>OLOV01003084.1_pt1 | contig 10510 bp, 7 predicted proteins | sample 1672931 | NCBI WGS metagenome assembly OLOV01 (sample SAMEA3136738, study PRJEB25190) | human gut metagenome | biome: human gut; feature: human-associated habitat; material: faeces | place: Austria | collected 2013
CGGTAAACGGGAAGAATATAAAGGAATATAATGCCGAATCATATAGGAACAATATATCCTGCGTGTTTCAGGATTATAACATTTACGGCCTTACAATTGCGGAAAATGTTCTCAGAAAAGTAAGTACGGATCAGGAAGAGAAGCTCAAGGTGTCGGACGCGCTGCAGCGCGCGGACCTTTCACAAAAGGTCGATACCCTGCCCAATGGGCTGAATACGATACTTTCCCCCGAATTTGAGGGCGGAATTACGCTTTCGGGCGGAGAACAGCAAAAAATGGCAATTGCACATTCCGTAATAAAAAAGGCGGGGCTGCTGCTGCTGGACGAGCCGTCCAGCAGCCTTGACCCTGAAGCTGAGTACAGAATCTTCCGAAATCTGCTGGAGCTTGCGGAGAATAAAACCGTAGTTCTTATCTCGCACCGCCTTTCAAATGTTACCTTTGCCGAAAAAATAATTTTTATGAAGGACGGCAAAATTGCGGAAATGGGTTCTCATGAGGAGCTTATGCAGCATAACGGCGAGTACGCGCGCCTGTTTACAATGCAAAAGGAAGGCTATGAAAATAAATAATTATTCAAAGGAGCAAATAATTCTGTTTTTTCAAGAGGCGCGGAGAAGCTCCGATACTGTGCGCATACATTAAAAATCATAAAAGCCCGCCCGGAAGCATTTACCCGAGCGGGCTTTTTGCGTCAGTTCGCCGGCTCAGTCTCCATCCCGAAGACTGCAAAGACGGCCCGTAAAAACGGGAAAGCTGCCGCGATGCATTTTCAAACGAACCGTAAGAAATAACAACTGCATCTCAGGCGTGAGGGAAAAAAGGCGGCTGCCGTTGCCGACAGCCGCCGCATGATTCAATTCGTTTTTGTTAGATGTTGTACTTTTTCCTTCTGCTTACAAGCATTGCACCGATGATCGCGCTGCCGCCGATAAACAGCAAGGCAACCCACGAAGCAAGGCTGCTTTCGCCGGTCGGCGGATTCGGATCGGGCTTTCTCTCAAGAGCGGCTATTGCCTCCTGAATAGCCTTGGCCATTTGGTCTACTTCTGCCTGCTGTGTAATGTTTTTATCCCGTACAACGGCATTAACCGCATTTTCCACCGCAGTGAAGTCCTTATAGTCGTCCTTGTTCAGAGCCTCTGCCTCGGCGATGGCTTCATCAACCTTGGTATAATCGGCAGGCAAATAAGTCATTACAATAGTCTGAGTGTGGGTTGCCGTATCGGCAGTAATCGTTATATTGTTGCTGTATACCTCGCAGTTATCTGCCGTAACTTCAACGGAATGAGTTCCCGCCGTTAGGCTCACAGAGCCGTTAATCTCCTGTCCGTCCACTTTAATAACCACATTGGTCAGCCCCTCGGGGGTTACAACGAAGGTAACCGGATAGACAGCCTTTGTGATAAAATGGACATTTTTATAAAGTGCAAAGTACTGAGTACCGCTGGAAAGCAGGTCAATTTCTGTTCCTTCCGAGTCTACGGCTTTTGCATAGTTCAGGTGATAGCCATCGGCAATCACAGGCACACTTTCATCGAAAATTGCAGGGATATTATTCTCATTCGTATTCTTTGCATCAATCTCTGCTTCTTCTACGGTGAAAGATCCGTTACCGCCCATCGGGGATTTACCGCCAGTGGTTACTTTGGCGCCGCCTTTGATCAGAATATTGCCTTTTGTCCATATTGCGCTGTCCGCAGTAGAGGTACAGCTTACCTCGCCGCCGTTAACCGTCAGATTGCCCTCGGTAAACAAAGCGGGATAATAGCTTGTTGCTTCCACCTTGGAGTTGATAATTTCAATTTTGCCCGCGCCGTTTTCATCGCCCATATACACTGCGTTAAATTGATCCGCGCTTGCGATCAAAACAACCTCACTGTTGTTTTTGATTTCCAGTTCCTTGGCGCTTGCAGCAGTGTAATAGGAAGAAACCGCAACCTTTGCGCCATCTATAACAATTTTTCCTTTATTATAAGATGTAATTCCGCAGCCCTTGGCAGAAGTTATATCAAGCTCTGCACCTTCGGATATGCTGATGTTGCCATTAAGCGTATAGAGTGCATCCCATTTTACATTGATTGTAAGCTTACCGTCACCGATAATATTGTAATTATCACTGCTACCGTCTGCAAAAATTCCGCCGCCGTTATCTAAAGTAATGCTGTTTGTGCCGGAAAGTTTGATCGTTAAATCGGTGTCTCCGACTACTCTGATACCGTACTTAGGACTTTCATCGCTTTTACCGCCATTTGTAATTGTGGCATTGTTAAGCGTAAGGGTCTTTGTATTCGGGTCGTAGCTTGCGGTTCCTTCTCCACAAGCAATAGAAAGTTTTTCATTCGTAAACCCCTCACCATTTACATACAAGTCATAGTTTTCCGTAGCAAATACTGCCACAGGCATCATTGCAATACATACAATCATACTTAGTAATAAGCTTAATATTCTTTTCTTCTTCATAAGTCTTTTCCTTCCTGTAAAATATCAATATATACCTTATTCAAGGTCAGTTATCTCTATTTTAACAACCCCTGCAACAATCTGTCATCCTACCAAAGTATGAAACGATGAAATTTTTTCTTCCTTAACCCAGCTGTTTTATATATACCCGCACTTCTTTCCCACTATAACAGGCGACCGTTTCCGATCGCCCTGTTGTTTACCTTATTCATTTACAGCAGTTTCAGTTTTTCTGCCATCGTTTTGGCTTCATTTCTGCGCTTTACGGACAGCTTCTGCAATATATGGCTTACATGACTTTTGACTGTCGATACCTTGATATCGAGTATCTCTCCTATTTCGGAGTTGCTCTTATCTGCGCATATGAGGCGCAGGACCTGCAGCTCTGCCGCTGTCAGAGGTTCTACAGTCTCTGCTGCAACCTTCATAAAATCAGGATAATACACGGCCTGCTGTCTTGCGGCTTCTGTGACTTTTTTTAAGAACTTCGGATTTCCTTCCCATTCGCAGCTTCCGAGAAGATTAAGTACTGCCACGCCGTATTCCCCTATAGTTCTGACAAAGCCAAAGCGTGACGCCGCATCGAGAGCCATGCTCATATTATTCTGCCAGTCCGAAGCTCCGCTTCTGTATTTTGCGATGGCTGTCAGCACGTTTACATGAATTCCGTCTATATGTCTTGAGCAGGCTTTGCAATAGGGAACTATCGGCGCCAGTGTTACTATGGCAGCCTGATTTTCACCTGACGAGATCTCCACCATTGCCTCCGTCAGATATCTGTATCTTTGCATGACCCTGAAATTCACAGGATCTTTCGGCGCCTGCCGCTGATACCACATATCCACCTCCTCTGTATTTCCTGTCATAAGATTGATTCTGCATATGAGAGCATCTATATTGGGAAAGAATCTGCTGTTTCCCGCTTCTTCAAATCTCTTTCGTATAGATACTGCGGTCTGCATTGCATCACAGGCTCTGCCCTCGTCAATCATAGTTCTGACAAGAAGTCCCACCAGCGCAAACTCTATATCGGGTGTACCTTTGGTCTGAATATCTCCCATTTTGGAGACAAGGGAAAATATTCTTCCGGATACCCGTTCCCCTTTTTCAAATTTGCTTTCGGCAATAGCACAGTCTGCAAGGCCTATGCCGTCTCTTCCAAGCACCGTTTCAACAGGCTTCTTCATAACGGCATACAGCAGATCGTCTTTTCTGCTCCATTCGGAAAAGTCCTTGCCGCCGTTCATTATGCTGGGCAGAGTGCTTGTAACCGAAAAGGCCGGCAGCATGATTTCTCTGCTTTTTATAAGGTTAAAAGCTTTTGTTATTGCCACTGAAACACTGTTTATGCTTCTCTGCGGCAGTGATATATCAAGCCATGCAGTTCTGCTTCTGGCTTCTTTGTATGAGGCGTCTGTGTGGGATTTGCCTCCGGCAAAGGTTTTGAGTGTATCATACCATTTCTCAGAGGTCTCATAATCCCCTCGCAGCGCGCAGAGCATACTCATTGCCTGCATAAGCAAAGGAGATGATACAATCTCACTGTCATCAAGCATCATATAGTATTTTTCCATGGCCTCATAGTTGCCTGCTCCGGGGTGCTTCCGTGCATTTTTTACAAGGAGAGCTGATACTCCTGAACGGTTTCCCTCCTTTGTATAACATTCCAGAGCTTTATCGTAGTCCTCATTTGTTTCATAATAAAGGGCGGCTCTGCCGTAAAGCGCCTGTGTCTGCTCGTCTGTGTACTCCTGCTCCCTCTCCCACATCAGAAACTGTCTGAAGACGGGCCACATTCTGAACTCATCTATATTGTCATAAAGAAACATTGAGGTTTTTTTGTGTATCTTTCCCAGCATTTCTCCCGCTCTGCTGTTACCACTGACCGTTTTGGCAAGCTCGGTATTAAGCATCTCAAAAGGCGCAAGATCAAGCAGAAATCTCCGTATATCAGGCTCCAGCCTGTAATATATTGCCTCCTGATAATACATAAACAGTTCTCGCTGAATCTCCGTTATAACGGTATTGCCGAAAACTTCACCCGATAACATATGGCGGGCCAGAATAGACAGCACCAGCGGATAGCCCTGTGTCTCCCTGTATATATTATCAAGCTCTTTGGGGCCTGCTGATATTCCTCTCGCTTCGAAAAATTTTCTGGTTTCTTCTCTGCCCAGCATCAGATCGTCTGTATCTATTATTATCATTGCGTCTGTATACTGAAGATGAACTATCCAGCTGGGCGCTGAGCCTCTTGACATCAGTACAAAACGCAGGGCGTTATGTTCTTTTATCAGGCCGCACAGCGCATGCTGCACTGCAGGCTCGTCTATCTTCTGCAGGCTGTCTACAAGGAGAACATCCCAGCTTCCGTCAGGTTCGGGTATTCGAAACTCCGGTTCTCCTGCCGAAATCTCCAGCACTCTGCGTCCCTCAAGCAGCGCATGTGCTGAGGCAGATTTGCCCATTCCGCATGGCGCGCTGAACAAAACCGCCTGACCGCTGTCCATTGCTTTTTTAAATTGCTTTGCAACCTCAGGTTTTATAGTGATATTGCGGTTCATATTCGACTCCCGTCACTTTTATCTTTGTATACTCTGCAGGTATTTCCCGCAAAAAAACAAGGGGCGGTATTCGCCCCTCTTTGTCATATATTATACTGGATATACACAGTTTTCTTCGTCAAGAAGATCGTGGTCTATCTGATACAGCTTAGCTTCTCTTTTTTTGAAGAAAGTTTCAGCAGGCTGAGGGAATAATGCTTTTGTGAGTACATCCTCTTCCTGATGCATCCACTTTGCACATTCTTTTTTCATCTGCTCAAGTTCAGGTTCAAGAAGGTCTGCCGGTCTGCATGTAACCTGATCTTCGCCCTTGAGAATCTTGTCTACAACTTCCTGCTTGATAGGAACAGTTGTCTTACCGTACATACCCTTTACAAGATCCTTTGCTTCCTTTGGAACCATCTTGTATCTTTCTCCCATAACAACGTTAAGCACAGCCTGTGTACCTACAATCTGTGAGCTTGGTGTTACAAGAGGCGGATATCCGAAGTCTTCTCTTACTCTAGGAACTTCCTTGAGTACCTCTTCAAATTTATCCATAGCATTTGCCTGTTTAAGCTGTGATACCAGATTTGAAAGCATACCGCCCGGAACCTGATATTTAAGAGTATTGATATCAACACCCATAAGCTTAGGATCCATTAATCCGTTGGCAATGTATTTCTCTCTGATAGGCTTGAAGTATTCCGATGCTTCGTTTAATAAATCAAGGTCAAGTCCTAAATCGTATTCAGTTCCCTTGAATGCGAAAGCTATAGGCTCTGTAGGAGGCTGTGATGTGCCCTCTGCAAATGGTGAAAGCGCAGTGTCTATCATATCAGCGCCTGCCTCTATTGCCTTCATATATGTTAAACTGCCAAGTCCGCTTGTTGCGTGTGTATGAATTTCAAGAGGAATTGATATTGCAGCTTTGATGTCTTTAACCAGTTTGTATGTGTTGTACGGGTCAAGCAGTCCTGCCATATCCTTGATACATACGGAATCTGCTCCCATCTGCTCTATTTCTTTGGCAAGCTCTACAAATACCTCGTTTGTATGGATAGGGCTGATTGTGTATGACATTGTGCCCTGTGCGTGAGCTCCGCATTTCTTGGTTGCCTGGATTGCTCTCTCGATATTACGCATATCGTTTAAAGCGTCGAAAATTCTGATTACATCTATACCGTTTGATACCGCCTTGTCAACGAATTCGTCAACAACGTCATCTGCATAGTGTCTGTAACCCAGCAGGTTCTGGCCTCTTAAAAGCATCTGAAGCTTTGTGTTTTTAACTTTTTTTCTGATTATTCTAAGTCTGTCCCACGGATCCTCATCAAGAAATCTGATGCAGGCGTCATAAGTTGCACCGCCCCACATTTCAAGAGCGTTATAACCGATATTATCTAAGGTTTCCAGAATAGGAAGCATTTCTTCGGTAGTCATTCTTGTTGCGATTAAGCTCTGATGACCATCTCTTAATACAGTTTCTGTAACTCCTACTTTTGCCATATTTCTCTCCTTACTGCAGCCTGAAACAACTGCTGTTTATCTTTAATATTTTAATTATATACGAAATTCAGAATAAATCTACTGATATTTTTAATGTATACATAATTTTTTAAATATCTTTTTCAAACATCTGCCTGCACAGCTCTGTTTTTGCGGGAATACTGTCCTCAAACACTATGATGCCTCTGTCAGTTTTAGGGTTTTCGAGTCCCGCGGCTTTGAGTCTGCGCCTGAGCTGCTTTGCCGTGCCGAGACTTCCGTCGATTATCCTGACCTTGTCTCCCGCCACTTTCTGTATTGTTTTTCTTGCAAATGGATAATGGGTGCATCCCAGCACTATATAGTCTATGTCCTCCTTAAGATAAGGCATCAGAAGCTCCAGTATATATTTCTCAAGCTTCTCGCCCTCTGTATTACCGTCTTCAATCAGGTCCGCAAGCCCCGGACACGGCAGCGGGTATACAGTGCCCTCGTCTGCATATTTTGCCATAAGGCTCCGGAATTTATCTTCCCTGATAGTCATGGGAGTTGCCATAACCACAACGGTATGCTTCTCGTCTCCCGAAACCGCAGGTTTGAGCGCCGGCTCTATTCCTATCACCGGAATATCTCTGTATCTGTCCCTGAGAAGCCCGATTGCAGCGCTGGTTGCCGTATTGCAGGCCACCACCAGAGCTTTAATCCCCTTTGAATAAAGATACTGCGCCCTGTCCATTACGATTTCCTGTATCTGCGAAAGCTCCTTGGTGCCGTAAGGTGCATTTACGGAGTCCCCGAAGAATATACAGTCCTCATTGGGCATCAGTTTTACTATTTCTTTCAATACGCTTATTCCTCCGATGCCTGAATCCATTACGGCTACCGGAAGCCTGCTTCTGTCGTCATTCATAACTGCCGTCCTTTAATAGTCTTTGTTTACCTTGTTTTCTATCCATTCCAGCACACCCGGAGTCGATATGTACAGGAATGAACATTGTTCGATTGCATATTCAACCTCTTCCTCCGAGCCTCTGCAGTATCCGCCTATGAAAGGCATATCATCGTCTTCGTCATCATAAATATCATCAATATCATCAATATCATCAAAATCAAGGAAAAAGTCATCAAAGCCCTCTCCCCTTATGAGCCTCAGGTATTTCTCCGCCGTCTTATAGCTGTCTGCTTTGTAATAAAGGGCTATAAGCGGCAGCAGCATATGCACCGAACACTCATTGTATTTTTTGTAAAGTCTCATTGCAGAAACCTCGTCTTCAAAATGAGCATAAAGTCCCATAAGTGTATACCTGATACCTGTATTGTCATTACTGTTCAGTTCAAGCATCTCCTCGCACTCTTCCACTGCTTTTTTGTATTTGCCAAGAGCAAGCAGAAGCTCAATATAATTGTATCTTGCTCTCATATACGGTCTTGTTTCAAATATTCCCCAGAACCTGCCTATGCAGTCATCATCGAAATATCCTTCTTCTCTAAGGTGCTTTTCTGTCTTCGTTATGATTTTTTCAAACTTCTTTTTGAATTTTTCAGGATCTCTGCCATACTGAATATCAGCAATCATCACCTCTGCATCCGTACAGTATTCATCAAGCTCCAGTGCTTTTTTTGCATATTTCAGTGCTTCTTTTTCTGTCGGAGCCTCCATTGCCATATCAAGATAATCCCACGGCGTTTCAGGCTCACGGTCTATATTAGAATTCAGACTTTCATTGTACTGCGCTATAAGTTCCTGCAGCGCCGCATTTGCCTGCTCCTCACTTTCAAATTCATTCTGTTCCATAAGCTTCTGCATTTCTCTAAAGATTTTTTCCGATGATCTGCTCATACCATTCTCCTTTGTGTATAAATACTGCTGCAACTCGTTATATTTGGCGCTGCTGCCTCTGCTCCTGTCTGCAGGATATTCTCCCCGTTCTTCTTTATTTTGCGCAGAAGCTCAGCTTTTAAATCGGCGTCTATTGCGTCCGCAAGCATTATGCAGTACAGCATAACGTCTGCAATCTCATCGCACAGAGCCTCTCTGTCATATTCATTGTTCCACTGGAAACATTCCAGAAGCTCCCCTGCCTCTATTGATATGGATTTGGCAAGGTTTTCCGGTGTGTGAAATCTGCCCCAGCTTCGTTCCTCATTAAATTTCCTCAGTATATCTCTTATTTCTTCCATTAAATCAGTGCCCTTCTGTGTATGTTATGATATAAGTATATATCAATTTCCTACATATTAAAAGGAGATTTTATTCATTCGTGCATAAAATTTATGCATATTCACGGTTTATTCATTATTTTTTTGCGTTTATGCGGTATTTTTTAGTTTTTTTAAATATTTATTCATATTTTTTTATGAAAACCTATTGACATATCATAAAAACAGTAGTAAAATCACAATTGTTCGTTACAATTAATAAATATTCAGCGAATATTATTATACATCTGCAAACAATAAGAAAGGAATTTAGTTATGAAAAAATTATTAGCAGTAATTTTAACCGTTGCAATGGTTTTCGCTTTCACAGCGTGTGGTGGCGGTTCAACAGATGAAAACGGTTTATCAACAGTAGAAGCAGGCAAGCTTCATATGGCAACAAATGCAGCCTTCCCTCCATATGAAATGACAGATGACAGCGGCGGATTCGAAGGTATCGACGTTGAAATCGCAGAGAAAATCGCTGCAAAGCTTGGTCTTGAGCTTGTAGTTGACGATATGGATTTCTCATCAGTGCTTACATCAGTACAGGGTGGCAAGGCTGACATCGCTATGGCAGGTCTTACAGTAACTCCTGACAGACAGAAGAACGTTGACTTTACAGACTCATATGCAACAGGCGTACAGGTTGTTATCGTTCCTGAGGACTCAGACATCAAGACTATTGATGATCTTGCCAAAGACAAAATGATAGGAACACAGGAAGGCACTACAGGATTTATTTACTGTTCAGACACTCCTGAAAACGGCGGATTCGGCGAAGATCACGTAATCGCATACACAAACGGAGCTACTGCTATTCAGGCTCTGCTTGCAGGCAAGGTAAATGCAGTTGTTATCGACAGCCAGCCTGCAAAGGAATTTGTGGCAGCAAACGACGGACTTAAGATTCTTGAAACAGAATTCGTATCAGAAGACTATGCAATAGGTGTTTCAAAAGACAACCCTGAGCTTCTTGAGGCTGTTAACAATGCGCTGAAGGAACTCATCGAAGACGGCACTGTGCAGGAGATTCTGGACAAATATATCAAGGCTGAATAAACATTAGCATTAATAAGGGGTGGCTGATGCCATCCCCTTTTTCATTGATAAGACAAAAGAAATGTGAGGTGAACAAATATGTTTTCAGGTCTTGAAGCGCAATTTGCCCAGAGTTTCATTGAAAACAACAGGTGGGTTGCATATCTGAAAGGTCTAGGAATATCATTTGAAGTAACGCTGGGGGCTTTATGCCTTGGCGTAATTCTCGGCGTACTGGTTGCGGTGATTCGTACATCACACGATCAGCAGTCTCCGGGCCATAAGAATATACTTCTGGGCATACTCAATGCCATATGCAAAATATATACAACCGTAATCAGAGGAACGCCAATGATGGTACAGCTGCTGATTATGGGATTTATAGTATTTGCATCAAGCAGAAATCTTGTTATGATAGCGGTAATCACAATGGGTATAAACTCGGGCGCATATGTTTCGGAAATCATACGTTCAGGTATTATGTCAATAGACAAGGGCCAGATGGAGGCAGGCAGATCTCTTGGTATGGGCTACGTTCCTGTAATGAGGCACATAATTATTCCTCAGGCAATAAAGAACATACTTCCTGCCCTCGGCAACGAGCTTATAACTCTGTTTAAGGATACATCGCTGGTAACTGTTATCGGCCTTGCCGATCTTACCAAGGTTGCCATACAGGTACAGGCAAAAACATATCAGGCGTTTATGCCGTTTATAGGTATCGCAGTCGTATACCTTACAACGAAGCGGCGAAAGTCGTTGCCGCTGCCGAAAAG
>OLOV01003090.1_pt1 | contig 10487 bp, 10 predicted proteins | sample 1672931 | NCBI WGS metagenome assembly OLOV01 (sample SAMEA3136738, study PRJEB25190) | human gut metagenome | biome: human gut; feature: human-associated habitat; material: faeces | place: Austria | collected 2013
CAGATGCTGGTGCTGTTCCTGATGCTGGCCTTCCTGGAGGCCTGCGGCTACATGGCTCGTATCGCCTTCGTGCTGGATCGTGTGTTCCGCAAGTTCGGTCTGTCCGGCAAGAGCTTCATCCCCATGCTCATCGGCGTGGGCTGCGGCGTGCCCGGCATCATGGCCTCCCGTACCATCGAAAATGAGCGGGATCGCCGTATGACCATTATGACCACCACCTTTATCCCCTGCGGCGCCAAGGTGCCCTTCATCGCCATGATCGCCGGCGCCCTGTTCGGCGGCAGCGCATGGGTCTCCACCTCCGCTTACTTCATCGGCATGGCCGCCATCATCGTCTCCGGCATCATGCTGAAAAAGACGAAGATGTTCGCCGGCGACCCCGCCCCCTTCGTCATGGAGCTGCCCGCCTACCACTGGCCCACGCTCGGAAACGTCCTGCGCAGCATGTGGGAGCGCGGCTGGAGCTTCATCAAGAAGGCCGGCACCATCATCCTGCTGTCCACCATCTTCGTGTGGTTCACCACCTACTTCGGCTGGGTGGACGGCACCTTCCGGATGCTGGATGAAAGCGAGATCGAAAGCTCTATCCTGGCTGCCATCGGCGGCGTCATCGCCTGGATCTTCAAGCCTCTGGGCTGGGGCAACTGGCAGGCGGCCGTGGCCTCCATCACCGGCCTTGTGGCTAAGGAGAACATCGTGGGTACTCTGGGTATCCTCTATGGCGGCGGCGACGGAACCGTGTACCAGAACATCGCTCAGGCCTTCACCGGCATCAGCGGCTACAGCTTCCTGGTGTTCAACCTGCTGTGCGCCCCCTGCTTCGCCGCTATCGGCGCCATCAAGCGGGAGATGAACAACCACAAGTGGACCTGGTTCGCCATCGCCTATCAGTGCGGCTTTGCCTATGTCATCGGCCTGATGATCAACCAGTTCGGCGGCCTGTTTACCGGCAACCTGAACGTTATCGGCCTCATCTTCGCCGTGGCGGCTCTGGCTCTGATGGTCTACATGCTGGTGCGCCCCTACAAGGAAGCCACCAAGCTCTCCACCAAGATTTGATTTGCTACTAACGATCTGATAAAAAACAAGAGCGTATCTCCTAATGCAGCACCGTCCCGAGGATCGCAGCCCTCGGGACGGTGCCTTTTATGTGCTGTTTTTTCGGCAGACAAAAACACACCCGACGGCTTTTCTATCCCGTCGGGTGTGCTTCTGTTTCAGATCTCCAGTTCGTAGATGCCCATGACCTCGTCCGGATCGGCCAAAGCCTCCACCTGCTTCCGCAGCGCCGGCTCGCACCGCCACGCCAAGCCGCAGTCGGCGGTAATGGAGCGGGGCACCGGCACGATGCGCCCGGGCAGGCCGCTTTCTCCGCAGACGCGCTCCATGGCCATGACGCCGGCCGTTGTGTAAAAGGTCAGCAGCAGCCACTTTTTCTTTTGCAGCATGTTTCTCTCCCGCATATGGCAAGTCCCCTGCCCGAGTAATGCGGGCAGGGGCGCCGTATTTTTTTACTTGGTCAGCTTCAGCGTCCATTCGTCGCCGTTTTCCACGGCCTCGAACTTAAAGCCGTTGTGATAGGCGTAGCGCTGGATATTCTCCACGGCGCAGGGTGCGTCGGTGAGCACCTCCAGAGCGTCGGGGCTGCTCTTTTTGACCTCCTCCTGCACCATCAGCAGGGGGACGGGGCAGGAAAAGCCCCGCGTATCCACAGTCACCATAGTCATTACTCCTTGCCTTTCTTGCGCATGACGTTGCACAGGGAGACCACCAGCAGCACCACAATGGCGATGGCCACGGCCACCTTGGCGTTGATGGTGACGGCGTACTTCACATACTCGCCGGACTCGTTGACGCCGGGGTCGGCGCCGCTGGCCAGCTTCAGGTTGTGTGCCAGAGCGGCACCGGCCATCATGCCCAGCACGGTGACAGCGCTGTCGCCGTTACCGGAACCGGCCAGCACCAGCTGGCGCAGGGGGCAGCCGCCCAGAAGCACGGAGCCCCAGCCGACGATGACCATGCCCAGCAGGTTCCAGATGTGGTTGGAGTGGGCAATGGGCTGGGACAGGAAGGAGAAGGCGGAGAAGTTGCCGAGGATGATGTTGCCCACCAGCACCACCACGAAGATGGCCACGGAGCCCCACAGCAGGTGAGGATCCTTCAGCATGAGGGTGTCACGCACGCCGCCGGCCATGCACAGACGGGAACGCTGCGCCAGAGCGCCCACCACCAGAGCCACGCCGAAGGCCACCAGCACGGGAGCGTGCATGGAGCCGGGGCCTTTCTCGGAGGCGTTGAACAGGCTGGGAACCAGCAGCGCCAGCGCAAACAGCACCAGCATAATGACCGGCAGCACGAAGCCCTCGGTCTTCTTGGCCTGATAGGCACGACCCAGGTTGAAGCCCTTCTTCAGGAACACGGTGCCCACGGCCGCGCCGATGACGAAGCCCAGCAGACCCACGAAGGCGTTGAGGTCACCGCCGCCCATACGCAGCAGCATACGCAGCGGGCAGCCCAAAAACACCAGCGCACCGATCATCACCAGCGCACCCACGGCGAAGCGGGTGGTGGGAGAGGAGCCGGCCTGTGCGCGGAACTCCTTGCCGATGAGCGCCATGATGCAGGAGCCGAGGACGATGCCGATGATCTCGGGGCGGACATACTGCACCACGGCAGCACCGTGCAGCCCCAGAGCGCCGGCGATGTCCCGCTCGAAGCAGGCAATGCAGAAGCCCATGTTCTTGGGATTGCCCAGTGCCTGTAGCAGCAGAGCGGCAATGCCCACCACGACGCCCGTGACGATCACGAGCCAGTTTTCTTTGAAAAATCTTTTCATGGAAGTGATTTCCTTTCCTATTTTTTGTATTTTTATTATAAAATGTCATTTTCTGTCCGTCCAACTGTCTTTTTCCATGAATTTTTTCAATTATTTATAAAACCAATAACAATCGGTCAAATTCGTTCATCTTGACAGCAAATAACGATTTTTGTATAATATGACCAATAGGATGAGGGGAGGAAACCACCCATGATCGAGTATACGCTGCGGCAATTAGAGGTGTTTGCGGCGGCGGCAGAGCAGGAGAGCCTGACCCGCGCCGCCGAGCTGCTGCACCTGACCCAGTCCACCGCCAGCACCCATCTGCGCACGCTGGAGCAGGTTCTGGGCGTGACGCTGCTGCTGCGGCGGGGGCAGGGCGGCGTGGCGCTGTCGGAGGATGGCCAGCGGCTGTACCCCCTGGCCAAAAAGATCCTGTCCCAGTGCCAGGCTCTGTCGGAAGCGGCGGCGGATCCCCGCCAGCTCTCCTCCCTGCCGCTGATGCTGGGCGCCTCCACCGTGCCGGGGCAGTATATGCTGCCGGAGCTGATGGCCGCCTTTGTCCAGCGGCACCCTCAGTCCCGCTATGAGCTGCGCCACGGCGACTCCGCCCAGATCCACAGGCTGCTGCAGAACGGACAGGTACGTCTGGGTTTTGTGGGCACCCGCACGGAGGCCGAGGGCATAGTGTACTACCCTCTGCTGCAGGACGAGCTGGTGATGGTCACGCCCAACACGGCGCCGTATCAGGCGCTGCAGCGGCGGGGCGTCTGGGGGCGGGAGCTGCTGGGCGAGCCGACCATCGCCCGCGAGCAAGGCTCCGGCACCGACCGAACGCTGCAGCAGTACATGGCGCGCACGGGCTATGACACCAGAAATCTCCGCATTGTGGCGCGGCTGGAGGATCCCGAGGCCGTGAAGCGGATGGTGACGCAGGGCGCCGGCGTGTCGGTGCTGTCCGCCCTGTCGGTGCGGCAGGAGCAGGCGGACGGCCGCGTGCTGGTGTTTCCCATGGATGAAACGGGGCTGCAGCGGGTGATCTATCTGGCGCACCGGCAGAATCTGACGCCCACAGCGGCGGAAAAGCAATTTTTGACCTTTGTGCAGGGGTATTACCACATATAATTATATAGCGCACTAAAAAAGACCGCCGAAGCGGTCTTTTTTTATAAATCTTAAAGTTTTTCGATGACCCGCTCCACCAGCCGGCACAGGTGGCTGCTGGCGCGGTCGGCCACGGCCAGCACCTCTTCGTGGGAGTGCTTCCTCTCGGCGATGCCCGTGGCCATGTTAGTGATGCAGGCGATGCCCAGCACCTCCAGCCCCAGATAGTTGGCCGCGATGGATTCCGGCACGGTGGACATGCCGATGGCGTCCGCCCCCAGCGCGCGGTAGGCGCGGATCTCGGCGGCGGTCTCGTAGCACGGGCCGGAGAAAATGGCGTATACCCCCTCCTTGCAGGGGATGTCCAGCTCGGCGGCCACCGTTTTGGCCAGCTCACGCAGGCGCAGGGAGTACGCCTCCGTCATGTCCGGAAACCGCACGCCGAAGCGCTCGTCGTTGGAACCTATGAGGGAGTTCGTCCCCAGCATGTTGATATGATCCGTCAGGAGCATAAGGTCGCCAGGTACAAGGCTGCGGTCGATGCCGCCGCAGGCGTTGGTGACCACCAGCGTCTTCACGCCCAGCAGCTTCATCACATACACGGGATAGGTGACCTCCTTCATGGAAAAGCCCTCGTAATAGTGAAAACGCCCCTGCAAAGCGGCCACGGTTTGCCCCGCCAGCGTGCCGACGACTAAGTTTCCGGCGTGGCCGGCCACGGTGGAGCGGGGGAAATGGGGAATATCGGCATAGGGGATGACGGTTTTGTCCGTCATTTTGTCCACAAGGCTCCCCAGGCCGCTGCCCAGCACGATGCCGCAGGTCGGCCGCTGCGCGCAGCGCTCCAGAATATACGCCGCCGACTGCTGCACCTTTTCATAGAATCCGTCCATAAATTTCCCTCCGTCAGATCATTTCTTGTGCTCCGGACTGCCGAAGAACATGTCCGCCCAGAACTGGTATGTATGGCTGTGCTCGGCGTACCACTCGCCGTTGTCCTGCTTGATCTTGTCGGTGTCGGCATACTCCTCCAGCGCGTGGCAGGCGCGGATGTAGGCTCGCTGCAGCGCCCGCATGCGGGCAGACATGTGCTCCAGCAGGCTCATGATCTTGGCAGGATTTTCCTGAAAAAACGCACTGAAATTTTCGTGGTTGATGACCTTCACCACCGTCGGCTCCAGCGCCACGGCGGTGGTATTGCGGGGTCTTGTTTCCAGAAAGCTGATGACATTGAGGAAATCGCCGGACTCGATCTCCACCACCAGCCGCTGCTCCGGCGTGCCGTAATTCATATACACGCCCACGCGCCCCAGCATCACGTCATAGATGGCCAGCTCAAAGCTCTTTTCCTTGAGAATGATCTGCCCTTTTTTGAATTTTCTTTCCTCGCCCTGTATCATCTTTTTCGCTCCCTTCTTCGTTTTTTTCATTGTACCCTATCGGGTTAACTCTGTCAACGAAGAATGCCCCGACGCCGGCATTTCTCCGACGTCGGGGCGATGCTCACCGCACTAAACCATGGCGGAACTCGGCGTTGATCTGCGCCAGCTCCTTTTCGCCGTCGATATACGGCTGATAGATGGCGTCCACCCGACCGCCGCCCAGATTGTCGCAGCCATTGCAGCCCTCACAGCTGCTGCCACAGGCGGCCAAACCTTGCCGGACGATCTGTTCGCGTTCTTCTCGGGTGGTGTCCCGAATCAAAATGGATCTCATCTCTTTTCACTCCTTAGCCCGCGCGCACCAGCATATTCTCCGCAAAAATGCCGTAGCCCTGGGCGGGATCGTTGACCATCACATGGGTCACGGCGCCCACCAGCTTGCCGTTTTGCAGAATGGGGCTGCCGCTCATGGTTGTGTCAAGATAGGGACAACAATTTTTTGAAATAATTTTTATATGACTTGCTTTTCAAAACAGATTTCGGGGAATTCTACCAATCCGGAAAGTTCGTCCGAGAAATTCCATTCAATGCGAATGCTTTTGTCCGGTCGAACAATAATCCTTTTGATGAGTTCCTTTGCAAGCTCCGGTGTCAATTTTGTTAGGCTCTGATACGGGGTAACCTTTTCGGCAGCCGAAATTCGGTCGGCACTCATGCGGATTTTTTCTTTCAGCAATGCCTGCTTCTGCTCAGCCATTACATACTGTACTTTTAGTTCTTCCTCTTTTGCGGACAGTGTGTCCTTTTCCGAGACATATACTTCTTTTGCAATATTCCCACAAGCGTATCTCTCGTAGAGAGTCATCTTATCGTCTTGGATTCGGTCTATTTGCCTGTGTAAAGATTGGCATTCACTCCGAAGTATCTGATCGCCGGATTTTGCGGAGTAACTCTCTCTTTTGATGGATCGTACCTTCGCATCCAATAGGCGGCACTGCATTGAGATGGCTCGTAAAACAATCTGTTCAAGCTGATCGTTATCTATGCGCACGCTTTTACAATCCGTCTTGGGATTATAACGGTGCATGGAGCACAGCCAGGTCTTGTTTTTTTCTTTTCCTTTGCTTAATCGGTTTCCGCAGCAGCCGCATATGAGCAATGAAGTGAAGGGATTATCTGATGGTATGCCTCGACCCTTTTTTACCGATTTTATGACGGTTAACGCCCGATAATACTGTTCCCGACTGATAATCGCCTCATGCGTGTCGGGGATTACCTGCTGTAGTTCTGGCGGTACCTGCTTTACATGATTGCTGCCGACACGTACAACATGTGACTTAAACGGCACGGTATCCCCAGTGTAAATGCGATTGAACAATATATTCCGAACTGATTCATAGCTCCATGAGGAGCGAGTCTTATATTTCCCCCTAATATCGGCAAGGTAAACGGATGGCGTCGGTATTGATGCTGTATTTAGCCTCTGCGCGATATTGGTTACGGTAATCCCTGCTGCGGCCCATTCAAATATCTGTCTGACTACCTGCGCAGCCGGCTCGTCAATCACAATCGTATTCCGCACGTCACCTTTTTTATAGCCGTAAGGAGCCGTTCCGTAAACAAACTCACCGCTCAGCTTTTTCAGATCAACAGCACTTTTAATTTTCCTTGAAATGTCTTTGGAGTACATTTGGTTGATCAAGTTGCGTATTGCCAGTTCAAGCCCGCCGGTCGATTCTCCGAGTTCCATACTATCAAACTGATCGTTTATGGATATGAATCGAACATTGTAAACCGGAAAAATACATTCAAGATAATGTCCGGCTTCCAAATAGTTACGAGCAAATCGAGAAAGATCACGCACAATAATCGTCCGCACTTTCCCGGATTCGACCAACTTTATCAGTCGATTCATTCCGGGACGGTTCATCGTTGTTCCGCTGTAGCCGTCATCTACGATTTCCAAAAGGCGATCCACGGAGAACCCGTTGCTGCGCAGATACTGTTTGATGCATGTACGCTGCGATTGAATGCTGCAGCTTTCATCTATGCTGCCGTCTTCGACATCGCCGTCTTCTTTTGATAATCTCACATACGAAATATCCATTAGCTCATCCAACCTGACGCACCTTCTCCACACAGTTCTGCAGTTCAGAAATCGACCTATACGGATCACTGAAATTGAAAACAATGGTGATACTCCGGTTACTATGAACCTGAATCTCCTTTATAAGCAGTTTCAGAATTTCCGGCGTAAGAGTCGGCAGAGATTGATACTCCTTCATATTACATATCCACTCCTGCGTAACAGATAATTTTTTCTGCACGGCATTCTTTCTTGCGGCTGCCTCTTCTTCCGCATCCAATAGGTCCTTCAACTGCTGAGAATACTTTGCCTTCATATACTCATACTCATTCCGGTCAATCATCCGCTCGGTTAAATCAGTAAGAAGGCGTTCCATTCGATTCTCTACTTTTTGCCGCTTCGCAGAGATACTCTCAGAGTTTTCTGTCGCTTCAGTAAAGACCTGCTTTGTTTTCGGTGAATTCTTGATACTTACAACAAGCTGCTCAATATCCACAGCCACCTTTATTTGCTGATTCATTGCATCCTTGACCACAGCATAGATTTGTTCCTGCCTAACATAGTGGCTTGTACAGTGTGTGCGCTCAGAATACCGATAGGTATTGCAATCATAAAAAATGCGGCTCGGAGTATCCGCACCTACCCGTGCGCAGCCTTTGCCTGCTGACATGAGGCTGTGACAATCGGCACAATAAACCAATCCCCGAAACAAATCTCTGTAATCTTCTTCTGCACCATTCCGTTGAACATAGTGCTTTCGCTTTTCAAGCTCCTCAAAGTTTACTTTCTGAACCTGATCAAATAATTCTTTAGACACAAGTGCCGGATGTGCATTCTCAATGATTTTCCATTCTTCCTCGGGACGCCGTTTTTTATCGAGGCCAACTTTGCTCCGCATTACCTTGCCATGAATACGACAGCCGATATACACTGCATCTTGCGTGATTTTGCGCACAGTGCCTCGTATCCACAATGCGCCCTTATACTTTCCCGCCATGGTCACACCACGCTCATAACGAATTTTTCCGGGGCATGGAATCCCCTCTAAATTCAATTCTCGACATATACCGTTAAAGCTGACCCTGTCAGCCCGCATTTGAAAAATCCGTAAAACAATCGGGGCTGTCTCCTCGTCGACCTTAAATGTATTGTTTTTCGGATCTCTGATGTATCCGTATGGAATGCTGCCTGCAGAAGGCAGGTATTCACCACTGTCCATTTTTGCGTGTATAGACGAGCGGATTTTTTGGGAGATGTCCTTGACATAGTAGTCATTCATCACCATTTTCAGCGGAAGTGTCAAGGCCGACGAGTCGGCGTTCGGTTCGGAACTATCATACTCGTCGTTAATACAAATCAGCCGCACTCCCATTTCCGGGAATATGCGTTCAACCAAATTGCTCGTCATTACAAAATGGCGTCCCAATCTGGAAACATCCTTCACAATGACGCAGTTGATCCTGCCGGATTTTATATCCTCAAACATTCTCTTAAAGTCAGGGCGTTCAAAATTCATTCCCGTATAGCCATTGTCTGAATATGTGTCAACAAGTACAATGTCTGCTCTGGTCGAAAGAAAATGATTGCCGATTTTCTTTTGGTTTCCAATCGAATTTTGTTCCGGGTCATCACCATCCACTACAGAATGACGACCGTAAAGACCGGCATTCCACATCCTATTTTTTGTGTCGGATATTATCAGGGCGTTATTGGCCCGACTTTTTCGTGCCATTTCAGCTCACCTCCTTCGGCTGAAGAATTTCCTTATAATAAGCCAGTTCATTCCTGAAATTAAAATCAATTCGGATATGCTTATCCTCATAAACATAGACTTTATCAACAAGGGTAATAACAACCTCTCTTGAAAGCTCTGTAATGCCTTTGAATTTTGCAATAGATGCCATCCAATCCCGTGGAGTGGTATTTGTCAGCGATTTCTCTCTGTCGGCGGATAACTGTCGGATTACATTCTCAGTTTCCTCAATCATCCCGGCATATTTGCTCCGCATTTTCTCATATTCATCCCGATCGATCAAATCGTCGTTGAGGGCCTCATATAATTTCATGCGGAAATCACGGTACCGGTCGAGTTCGCTGTTTTTCTGAGCAATCGACAGATCCAAGCGCTTAATATGGGCATTTTCAATTTTGCTTTTTCCCATTGCGTTCAGCAACTCATCGGTATCTAAAATAATCTCAATCTGTTTGATAATTGCCCGTAAAACGGTTCGTTCCAATTTGCTTTGTTCAAAGCTATGGCTGCTACAGCCGTTTCCTCTTTTGTTGGCCGAGCAAACATAATAGCGGAATGTTTTGTTTCCGCGCCTTACTGTCCTGCGCAGCATAGAAGCCTTACAATCAGCACAGAACACCATACCGGACAGCGGATATACGATATCGTTTTGAGGTGCTGTCCGAGTATCCCGTTCCAGCATACGCTGCACAATCATGAAAGTCAGAGGATCAATGATCGGGTCATGGTTATTCTCCACGACTACCCAATCCTTTTCTTCGCGCATCCGCATTGTTTTGATTTTATAATTCGGCGTTCCACGTTTGCCTTGAACCAGTTTCCCAATGTAAATGGGGTTTGTCAGTATCCTGCTAACCGTCACGGCAGACCAGTACGATTTGGAAGAACTTTTGAAGCCTGTTTTGTACTTCAGTCCCTGACTCTTTTTATAGTCCGCCGGCGAAAGAACCTTTTCGTTGTTCAGAAAGTCTGCAATTGCCTGCTGATTATATCCTTGAAACTTCAATGAAAAAATGCCCCTGACAACCTCGGCTGCATAATCGTCCACGACAAGCTTATGCTTATCATCAGGAGATTTACAATACCCATAGTTGGCAAAGGCACCTAAAAACTCGCCATTGCCGCGCTGAATCTGAAATTGCTTTCGCAGTTTCTTTGATAACTCGCGGCAATAGGCCTCATTCATTATATTTTTTACCGGAATAATAATATCGTCGCCGGCACGACTGTTTTCGCTGTCTACCTCATCATTGATGGCAATAAAACGTACACCAAAAGACGGGAAAATCATCTCAAGATACTTTCCCGTTTCAATATACTCTCTTCCAAGTCTGGAGAGATCTT
>OLOV01003092.1_pt1 | contig 10482 bp, 10 predicted proteins | sample 1672931 | NCBI WGS metagenome assembly OLOV01 (sample SAMEA3136738, study PRJEB25190) | human gut metagenome | biome: human gut; feature: human-associated habitat; material: faeces | place: Austria | collected 2013
CCTTCAGAATATGCTCTGAGCCGAGCGATCGTCTCCGCAGTCAGGCCGCCGGAGCAGGTGATTTCACCGTTTTCAAAGAACAGGAAACGGCCGCAGCATTTCTCCACAAGCTCAAGGCTATGGGTGTTTGTCGACTCTGCTTCTATTTTACTGCTCCAATATGTTTTTTTCACGGATCAGCCACTCGATTATTTTTGCCGCTCTGCTTTCGAGCGTCGGTATTTCATCCTTGCCGAAGAATTTCAGAGCGTTGCTTTCCCCGTCGGTGATCCTCATTTCGCCGCTCACATCATCCGCAAGGTAAAGGGCTATGACGGAATAAAGCTCGTCTCCGTTTGGATATTTGAAATAAAAATCATTCCCCGAAAACAAATGCAGCAATGTAAATCTCTCCGCAGTCAGGTCGGTTTCTTCTTTCAACTCTCTTGCCGCCGTTTCTTCGAGTGTTTCACCCAACTCTGCCGCTCCGCCGGGGATGCCCCATGTTTTTGTATCGGAGCGCAGATTCAGCAATATTTTATTGTCCTTCAACACAACAACGGTCGCGCCGACTGCCGCCATCGGCGCATGGCCGATATATTTTCTCATTTCACTTATATAACTCATTGTTATCTCTCCCTGCGCTCGCGTGAAGCGAAGCACCCGTACATATCTGTGCGGCGAAGCCGCGCTTCATAGGGCGAAGCCCTGCTTCATCTTTCATGCACCGTAAGGTGCGCTTAATTTGAAAAACCACTTGCAAGATGCAAGTGGTTTTTCATGGCGGAGAAGGGGAGACTCGAACTCCCGCGCCGGTTACCCGACCTACGCCCTTAGCAGGGGCGCCTCGTCACCAACTTGAGTACTTCTCCATGGTAACATATATAAAGAATATTTTGTTGAAGTCTATATGGCGGAGAGAGTGGGATTCGAACCCACGGTACCCGTAAGGTACGACGGTTTTCAAGACCGTTCCGTTATGACCACTTCGGTATCTCTCCGTAAACTGCTACAATATGTTATCATAATGAACGGATTATGTCAAGTGATTTTTTTGATTTTTTATGGCAGGCGCGGAATAAAAATTTGTTTTAAATATGAAAAACACACCGTAAAGTCATTGCCTTCACGGTGCGCCGCCGCTCACATATTCTCCTCTATCCGCTTTGCGAGCTGCTTTAGCTCCTCGGCAGTGCAAATCTGCACGCCGGATTCTATGATGCTCTCCTTGACTGCCGGGGGCAGTTTATCAAACTCCGCTCTGATCGCGGGGTCGGCGCAAAAGAAATCCGCCATTTTTGTCACCTCTCGGATATATTTTTCAGCGTTTGTGTTGATATATTCACGCCCGTATGATAAAATAAATCTGCATAAGTAAATTTTTAAGGGTGATATCATGAACAAAGTACCGCTGCGTGAGAAGCTCGGCTACGGCGTCGGCGCCGTCGGCCTTGACCTGAGCTACGGAATGTTTTACTCCTATCTCTCGCTCTATCTGACTAACGGCCTCGGCATCAAGCCGCTGTTTCTGCTCATATTGGCGCCGCTCGCCCGCCTTTGGGACGGCATCAACGACCCGATGATGGGCATGATAGTCGACAAGACCCACACCAAAATGGGCAAATACCGCCCGTGGATACTGACGGGCGCCCTGCTCAACGCCGTGGTGCTCTGCCTGCTCTTTAATAACCCCGGCTTCGCTGCGGGCTCAATCGGACTTTATATCTATGTCGCCGTGCTTTATGTGTTTTGGGGCATGACGAATACGCTTGCGGATATCCCGTTCTGGTCGATGATACCGTCGTTTGCGACTGAGGAGAAGGACAGAAACCTTGTCTCCACCATTGCAAGGACTTTCTCCGGCCTCGGCCAAGGCATAATCGTGATATTCACCGCCTATGCCGTTGCGTTCTTCGGCGGGGCGATGGGCAGCAAGCTCGACTCGATGGATTCCGCCTGCCTTACCGCAGGCTTCGGCAAATGGTCGATGGTGACCGCTGCGGCGCTTGTGTTTTTTGCGCTTGTTTGCGTTATCTCGACCAAGGAACGCAAGGTGGTCGTCAATAACGATAAATTCTCGTTCAAGCAGGCGATAGGCGTTATCAAGCAGAATGACCAGCTCCTTGTATTCATGCTCTTTGCGATGATATCGAATGCCGGCTTCTATATGACCTCGGGCATCAGCAGCTATTATTTCACCTGCGTTGCGGGCAATCTCAAGCTGCAATCCACATTTAATATGTTCGGCACGGTCGGCTCGGTGCTCTCGCTGCTTGTCATTCCCGTCTGCTCCAAATTCATGTCAAACCGCTCGACCTACCGTCTCTCGCTCCTTATGGCGGCGGCGGGCTACACGGGCATGGCGATAGTCGGCTATGTCTTCGGCGGCAACGTCTATGCGCTTGGCGCTTTCTACTTCCTGACGAGTGTAGGCACGGGCAGTATGTTTGTTAATCAGACCGTCATGCTTGCCGACGTGGTCGATTACGGCGAATACAAGCTCGGCAAGCGCAACCAGGCGCTGACCTTCTCGATGAAGGGCTTCCTGCAGAAGATGGCTTACACCATGCAGTCAATAATCATGTATGCGGCGTTCAGCATGACGGGCTACGACGGCTCGGCGGCGGTGCAGACCGCAGAGGCGAATAACGCGATTTCGTTCCTTATGTTCATCGTGCCGCCCGTTATGATAATCGTCTCACTCATTGTGTTCCTCAAGAAATATAGAATTCACGGCGAATTCAAGGCCGAGGTGCTCAAGGCAGTCGGCGGAGAAAAATAAAAAAATCGGCGGTGTGCTCAATGCGGGCACACCGCTTTTTCAGTCCGTTGTGAATACTTTTCGCTTTGTGATTATCGCGTTCTCAAGCTCTTCGCCGTCAAAATAGCTCTTTAGGTTGCCGAGGGTTATCTCCGCTATACGCCGCAACGCCTCCTTTGTCAGAAACGCCTGATGCGAGGTGACGAGCACATTCGGCATGGCTATCAGGCGGGCGAGCACGTCGTCCTGAAGCACGAATTCCGAGAGATCCTCATAGAAAAATTCGCTTTCTTCTTCATAGACGTCCAGCCCCGCGCCGCCGACCTTGCCGCTCTTTATCGCCTCGATAAGCGCCTCGCTGTCGATGAGCGCGCCCCTCGAGGTGTTGAGGATAAACACCCTGTCTTTCATCACGGCGAGCGAGCGGGAGTTTATCACATGATAGGTGTCCGCCGTCAGAGGGCAGTGCAGCGAGATAACGTCGCTGCGGCGAAACAGCTCGTCGAGCGGCACATATTCGAGGAAGCCTTGAGCGGGGTAGGGGTCGTAGGCTATGACGTTCATGCCCATGCCGCGGCAAATGTCAACAAATGTCATGCCTATTTTGCCCGTGCCGATGACCCCGACCGTCTTGCCGTGGAGGTCGAAGCCGACGAAGCCGTTCAGGCTGAAATTGAAGTCCCTCGTCCTGATATAAGCCTTGTGAGTTTTGCGGACAAGAGTCAGCAGCAGCGCCATGGCGTGCTCGGCTATGGCGTGCGGCGAGTATGCGGGCACACGCACCACGGGCATAACTCCGTCCGCCGCCTTGAGGTCGACGTTGTTGTAGCCGGCGCAGCGCAGAGCTATCAGCTCGATGCCGCTGTCCCTGAGCGTTTCTATCGCCGCGCGGTCGATAATATCGTTGACGAACGCCACGACGGCGCGGGAGCCTTTTGCCATGACGGCGGTGCGGCGGCTCAGTCGGGATTCAAAATACTCTATCTCTATCCCGTATTGCTCCTTGAGAGCGTCAAAATAGATCTTGTCATACGGCTTGGTGTCAAAAAAAGCAACCTTGTTCAAATCTTCATCCCCCGAAAAAAATAGCCTTTCGGAAACATTATTCCCGAAAGGCTTAATTTTATTTCAGCTTGTGGATGAAAAGTCCGCTCAGGAGCTTCGGCTCAAACCAGGTGGATTTCGGGGGCATCAGCTTGCCCGCATCCGCAATATCCATCAACTCACGCAGCGTCGTGGGGTACATTGAGAAAGCAAGGCACATATCGGTGCTCGCCCTGCGCTCCAGCTCGCCGAGGCCGCGGATGCCGCCGACAAAGTCGATACGCTTATCCGTCCTCGGGTCGTCAATGCCGAGAATGGGGGAGATGAGATTATTCTGGAGGATGGAGACATCCAGCGCCGCAACGGGGTCTTTTTCGTCAAAAGTGCCCGCCTTTGCGGTCAGCTTATACCATTCGCCGCTGAGCAGCATTCCGAAAGTGTGCGCCGCCTCGGGCTTGTATGCCTGCTTGCCGACCTTCTCGACGGTAAAGGCGCCGCCGAGCTTTGCGATGAATTCGTCGGGAGTGTTGCCGTTCAGATCCTTCATCACGCGGTTGTAGTCCATTATCTCAAGCTCGTCGCAGGAGAAGAGGACCGCAAGGAAGAAATTGAATTCCTCGCTGCCGTCGTAGTCGGGGAACTGCTCGCGGCGCTTGAGGCCGACCTTGACCGCCGAAGCCGCTCTGTGGTGACCGTCGGCGATGTAGAGATAGTCGACTCCGCCGAAGAGAGAAGCGATGCGGGAGTTTGTCTCGGGGCAGTCGATGACCCAAACGGTGTTGGTGATGCCGTCCTCGGTCACGAAATCATAGACGGGGGCGTGATTATCTTTCCAATCCGCAACTATGGCGGCGATATCGCTCTGCGGGCGATAGGTCAGGAATATCGGGCCGGTGTTGGCGTCGCAGTAGTCGACGTGATTTATCCTGTCCGCTTCCTTATCGGCGCGGGTCAGCTCGTGCTTCTTGATGATGTTGTTGATGTAGTCGTCGATGGATACGCAGCCGACAAGGCCGGTCTGGCTCCTGCCGTTCATTATCTGGCGATAGATGTAGAAGCAGGGGTGCTCATCCTGCTTGCATACGCCGTCGCTCACGAGCTTGTCGAGATTCTCCCTCGCCTTGAGGTAGACCTGCTCGGAGTAGAGGTCGGTGCCCGCGGGCAGGTCGATCTCCGCCTTGTCGACGTGCAGGAACGAATGCGGCTTGCCCTTGACCATTTCGGCAGCTTCGGCGCTGCTCATAACGTCATAGGGCAGGGCTGCGACCTCCGAGGCGTACTCGGGCACGGGGCGTATCGCTTTGAAAGGCTTAAAAATTGCCATTGTTATCATCCTTCCGTGATTTTTATAAGGATATGTTACATTAATATTAAAAGTTTGTCAATCATCTATTTTTATATTGCTTTTTTATTTTTTGTACTGTATAATTATTACATTCTTTGATGCGTGTATGCTACTCTAAGGAGGCTTATCAATGTTTTGTCCGAATTGCGGCAAGGAATTGCCCGAGGGCGCTTCTGTTTGCCCGTCCTGCGGCGCAGGCTCCGCTCAGCCGAGCGAAAAAAAGAAGAGACTGGTAAATGCGCCGAGCAGGGGCGCCAAGAGCTATGCGGCGATATTCACGGCTCTGCTCGTGTTCCCGTCAACTCTCTGCGTCGCCATTGACCTTTCATTTGACAAATACGATTATTGGTGCGGCTATGTTGTCGGTGCGCTGCTTGTTGTGTGGGTGTGCGCTGTGCTGCCCGTTATGCGGGTAACCCCGCCGCTCGTGACCTCGCTCATATGCTTCACCGTGATAATCGGCTACATATTCTTTATATTCAACAAAACGGGGCATATGATCTGGCTCTATAAGCTGCTGCTGCCCATGTTTATTGTGAGCGCCGCCTTTGTGGCGCTGGACGCGGCCGTTATCGGCAGCAAGGTCAAGGGACTGCATATCTTTTCGCTCCTCTCGGGCGAAGCGTGCGTGTGGCTCGTTGCCCTCGAAGCAACGCTCGATAACCTCGCAAACGGCCATGTCAAGCTCGGTTGGTCGCTGATAATCTCCTGTGCATTCATCTCTGTGATAGCCGTCCTTGAGGCCTTCAGCTATGTCGGCAGGATAAATAAAGAGTAAACAGATCATATCCGCGGCAGCCTGCGCTGCTGTGGATATTTTTTGCCTGTGGACGCAAAACAAAAACGGAGGTATCGCGCGATACCTCCGAATTTTTATCCGAACAAGACTCTTTGCAGCGTGGCGCCGAGGATGTTTTCTTTGCATTCGCTGCTGAGGCTCAGGCGCTTGATTCGCTCGATATCCCACTTGATATCCGCCGCCTTGGCGTAGGGGAAGTCGAGGCCGAATATGCTGTGCTCCTCGCCGGTCTGGAAAATGACCGTTTCGAGCTGCTCATCCGTCAGCGACCAGCCGCCCATGCCGTCGCGGTTACGGATCGAGGTCCAGCCCGCATAGATGTTATTGCCCCTGCGGGAATTGTTGCACATCACGGCGAGAGCGTCCTTAAAGAAGTGATAGCCGCCTATATGCTCAAGGCTGAATTTAAGGTCGGGGAAGCTCCACGCGACCTCGTCAAAGAGCAGCACATTGCTCTTTTTGAGCCTGTTCCAATGCATACCGGAGTGGAATGAGACAAACAGCCCAAGCTCCTGCGCTTTTTTATAGACCTTGAAGGCTTCCTCACCGTCGATGACAAAATCCTGATACGGCGGATGCAGCTTGATGCCCTTGAAGCCGAGCGAAGCTATGCGCTCCACCTCGTCGCCGAGGTCGGCGGTGAAATCCACCGTGCCGAAGCCCACAAGGCGGTCGTTGCCCTTTATCTGTGAGGCGAGCCAGTCATTGGGGCTGCCGCTGAAGCCGCCCTCGTGAAAACGGTCGGCAAACGGCGCGAACGCCACGGCCTTGTCGATGCCGCAGTCATCCATCAGGCGCATGAGCGAGTCGACCGAGCCTTCAGGACGAAGCTCTTTTGGAAAAACATGGGCATGATTTGCAAATATCATGGCTATCCCTCCCGATAATAATAATATGATAATAAATCAAAACCTCGGTTTTGTCAATAAAAACGTCTCCGTCGGGGAATAAATAAAATAAAAGCAAACGGAGGTAAGCAAAATGCAAAACGATGATTCATATAAGCTGCTGCGTGAATGCAGCGCAGGGCTTAAAACGGCGATAGCCTCCATCGAGGAGCTGTCGCCTTATGTGAAGGACGCAAAGCTCGGTGAGATACTCAAAAACAGCCGCACGGAGCACCGAAAGCTCGCCGACACGGTGGACGGTATGCTCGCGGCGACCGATTCGGAGTCCAAGGAGCCGAACCCGATGACAAAGAGCATGTCGTGGCTCAAGATAAACGCTGAGATGTCCTTTAATCCCACGGCGGCGCAGGCGGCGAGCCTGATGACCGACGGCTGCGACATGGGCATCAAATCAATTCACAAATATATCAATAAATACCCCACGGCGAGCGAGGAGGCCAAGGGCATGGCGCGCAGCATCGGCGAGCTGGAGGAGAGACTCGGCAAAGATATGCGGCCGTTCCTGTAATCGTTGACAAAATTCGCCTCTTGTGATAGAATTTTCACGACATTTGTATATTGGGCGCCTGTAGCAGGGAAAGAGCGGTGAAAATCCGTCGCAACAGCCATTGCCGTCACAGTCGGAATGCCTGCCTTGCGCCTTAATATAATTGTGAGCACCTTTGGGCAGTCGGAGGGTGTCACGGTGCAGCTCCGCCGAGGGGCTGCTTCGCCGTGCCGTGCGCCTTCCGTTATCTGCGGAGGGCGCATCTTAATTTTGAAAGGAAGAAAAGAAATGTCAGTAAGAAAAAGCTCGGCGGCGATCATTTCCGTGATCCTCGCTGCGGCAATGCTTCTGGGCTGCATTTCTACGGCTTTTGCTGCGGGCGATGGCAGCATCAGCGTAGGGATCAGCTTTTACGACGGGGGATTCGTTATCCCCAAAGAGACCGTTGAGGTCAAGGACGGAATTGCCGAGGAATACGGCTACACCGTCTCCGAAAAGGACCATAACGGCAAGGATGTTGACTACATAACCGTATTCGACGCCGTTGTTGCCCTTCACAAGGCTTATTACGGTGACAAATTCACCGCCGAGACCTGCAAGAATTATCTTAACAACTCAGACACGATGATAACCAAGATGTTCGGCAAGTCGGCCACGAGCAGCGGCTTCACGGTCAATGACGTTATGCCGACCGACGGTATTTACAACGAAACTTATCACTCCTACACCGGTTATTCAGCTGACGCGGCGCGCATTGCGGACGGCGATAAGGTTGTTCTTTTTCTTTATAAAGACAGAAGCTTCTATGGCGATTATTATACACAGTTTGACGCATCCGAAAAGACCGTGACCGTCGGTGAAAAGATCAATTTCACCGTCACCGGCTACAGCATCGCCTGGTACGGCTTTGCGGATAAGGCGACCATCGAGCGGAACACCATTCCGATGAGCAACCTCGATCTCAATATGATCCAGTATGTCGACGGCAAGCCCGTTGACAAGAAGGTCGGCACCCTCAATTGGAGAGGTATGGCTTCCTACACCGTCAATGAGCCGGGCGTTTACTATTTCTATGCGAGCGGCAGCTACATTGACGAGGAGGAAGAGGAGGAGACTCCCGTTATCGGTAACATCTGCACCGTTACCGTTAAGGATCTGCCCGCCGATTACTCCAAGGTCGACGCAGCCGTTGCGGCTATCCCCGCCGATCTCAGCATCTACACCGACGAGAGCGTTGCCGCTCTGAACGCAGTGCTCAAAGAAGTTGACAGGGATCTCGGCAGGCAGGATCAGGCGAAGGTCGACGCATATGCCGACGCTGTCAACGCGGCAGTTGCGGCCCTTGAGGTTAAGAAAGCCGATTACTCCAAGGTCGACGCAGCAATTGCGGCAGTCCCCGCCGATCTCAGTGTTTTCACTGACGAGAGCGTTGCCGCCCTTAACGAAGCGCTTGCAAATGTTGACAGAAATCTCACCGTCCTTGATCAGGATACCGTCGACGCATATGCCGAAGCTATTAACGCGGCTGTTGCGGCGCTCGAGACCAAGGCTCCTGAGGGCAAGAGCTTCTATATCGTTAAGAATTTCAAGATCAGCCTCAAGGTGAATGCCGATGAGGGCAAAATGGTGCTCGACATTGATTTTGTCCGCCACGATATCTGCGGCAACGCACCCGATAAGGCTGAGAATATCAACCTTACTCTTACAGTCACATGGCTGAGCTGCGTGCTTCGCTTCCTCCAGTCGGTGATAGGAGGCTAAAATGTTAAAAAGCAGAGCGATCAAATCATTAAGCGTTCTCATGTGCCTGATAATTGCGCTGTCGGCGTTCGTAACTGCCTCGGCTCAAACGGTGACTGCCGAGACTCCGAGAAGTGCCGACGAGACACAGCTTCTCTGGTCGCAGCGAATAGGCACGAATTATAAAAACGCGCCGAGCGTGCCGACGGTCAGCGGCGACTCGCTCATAATAATGAGCAAGCGTCAGCTTCTGAAGCTCGACACGGCTACCGGCGAGACCATGGCGAGCGCCGAGATGACGAAGCGCCCGGGCTACGGCTGCGTGCCAGCCCTCTGCGCCGACGGCAAGATATTCTGCCCCCTTGAGGACGGCACGGTCGAAGCCTATGACTTCGCCACAATGCAACGCCTCTGGAGCTTCTCGGATGAGCTCGGCGGTCAGCCGCTGTCGCCGATAGTTTACAGCGACGGCTGCGTTTATACCGGCTTCTGGGATGATGAAGAGACAGACGGCAATTTTATCTGCCTTGACGCCGTGAGCGGCGAGCTGAAGTGGCGCTATACCAGCAAGGGCGGCTTCTATTGGGCCGAGGCGGCAGCGATCGGCGGCTGCATCGTCGTCGGCTCGGATAACGGCAGCGATGAAATCAATATGACCTCGTCCGTTTATTGCTTTGACGCAAAGAGCGGCGAAGTGCTCGACACTCTGACCGTGCCCGGTGACTGCCGCAGCGGCATCACCGTCATTGACGGCACAAATGAGCTGGTGTTCACCACCAAGGCGGGCTACTTCTGCAAGACGAGCGTCACCGACGGCAAATTCTCGACAGGCAGGCTCCTCAAGCTCTCGGGAGCCTCTACCAGCACGCCGACCGTTTATAACGGCAAGGCCTATATCGGCGTGCAGTCGACCGGATTCTCCGGCAATTTGCAGATAATCGACGTTGCCGCAATGAGCGTGGCGGCGGTCGTACCGATGAACGGCTATCCGCAGAGCGAGATGGCTCTTACGACGGCTTATGAGGCTCAGACGGGCAATGTTTATGTCTATGCGACTTACAATTCGCCCCCGGGCGGCGTGAGCGTTATCACCGTCTCGGCGGACGGCACGGCGAGCAAGGCGGAGCTTTTTGCCCCGTCGGGCGAGGCTGCCGAATATGCGCTGAGCAGCATTGCGGTCAGCGAGGACGGCAAGCTCTTCTATAAGAACGACTCGGGCACGGTATTTGCCCTGAGCTATAAGGAGCCGGACCCGGAGCCCGACCCCGAGCCGCAGCCCTCGATATTTGCGAAGATAGGAGCGTTCTTCAAGAGCGTATTTACCAACATTGCAAACTTCTTCAAAGGAATTTTTGAGGCTATTTTCGGTTAATAAAGAAGCGAGGTGACAGGATGAAAGGAGCATTTGCACGCAGGCAC
>OLOV01003097.1_pt1 | contig 10478 bp, 5 predicted proteins | sample 1672931 | NCBI WGS metagenome assembly OLOV01 (sample SAMEA3136738, study PRJEB25190) | human gut metagenome | biome: human gut; feature: human-associated habitat; material: faeces | place: Austria | collected 2013
AGCCAGCCGCTTACCAGTGCGAAGGCTGATTCCAGACTCATCAGCATGCATGCAACCAGGGAGCTGACATGTTTTTGACCGACAATCTGCAGCGTGTAGGCTACACCGCTGGACATAATACCGGCGTAGGCGATAGGTGCCCAGCCTGCAATAATATTGCTCATGGATGGTGTTTCGAAAATAAACATCAGCACACCATTGACCACGGTACAGGTAATAAATTGTATGAGTGACAGGCGTACGCCGTCAAGATTTTTAATGATATTTTCTATGGCGATAATCTGTGCAGCGAAGCAGAAGGCACAGATGAGGGTATATAAATCACCTTTGTTGATAGAGAAGCCTTCGTTGATGCAGATGAAGTACATGCCTACGGCTGCTACGACAACACTGAGGCCCTGCAGCAGAGAAACGGAGCGACGGTAGAAGATATAGCTTAAAACAGGTACCAGAATTATATAGAGTGCTGTAATAAAGCCGCTTTTGCCGACAGTAGTGTACATTATGCCAAACTGTTGGAAAAAACACGCGAGTGAGAGGAACAGGCCGCAGGTGATGCCGCCCTTAAGCAGACGTTCTTTATAAATAGGGTCATCACTGCCTAAAACAGTAAAGCGCTTACCTGCCGCTTTGTCGAACAATAGGCAACAGCCGAATAAAAAGATGGTAGCCAAAACACTGCGCGCGCAGTTGAAGGTTAACGGTTCGGCGTAATCGCCGCCGACGCTTTGCGCGATAAAGGCAGTACCCCAGATGAAGGCACACAAGGTAAGCATGAGAACGCCGCGTGTACTATGATTATTTGTTGATGAATTATGCATAAACAACACCCCTATAACAAAACAATAAGATGAAAATAATTATACCATATTTTGCAGTGCGTGTACAAAGGTAACAGCTTGAAAAAACGCCGTTAGAGGGATAATTTTGAGTTGCTTTTCTGCGGAACATTTCCTCTCGCAGGACTTTTTTGTAAAGCGATTAGCTGAAAATGTAAAAAATAAAGCTAAGTGCTAAATTGGCGAAAAAATCGTCTACAATCAAATTTATCAACATATTGATGAATTTATCTTTGACACATACGACATATTGTGGTAGAATAAAGCTACCGAAAATGCTACGCTTAACCGTAGCTGTTTTTTATGAAGATGACAAGGCTTTGACCGTTACGGTCAGAGCCTTGAATAACGTATAGGTGTATTTTAAGAATAACTTATGGATTTTTGCTCTTAGTTCTTATACGAAGATATTGATTTATAACTTTAATTTTACAGGAAAGGATGCTGAAAGGTTATGAAAGTAATTAAGCGCGATGGCACAACAGTAGATTTTGATGCCGCAAAGATTGTCGTTGCTATTCAAAAAGCCAATGCTGCCGTAGAACCGGAATTTCGTATTGAGGAGGATAAAATCCAGGAAATTGCGGATAGCGTACAATCTCGTAACCGTATGCGCCTGCTTGTAGAGGATATTCAGGATATGGTAGAGCATAGCCTGATGGATGCCGGTAAGTTTGAATTGGCCAAGCAGTATATTATTTACCGTTATAAACGTGCTCTGGTGCGTAAGGCCAACACTACCGACGATTCTATTCTGTCCTTAATCCGCAACAGCAATAAGGACGTTATGGAAGAAAACAGTAATAAAAATGCAACTATGGCTGCTACTCAGCGCGACCTGATTGCCGGTGAGGTTTCCAAGGATCTGACGAAGCGTATTATGCTGCCGGCAAAGATTTCCAAGGCGCATGAAGAGGGCGTGTTGCATTTTCATGATGCTGACTATTTTATTCAGCCTATTTTCAACTGCTGCCTGATTAATATCGGCGATATGCTGGATAACGGCACGGTTATGAACGGCAAAATGATTGAAAGCCCTAAAAGCTTCCAGGTTGCCTGCACCGTTATGACACAGATTATTGCATCTGTTGCTTCCAGCCAGTACGGCGGTCAGTCTGTTGATATCCGTCATCTGGGAAAATATCTGCGTAAGAGCTATGAAAAGTTTAAAAAGAGCATCAAGGAAACCTCCGGAGGCAACATTGATGACGAAACTCTGGAGCGTCTGACGAACGAGCGCCTGCGCTACGAGCTGAAGGGCGGCGTACAGACCATTCAGTATCAGATTAATACCTTGATGACCACCAATGGTCAATCTCCGTTTGTTACCCTGTTTTTGAATCTGCAGAAGGATGATCCGTATCTGAAGGAAAACGCTATGATTGTGGAAGAAATTCTGCGTCAGCGTCTGCAGGGCATTAAAAATGACAAGGGCGTTTATGTAACCCCGGCCTTCCCGAAGCTGGTTTATGTTCTGGATGAGCATAACTGCCTGAAGGGCGGCAAGTACGATTACATTACACGTCTGGCAGTAAAATGCAGCGCTAAGCGTATGTATCCCGATTACATCAGCGCCAAGAAGATGCGTGAAAACTACGAAGGCAATGTATTCTCCCCGATGGGCTGCCGCAGCTTCCTGTCTCCCTGGAAGGATGAAAACGGTAACTATAAATTTGAAGGTCGCTTCAATCAGGGCGTAGTTTCTCTGAACCTGCCGCAGATTGGTATTGTTGCCAAGGGCGATGAACAGAAGTTCTGGAAGCTGCTGGATGAGCGTCTGGAGCTGTGCTTTGAAGCGCTAATGTGCCGTCACAATGCGCTGAAGGGCATTAAGAGCGATGTCAGCCCTGTACATTGGCAGTATGGTGCTATTGCTCGTCTGGGTAAGGGTGAGACCATTGATAAATATTTGGAAAACGGTTATTCTACCATTTCTCTTGGCTATATCGGCCTTTATGAGCTGACCAAGTTGATGAAAGGTGTAAGCCATACCAATCCTGCAGGCGAGGATTTTGCCCTGCGCGTTATGAACCGTCTGCGCGGTGCCTGCGATAAATGGAAGGCACAGACTGGCCTTGGCTTCGGTCTGTATGGTACACCGGCAGAAAGCCTTTGCTACCGTTTCGCACGTATCGACAAGGAGCGTTTCGGAACGATTGAGGATGTTACCGATAAGGGTTACTACACTAACTCCTATCATGTTGATGTACGCGAGAAGATAGATGCTTTCAGCAAATTTAAATTTGAAAGCCAGTTCCAGAATATTTCCTCCGGCGGTGCGATTTCTTATGTAGAAATTCCTAATATGCGTCACAACACCGAAGCTTTGGAAGAGGTTGTTAAATTCATCTATGACAACATTCAATATGCGGAGTTTAATACAAAATCCGATTACTGCCATGTTTGCGGCTTTGACGGTGAGATTACCATCAACGATGATAACGAATGGGAATGCCCTGCATGCCATAACAAGGATCATTCCAAGATGACGGTTATCCGCCGTACCTGCGGTTATCTGGGAGAGAACTTCTGGAATGTAGGCAAGACTAAGGAAATCAAAGCCAGAGTAATGCATCTGTAATTTGCGAGGTGAGGGCGTATGAATTACGCAGAAATAAAAAATCTGGATATTGCTAACGGACCGGGCTTGCGCGTATCGCTGTTTGTCAGCGGCTGTACGCATCATTGCAAGGGGTGCTTCAACCCGGAGTCTTGGAATTTTAATTACGGTCAGCCTTTTACGGAAACAACGCAAGAGCATTTGCTGGAGCTCTTGGAGAACGAACATATCCGCGGCCTGTCGCTTTTGGGCGGCGAACCGTTCGAGCCTGCCAATCAGGCAGCGCTGCTGCCGTTCTTGCGCAAGGTAAGAGAGCGCTTCCCCAAAAAGGATATCTGGTGCTACAGCGGTTATAATTTCGAAAAAGATATGCTGACAGGTAACCTGGGACCTTGGGAAATTACCGAAGAAATGCTGTCCTATATTGACGTATTGGTGGACGGAGAATTTAAGCTGGAGCTGAAGAATCCTAATCTGCGTTTTCGCGGCAGCGAAAACCAACGCGTTATCTTGGTGCAGGAATCGCTGAAGGCAGACGGCATTGTACAATGGGATGACGGCGAAGGCTTGAGCATCTGACAAGCAGTGCGTTTACAAATTTATAAAAAATAAAGCATCCCGGCTCGCAGGAGCAGGGATGCCCGGAAAAAGAAATAGCATTGTCGGTCTTAGCAGGACTGACAATGCTATTTTAATTGTGTGCGCAAGGATTGCGGAATAACAGATTCGATAAAGGCTTTGACTATTGCCGGTTCAAAATCCAGACCGGCCTTGTTCTGCAACTCGATGATAGCGTCGGCGTGAGTTTTTTGCCAATGTTGGGTACAGGGGTTGAGGTTGCGGTCATAATAATTGGCTACGGCGACTATGCGTGCGCCGATAGGGATGTTCTGTCCTTTCAGGCGTTTGGGATAACCGGTGCCGTCCCATTTTTCATGGTGCGCGCGGATGATATCGCTGATGGTATCAAAGCCGGGAATGTTCTCCAGCAACGCAGCAGCGCCGTCCAGATTGCCCGCCTCCTGCAGCTGCACAGCAGGGATGTAGGTATACTCCTGCCACATGGCTGTCGCTTCGTCGTCGGATACGGCGGCGATCAGCAGCTCACGCGCGGCGGCATAATCGCCCGCCTCGGCCTTTTCACGCGCCAACTGGCGGCAGCAGTCGTTGACCAGCTCCTGCGCGTTGCGGAAGCCCGCTATCTTTTCCAGCATCTCCTTGGCCTGGGCGTAATCGCCCTGCTCGTACAGATCCACCGCCGGCTCGTACAGGCAGGCCGTGGCCTGGGTGTAAGCGTCCAGATAGTCGCCGGCTTTGAGATAGTACTCCGCTGCCGTTTCGTATTCTTCATTGGAAAAATACTGATTGGCCGCGCCATAGTAGCTGGCCTTGAGGTAATCGGCCGTGTTTTCAAAATCGGTATCCAACTGTTCCAGCAGCGCAATCGCGTCCAGATAATCGCCGCTCTGCATATCGGCCTGTGCAGGCTGATACAGACACATGGCGGCCTTATCGGCAGCATCCTGATAGGAACCCAGCGACAGGAATTTTTCGCGGGCAGCCGTGTAGTCCATGTTGTCCATGCGTTCCTGCGCCCACTGGTATAGCGCTGCACGGCTTTGATCTGCCGCATCCTGATAATCGGCAATCTCGCCAAACAGCGCAATTGCGCTTTCATATTGACGGGCAGCCAGCAGCCGCTGCGCACGCTGATACCGCGCCGCACGGGACATATCGCGGCTGTCCCGATAATCGCCCAGGCTGTCGAAAGCATCCTGTGCGGTTTTCAGGGCCGTAATGGTGCCCGTATTCATGGTATCCCGCGCCTGGCGATAGGTGCATTCCTTGGCCAGATCCTCGCTGCTGTAATATAGGCGCATATCCAACAGATCAATATCCAGCCCAATAAAATCCAGCTTGATGGGCAGCGAATAGCGTCCCTGCCGGGCAGCCAGGCTTTCAAAGCCCGCGCGCGCGGCGGTGTACACGCCGTTATCCAGCTGACGGCTGGCGGTGTAATAATGATAGAAAGGAATGCCATGGAAATAGACGCCAAAGGTAAGCACCAGCGCCGTCACAGAGCCTGTAACAATCAGGGTGATCTTGCGGCGGCGGTTGCGCTTTTTCAACGCTTCCGCCTCGCGCTGCTCGGCAACGCGCTGAGCCTCGGCCCGCTCGCGGCGCGCCTTTTCCTCCATCGCGTTTTCATGCTCGAAGATCACCGTTTCCACCGCGGCTTCGTTAAAGCTGGTAAACACATCGCGCTTGAGCCTGCCGCAGCGGCGGCAGGTATCCTCGCGCGCACTATTGGGGCGGCCACACACGCACATCCACACCGCGCCCTGATCGCTGGGATAGCCCAGCGCGTCAGAGCCTGCCAGATAGCGCAGCACCTCCAGTCTGCGGCCGGCAGGCAGGGCATTGGAGGCATACTCGCTTACGTTGCCCGCCGTATGCCGCCAAACAGTGCCATCCTCAAACCACACCTTTTCGATGGAAAAATCAAGACCCTCCGCCTGCTCGCCGCCATCAATGGCCGCCGTCACCTCAAAGGCGCTGCGCCCCAGCCCCTGCTGAGCCTGGATGCGCTCTACCTGGCGGGACATCAGTGCGCCCTGCGCGTCATAGCACGCAAAGACTACCTGTAAGCTCGTTACAGTCTGCTCCGTCAAATTGAACAGCTGCAAATGGCAGACAGGATACTGCCGGGTAGGCAGCGCATAATGCCACAGCTCCACCGGGCATGTCAGGTCGATTTTCATCGTTTACTCCCCCCGCTGATTGATCAGGGATTCGGTATGGTATCGGCTGTTTTTATTATCTCCAGGCGCAGGTCATATCGGCCAGGCGGCCATCCACAACGGTCAGGCGCAGCAGCACCGTGCCGTTTTCCGCCTGCACGGCATAGGCAATGCTGGCCGTGCCATCGTTGTTCTTGTCGCAGCGGCCATAGGGGGCCGTTACGCCGTCACCATAGAGCGCGCCCTCGTTCGCGTCATGGCGGAAACGGCCAATCACGCTGGCCAGCGTATCGTCAATGCGCAGCCCACGGGGGCCTTCCAGCATATCCTCGTAGATTTCCAGCAGACTCAGCCGCTGCAGATTGCGCGCGCTGTCATAGTTAAAGATAGCCTGGATGCCCTCCCACTGCAGGATGCGCAGATAGTTCGCGCCGTCCTGCTGCCAGGTATCGCTCTGCGCCGCGCCCAGATGAGCCTGCAGCTGCTCAGGCGTGCCAGATACAAAATCGAAGCCGCCAAAATACAGATCCTCCAGCGCCAGCTCGTCGGGATCGTCCGAGCGATACACGCTGTAATCGGCCTTGGCCTGCAGCTGAGAAAGCTGCTCCAATTCGGCCTGAGCTTCGCCAAGGGTCATGGGCTGATCCTGCATCAATACCTGAATGGCGGTGATCACATCGTCCTGCAGGGTATACACGGCATAGCTTACATACACCTGATCGCCCTGTGCGGCATAGATGGCATGCTCTACTACCTGCGCGCGGGAACCATCGCGCAGCAGGCGGCCCGTATTGACCGTGCCGGGCAGCTGACCGGAGATGTAGAGCACCGCCTCATCATGCGTGCCGGACAGGGAAGGATTATCCAGCGGATAAGCAGCCAGCAGCTGCTCCAGCGAATCACCGGGCTTGAGGCCGCGCATATCCGACAGCGTGTTTTCGGAGGGCGTAATTTCAACCCCATCGATCACCGCCGTGTCGGTCAGCGCGTTCTGATCGCTGTCCAGCGCAAAAGCATCGTAATCCAGCTTATACATGCCGTCTTCTTCATATACCGTCAGCGCTTCGGCAGGCATGGTGCGGGCAGACTCCACCAGCTCGTCCCGCAGATTAATCAGTTCATCCTGGCGCAGCATCGCGGCTTCCTCTCCCAGCGCGCAGCAGGCAAACAGGCACAAGATCATGGCGATCAGCAGCGCAACGATTTTTTTCATTTTGTTTTCCTATCCTTTCAGTATTCGGTCACGCCCTGCGGCGTTACCATGGCGTAAATCAGGCGGGAAGGCGGCGTCGGCGCATCCCCTATTTCCACCGCGCGCAGAATCATCTGCTGCGCCCCGGCAAAGGTATCCTCATTGGCGGCGTACACCGTGCAGATGGGCGCGCCCGCGGACAGGTTGTCCCCCACGCGGCAGCGCATGATAAAGCCCACGCGCGGATCGATCTGGTCGGTTTTCTGCCTGCGGCCCGCGCCCAGCTCCTGCGCGGCATAGCCCAGCAGGGTGGTATCCATCCGGGCGATCACGCCCGCACGCGGCGCGGCGACATCGCGCACAATGGGCGCGTCGGCCAGCGCTTCAGGATGATCACATACGCTTTCATCCCCGCCCTGGGCGCGGATCAGCTGCCGCAGCTTTTCAAGGCCGCTGCCATCCGCCAGCGCGCGGCGCAGCATCGCTTCGCCCTCCTCGGGATTGGCAGCCACGCCGCCCACCGTCAACAGCTGCGCACCCAACGCCAGCGACACCGTCAGCAGCGGGCCCGCGCTTTCGCCGCGCAGGATCTCCACCGCGTCCTTGACCTCCAGCATATTGCCCACATGCGAGCCCAGCGGTTCGTCCATGCCCGTAAGCAGGGCCGATACATTGCGGCCCGCGCGCGTACCGATATCCACCATAGTCTTCGCCAGCGCCAGGCTGCCGGCGTAATCGGGCATGATCGCGCCCGAGCCGACCTTGACGTCCAGCACAATGCCCTGCGCGCCGGAGGCCAGCTTTTTACTCATGATACTGGAAGCAATCAGGGGCAGGCTATCCACGGTGGCCGTGGTGTCGCGCAGCGCGTACAGCGTTTTATCGGCGGGAGCCAGCTCGGCGCTTTGGCCCACCACCGCGCAGCCAATCTCGCGCACCTGGCGCAGGAAATCCGCCTCCGGCAGGCTGGTGCGCATGCCGATGGATTCCATCTTATCCACCGTGCCGCCGGTATGCCCCAGGCCGCGGCCACTCATCTTGGCAATTTTCGCCCCGCAGGCAGCGCACAGCGGCACCAGCACCAGGGTGGTGGTATCGCCCACGCCGCCGGTGGAGTGTTTATCCACCGGGATGCCGCCCACATCGGGATGCAGCATATCGCCCGAGCGCGCCATGGCCAGGGTCAGATCGGCCGTTTCGCGCGCATCCATGCCGTTTAAGCGAATGGCCATCAGCAGGGCGGAAAGCTGATAATCGGGAACAGTTTTATCCGCCGCGCCGCGAACAAAGGCTTCGATCTGTTCGCCCGTCAGCGCGCGGCCAAATTTTTTATCCGCAATAATTGCCGGAAAATTCATAATGTTCTCCTTTTATAGATGATTCCACTATGCAGTATAGCATAACATGGGCGCAAATACAAGAAAAGCCGCAGGATATCTTACAATTCCCTATAAAAAGACACGCGCCGCCCGGCAAAATTCTTCAGGCGGCGCGCAAAGGCGCATTTAGTTTTCATCAATTGCGGTTACTTTGTAATCCTGCGCTTCCACGGCGGCGCGCAGCGCGTCGTTATCCACCTGGGCGCTAAGCGTAACCGCCGCTGTGCCCTTCTCGTGGCTGGCCGTCGCCTCGCTCACGCCCGGCACAGCCTCCAGCGCCTGCTTGACGCGCATCTCGCAGTGCGGGCACATCATGCCCTCGATGTGCAGCGTTTTGCGCATCGCGCCGGGGGCGGACACGGTAAAGTCGGTATCTTTCTGGCGGATCTTATGGTCGCGGGATGCGTCGCGCAGCTTAAACAGGTTCAGCCGCAGCGCGTTTGTCACCACGCAGAAGCTGGACAGGCTCATGGCCGCCGCGCCGAACATGGGATTCAGCGTCAGCCCCAGGGGGATAAACACGCCCGCCGCCAGCGGAATGCCGATGGTATTGTAGAAGAAGGCCCAGAACAGGTTTTCATGGATATTGCGCAGCGTGGCGCGGCTGAGACGAATGGCCGCAGGCACATCGCTCAGGCGGCTCTTCATCAATACCACATCTGCCGCGTCGATGGCCACGTCCGTACCTGCACCGATAGCGACGCCCACGTCCGCGCGCGTCAGGGCGGGCGCGTCGTTGATGCCGTCGCCCACCATGGCCACCTTGCCATGCTGCTTGAGCTTGCGGATCACGGCCTCCTTGCCGTCAGGCAGCACGCCAGCGATTACCTGATCCACACCCGCCTGCGCGCCGATGGCCCGCGCGGTGCGCTCGTTATCGCCGGTCAGCATGACCACATGCACACCCATACCCTGCAATTCGCGCACAGCCTGGGGGCTATCCTCCTTGATCACATCGGCCACGGCAATCACGCCCAGCGCCTGATCATCCCGGCTGAAATACAGAGGCGTTTTGCCGTTCTCAGCCAGCTTTTCCGCCTGCGCGCGCAGGGAATCAGGCACATGCGCCGCGCCGCTGATAAAGTCGATATTGCCGCCGCGCAGGGTATGTTTCTGCCATACGCCGCTCAGGCCGTTGCCGGGCTGGATGGCAAAGTCCGCCACCTCTTCAGGCTGCATACCCTGCTCCTCGGCGCGGCTGAGAATGGCGCGTGCCAGCGGGTGCTCGCTCTTACGCTCCAGCAAATAGGCCAGGCGCATCAGTTCATCCACGCTTACACCCTCGGCAGGCAGGATATCCGTCACCCTGGGCTCGCCCGCGGTGATCGTGCCCGTCTTGTCCAGCGCCACAATCTGGATGCGCCCGGCTTCCTCCAGGGATGCGGCGGTCTTAAACAGAATGCCATTCTTCGCGCCCAGGCCGTTGCCTACCATGATGGCTACAGGCGTTGCCAGACCCAGCGCGCAGGGGCAGCTGATCACCAGCACCGAAATGCCGCGCGCCAGCGCATAGCCAACGCCCTTGCCCAGCAGCAGCCACACAAGGGTAGTCACTGCTGCAATGGCGATCACCGTGGGCACAAATACGCCCGACACCTTATCGGCAATCTTGGCAATGGGCGCCTTGGTGGCCGCCGCGTCGCTGACCATGCGGATGATCTGCGACAGGGTGGTATCCTCACCCACACGGGTAGCGCGGCACTTGAGGAAGCCCGACTGGTTGAGCGTAGCGGCCGACACGCTGTCGCCCGCCGCCTTATCCACCGG
>OLOV01003100.1_pt1 | contig 10472 bp, 9 predicted proteins | sample 1672931 | NCBI WGS metagenome assembly OLOV01 (sample SAMEA3136738, study PRJEB25190) | human gut metagenome | biome: human gut; feature: human-associated habitat; material: faeces | place: Austria | collected 2013
GGCCCGCGAAAACAATATTTCTACCGGCAAGGCGGCGCTGGTGAACCGCGTCCTCGCCATCAACCCGGCGCTCAAGTTTGACGCGCTGGCGAAGCTCTCGATGGAGGAGCTGAAGGACCTTGCGGAAGCGGGCGCGCCCGCCATGCCCATCGGCACGGATGCCGCCGCTTACGCCGCGGAGCAGTATGCCGGGACAACGGCGCTTGATTCCGTCACGGCTGAGGTCGATTCCGAGCTGGACGAATTCCCCGCGCACTACGAGGTGGAGCTGCACACAGCATGGGGTGAGTTTGAGTATCTGGTGGACGCCTACACGGGGAAGGTGCTCAGCGGGCAGAAGGACTTGCTGACCACGGCCCCTGTAGGGGACGAGACGGCAAAGCCTACTGCGCCCACCGGCGACATCGGTCACGCCAAGGCGAAGTCCATCGCCCTGAACCACGCGGGCGTGAGCGAGAACAAGGCGTATGACATGGAGATCGAGCTGGACGATGAGGACGGCGCGCTCGTCTACGAGGTCGAGTTCAAGTCCGGCAATATGGAATACAGTTACGAGATCAACGCCGCCACCGGCGCGATCCTCAAGCATGAGACGGAACTGGATGACTGACGCAGGAACGGCAGTCACTACGGTGTAGCAAAACAGGAGGCACACGTTTGTGTGCCTCCTGTTTTACCTTTGTCCGCAGATACAGTTTTTGAAATAATTGAAAAAATATTTTATCTCACATTCTTTGTATGACCGCGCCCAGCCAGCGGCACATGGTATCCCCGGCCTGATTGGCGATTGCCAATACGCGGGCATGACTATGCTTTACCGTCTGGATGCCGGTTGCCATATTGGTGATGCAGCTGACAGCCAGCACCTTCATTCCCATATAGTTGCAGACCATGGTCTCCGGCACGGTACTCATGCCGATGGCGTCCGCCCCCATACCGGCAAAGGCGCGGATCTCGGCGGCTGTCTCATAGCAGGGCCCCATAAATCCCATATAGACGCCCTCCCGATAGGCGATGCCCATTTCATCGGCAGTCTGCTTGGCAAGGCTCCGCAGCTCCACGCTGTAGGGTTCGGTCATGTCCGGGAAACGGGGGCCAAACCGTTCATCGTTGGGACCAATCAACGGATTGGTACCCATCATGTTGATAAAATCGGTGACAAGCATCAGTGTTCCCGGTGCAAAGCTGCGGTTGATGCCGCCGCAGGCGTTGGTCAGCACCACCTGCTCCACGCCCAGCAGCTTCAGAACATAAAAGGGGTAACAGACCTCTTTCATGGAGTAGCCCTCGTAAAAGTGGAAGCGGCCCTCCAGCGCATAGACCTCCTTTTCGCCCAGCTTACCCACCAGCAAAGCACCCTTATGCCCCTCTACCGTGGACACGGGAAAATTTGGAATATCCCGGTAGGGGAGCTCTTCTGTTTCCGTAAAATCAGCGGTCAGGTTGCCAAGGCCGGAGCCCAGCACCACGGCGACCTTCGGACGCTTGGTCGTGTGTGAACAAATATATTCCGCGCTTTGCTGTGCTTTTTCATAGAGATGTTCCATGTGCGTCATTCCTTTGCAAACTGAAAATTGTTAGTTTCTCATATATTTCTGATCATTGGCAGGAGAGGTGCAGCAGGTACATGAAGCCCGCTTTCGATATTATATCTGAGATTAGTAAGAAAGTAAACGGCGGGTTTAGAAACGCAAGCTGAGGCGAATGCACAGCGTTGGGCCTGCACCATTGAGCAGCTTTCATAAATACCTCACACAGCCCCGCGAGAGGGCAAAATTTCAATGGAAGTTGCAGTAGCACAATCTCTCTGAAATTGCAAGTACGCGCTGCACATTGCATTCTCTGTTTCCATGCATAATGAAAAATCGCCGCAATGCACATCGTATCGTATCGCTTTGCAGCCTATGACCAAATTCGGAAGCAAAGCGACCAAATCCGGAAGGTTCACCCATTCTTGAGGCTGATTTGCTATTATTGTATTAGTCATCGAGAAGGAAGTTCGCTTGATAAAGACGAGGCATGTCGGCTGCCTCGGTATTTTGGCAGAAGGAGGGTGAAACGGATTGCGCATAGATGAGATCATTTATAAAACATTGATCGCTGGCGATTCATACAGAACATTGCTGAAGGGCTTGGGGGTGACATTTCAGATCTCCCTGCTTTCATTGCTGCTTGGAACGCTCCTCGGAGTTGCTGTCTGCGCCATGCGAAGAAGCAGACTCAGGCTTGTCCGCAGTATCGCCGCAGTGTACATGGCAGTTGTCAGAGGAAGCCCGGTCTTACTGCTTTTGATGCTGATGTATTATGTGGTGTTTGCCGGCAGCAACGTGTCGCCGGTTATGGTGGCTGTTGCGGCATTTTCCCTCCACATGAGTGCCTATACGGCAGCCTGCTTCTATTCCGCCATCAACGCGACGGACGCCATGCAGGTCGAAGCGGCGAGGACTCTCGGATTTTCCAGATGGCAGGCGTTTACCCTGATTACACTGCCGCAGACAGCAAAAATCGCGAAGGAAACCTACCAGTCCACCATCGTTACCCTGATCCAATGGACCAGTGTTGTGGGCTATGTTACCATCACAGATCTGACGAGAGTCATAAACAATATTGGCAGCCGTACGATGCAGCCGCTCTTTATGATCCTGGTGGGACTGCTGCTGTATCTCGGAATGGCCTACCTTAGCTATGGCGCATTTGCCCTTGCGGGCAGACTGTCTGCGTGGAGAAGGAACAGGAGGTTGAGGACGTGAGCATGATCCGGGTAGAAAAATTGTCCAAAGCCTTTGGCTCATTGCAGGTCCTGAAGGATGTGGATCTGACGGTGGAAAAAGGAGAACGGATCGTCATCATCGGTGGCTCTGGCTGCGGCAAGAGCGTTTTCCTGCGCTGTATGGATTTTCTGGAAATACCGGACGAGGGAGTCGTATTCATCGGAGATGATGAATTGACCGCCAATCAAAAGGATCTGAACCGTATCCGGCGCAAAGTAGGGATGGTCTTTCAGGGATTTCACTTGTTTTCCCACATGAACGTGCTGGATAATATTACTCTGGCGCCGATCAAGCTGTTGGGGCTGTCACGGGAGGAGGCGGAAAAGAAGGCGGAAGCCCTGCTTAAAATGGTGGGTCTGGAGAGCAAGAAATACACGATGCCGGATGTCCTGTCAGGCGGTCAGAAGCAGCGGATCGCCATCGTTCGCTGTCTTGCCATGGAACCGGAGGTCATGCTTTTTGACGAGCCGACTTCGGCGCTGGATCCCACCATGGTCGGCGAGGTGCTTGCGACCTTGCGGCTTCTTGCAAAGCAGGGCATGACAATGGTCATCGTCACCCATGAAATGGAGTTTGCGAAAGAGATCGCCAGCAGGATCCTCTACATGGACGAACAGGGAATTTACGAGGAAGGATCACCACAGGAGATTTTTGAAGCCCCAAAAAAGAAGAAAACCAGGGACTTTGTCCACAAGATGAAGTACCTTTCGTGGAGGATTGAAGAGCGCGACTTTGATTTGATGCAGCTTCAGGGCAGCATCCGCAGCTTTGCCAGCCGGTACGGGCTGGACGCGAAAAAAACCAACCGGCTTCAGCTCTGCACGGAGGAACTGGTCTATGAAATGCTGAACTGCAGGCAGGCTGATGACGTTCCGGATATACAGATACAAATTTCCTTTGATGAGCGGGACAAATGCACGATTATCGAATTAAGCAGCAGGGGAAAGAAATACGACCCCTTTGAGGCGGAGTCTGACGACGAGATCCACCTGGGCGTTACGATCCTGAAAAACACCGCAAAGCGGATAGATTATCGTTTTGACGGTGAAAATAATTGTTTTGAGATTGAATTATAAGGAGGAAAATCAACATGAAAAAAGCGCGTGTACTTGTGGGCCTCATCTTATGCTTTGCGATGATTTTTGCAATGGCGGGATGCGGCGAAAAGAAGATCCCTGCGGAGGAGGAAAACATTCTATGTGGTATCATGAACTGGCAGGAGCCTAACGATCTGGACATATTCCCCACACCGGCGCTGGGCGAGTGGAAGCAATACAGCAGCCTGACCTCAATGGTCTTGGACCTGAATGCCGGAAATGTTGAATATCTGCTTGTGCCGGCTTCGGTTGCAAGCTATTTGAAAGCGCAGGATGATTCGCTGACCATTGCTCCCGGCGGTGCCGGCGTTCCTACAGAAATACGCATGGCGGTCCGCGCGGAGGATACGGAGCTTCATCAGATTTTGCAGGACGGCATTCAGACACTCCGAGAGGACGGCACGCTGGATGATCTGATCGATACTTATATAACCAATATTTCGACAAGCGGTTCTGAAAGCAGCTTGCAGGGAGATAAAGAGAATGCCTACGTGGTGGGCGTAACGGGTGATCTGCCCCCGCTGGATTATGTGGCCGCAGATGGCGTGCCCGCCGGTTTTAATGTGGCGCTGATGAATGCGATCTCAGATAAAATGGGAGCTGCATTTACCTTTGTGCAGGTCGAGGCGGACGCCAGATTGTCTGCCTTGAGCAGCGGGAAAATTGATGTGATCTTTTGGTACGGCAATGTGCAGGGTTATACCTCCGAGAGAGATGAACTTCTGATCACAGATGAATATTATGAGGACAATGTTTACTATGTGACGAAATCCTTCGATATGAACAGGATTTTGGAAGCAATGAAGGCTCAGTGAGAATAGGAATAAGAAGAAATGCGTAAGATTATTGTTTTGCTTTTATCGGCGGCCCTGCTTGTTTCCTGTGCGGCGGGCTGTTCTTCGGAGAGAAAAAGTCCTGTAGAAGGGAAGAAAGTGGCGTATATCATGTATATGTCTTCCTCGCCCATATTTGAAATGTGGTCGGAAGCCTTTAAGGAAACGGCGGAAGCCTTTGGCATGACGGCGGATACTTTCTTCTGTGACGACAGCGACGAGGCGTGGAGAAACAGGATCCAGCAGTGTGCGCAGGACGGCTATGACGGACTTCTGGTGTCTCACGGCGGAGTGGATTATGCATGGGAATTTCTTTCGGGTATTACAGCGGCTTATCCGGATCTGAAAATAGCGACCTTTGACACCTCTTTCCGTGATAAAAACGGTGATACACAAAAGATCGATGGCGTGGTTCAGCTGTTCCAGAGGGATTCCGGGCTTGCGGCGGCTCTGGTGGAGGAGCTTCTGCGTATGTACCCCGATAAGGCGGAAAAGGAAGGGCCGGTCAATATTCTGCAGGTGCAGGAGGAGAACTATATTATTGCCTTTGACCGTCGTCAGGTCGGCTATGAGCTGTACGAGACAGTGGGAAAGATCAAGACACTGGAGCAAATAGCGCCGGAGGATCATCTGAACCCTGTATCCTCGATGCAGGAAGTCGCGGAAAGAACCATCCGTCAGTACGAAGAAGGTGAGATAGATGCTATTTGGTGCTGCTATGACGCCTATGCTCAGGGTGTATATCAGGCGCTGAGAGAATTGGACAGCGACATCCCAATGGTATCCGTGGATATTTGTGACGAGGATATCCAGTTCATGGCAGAGGGGCTGAACTGGAAGGCCTGCGCCACCACCAACTGGACACTGAACGGAGAATTTGCCTGCAGAGTACTGGCATTGGAGATGGCCGGACAGTATGATGATATTGAGGCGGCTTCCTGCTACTACAAAAGCCTCGGGATGTGGATGGAGATCCCGTCCGTGGTGATAACGCAGGAACAGATCATGTCCGGGCAAGACATCACAATAAAGAATCTTTCCGCCGTAGCGGATGCGTCTTATACGGATAAGAGCTGGATGCCGTCCTGTGACTGGATGACGGCTGCCCTCGGAAGCTGACCGCAGAGATCACTTTAGAGTCAGGTTATGGCCCAGGTGGTGTAAGCCGATCCAAGCATAGAGGAGCGGGCGGATATTCTGTCCGCTCCTCTAAAATGCAGGGAGGGGATGTTCCACGCTGTGCACGTATAAAGCAGACACTCGCTTTGAGTGTCTGCTTTTATCTTATCAGGTGCGCTGCTTCATCGGGAAGGCCGCGCAGCTTCTCACTGAGCCGGCTGCCGCAGGAACAGGACGCCCAGCGTGCCCGGGCCGCAGTGAGAGGACACGGTGCAGCCCGCCTGGGTGATGAACACCTCCTTGAAGGGCGCAAGCTCCCGCACCAGTTCCGTCAGCTCCCGCAGGGTGTCCTCTGATACCTCGCCGGAATGGGTGATAAAGGCATGGTCCTCCACCACTGTTTTTCCCGCCAGCCGTTCGGTGATATACTGGCGGTACACTTTCCCCATAGCGCCCCGGTACTTCTTGCACACCACCAGCTTTCCCTCCCGCATTTCCAGGCAGGGCTTCAGCTTCAGCACATTGGCGCCCAGGGCCGCCACACCGCTGCACCGGCCGCCCTTCCACATATATTCCAGCGTATCCAGCACAAAGCTGGTGTCGCCGCAGGATGCCAGGCCGCGCAATTCCTCGGCGACGTCCGCGGCGTCCATGCCGCGATCTCTGAGCTTTGCCCCCTGAAGCGCCAGCAGTCCGCCGCCGGTGGAGAGCTGGCGGCTGTCCACCACACAGACCCGCCCCTGTTCCGCCAGCTCCTGCGCCGCCAGCATCGCATTCTGGCAGGTGCAGGACAGCTCCGAGCTGATGTCGATGTGGACGATGTCGTATCCCTCCTCCAAGATCGGCAAGAAAAAGTTCTTGAATTCCTCCGGGCTGACGGCGGCGGTCTTGGGCAGCGTGCCGTTACGGCGGTAGTCGGCGTACAGCTCCGCCGAGGTGTACTGCCCGTCATCGGCGAAAACCCTCTCCCCGCTCTGGATGGTCAGCGGCACGGTGCGGATCTGGAAGCGCTCCAGAAGCTGGGGCGTCAGGTCGCAGGTGCTGTCATAGGTGATGCAGACAGGTCTGGGCATAAGGGGTATTCCTCCTATTTGTTATGTATGGTACAGGAACAGTATACAGGAGAAACCTCAACACAAGCTCAAAAAGTCTCGATTTTTGAGAGCTGATATGATAAAATCAAGAAAAACACGAAGGAGGGCTGCTATGTTTCGGATTTTGGTGGCTGAGGATGACGACAGCGCCCGGTTTCTGATGTGCGAAGTGCTGCGGAGGGCTGGGTATGATCCCTGTCCCGCCGGGATGGCCTGGAGGCGCTGGAGGTAATGGAGCACTACCAGTGCGACCTGGCGGTGGTGGACATCACCATGCCGCGGATGGACGGCATCACCTTCACCCAGACGCTGCGGGAGGGGAACTGCGACCTGCCGGTGCTGATGGTGACGGCCCGTGTGACCCAGGACGACAAGCGCCGGGGTTTCCGGGCGGGAACGGATGACTATATGGTCAAGCCGGTGGACGAGGAGGAGATGCTCTGGCGCATCGAGGCCCTGCTGCGGCGGTACTGCAGCCGTGCAGATCGGCGGCTGACCGTTGGTTCTACCGTCCTGGACCGCGGTTCTCTGCAGGTCATCACCCCTCAGAGCACATGGCAGCTCACTGCCAAGGAGTTCTTGCTGCTGTACAAGCTGCTGTCCTACCCACGGACGCTTTTTACCAAGCGGCAGCTCATCGACGATATATGGGATCTGGACAGTGATGTGGATGAACACACCGTGGAGGTCTACATCTCCCGTCTGCGGGATAAATTCCGGGATGATCCGGATTTCGAGCTGCGGACCATCCGCGGCTTCGGCTATATGGGAATACCCCAGGAGGATGGAAATGCGGAAAACTGACGTAAAGAAAGAGAAGCCGCCTGTCCGTTTGCTGGGCACGATGTTCCTTTTGGTGCTGGGACTGGTGGCGGTGTACGTTGTATTGGCTTTGGGTATATTGGCCCTGGTACAGAAGCTGGTGCATCTGGATGAAACGAACTATACGCTGCTGTGGCCCATCCTTATCCTGTCGGTCAGTGCCATTTTGGGCGTTCTGTTGGCCGTGTTCATTTTCCGGGGGTATCTGGCGCCGCTGTCGCGGCTGATGCAGGCTACGCAGTCGGTGGCCGCCGGCGATTACTCCGTGCGGGTAGAAATGCGGGGTGCTCGGGGCGAGGTGGCGGAGTACATCCGCAGCTTCAACAAGATGGCGGAGGAGCTGTCCAGCGTGGCGCTGCTGCGGATGGACTTTGTGAACACCTTCTCCCACGAATTCAAAACGCCCCTTATCTCCATCCGAGGGTTTGCCAAGCTGCTGCAGAACGATGACCTGACGCCCCAGCAGCGGCAGACCTACACGGACACTGTCGTACAGCAGTCTGAAAGGCTCGCTGCCATGAGCACCCACATTCTGGAGCTGGCGCAGTATGAAAACACAGAGATCGTGTCCGGCAAGGCCGTATACAGTCTGGATGAACAGCTGCGCCGGTGCGTCCGCCAGCAGGAGAGGGACTGGCTGAAAAAGGGACTGACGGTGGAGGGTGATCTGGACCGGGTGGATTACTACGGCAATGAGGAACTGGCAGAACACATCTGGTCTAATCTTCTCTCCAACGCCATCCGGTTCACGCCTGCCGACGGGCAGATTACCATAGTTCTGCGCCAGGGCGAGGGAGAAGTCACCGTGTCCGTATCCGATACCGGTATCGGCATGGACGAGGATACCCAGCAGCACATCTTCGACAAATTCTACCGCGCCGCACCTTATTCGGATATCCGGGGCAACGGTCTGGGTCTGTCCATCGTCCGCCGGGCGGTGGCGCTGTGCGGCGGACAAATCGCGGTATTCTCCCGCCCCGGGAAGGGCTCGACCTTTACCGTGACGCTGCCTGCGGCGCAGGAATGATCCTCCGAGTATGCACGATCGCACGGCACAGTTTTACGGGTCTCAAGCATAAGAACCCCTGCTTTCAAGTGACGAAAGCTGGGGTTCTCATGCAATTCAGGCGGCAATGAACCTGCTAAAAAGTCAAGCCCAAATTAAAAGAAAAGTTATAGGCAGGGAAAGAGTATAGCAAAGCAGAGGCGGCAAAACGGAACGCTTGGCCACCTCAAACAAAGTATTGGAGATCTCAGCTTAGGGATGGATGATTATTGTGCGCTTAATCAAATTTATCTTGCCGCCAGAGCTTCAACCCCCGTCAAGCATGTTGACTCCGTTGACAAGATTTATTATTATAAAGCAAGAGATATAAATACGCGCTTGCAGAATACTGCGCAGAGAATTTAATAAGGAGATAGACATTATGGAAAACTACAAATTCTCAACATTGGAGTACAAGCGTCCCGACCTGGAAGCGCGCCGCGCCCAGTTGGCCCAGTGGAAGGACGCTGTGGAGCACGCGGAGAGCTACGACGCGCTGCGTGCGCTGCTCTTTGAGATGGACCGCGCCGCCTGTGAGATGTTCACCCAGTACGCCATCGCCCACATACGCCATACCCTGGACACTCGCGACGCCTTCTATGAAGCGGAGATCCACTACCTGCAGGACACCCTGCCCACCCTGGGTGCTGCCGAGGTAGCGCTCAGCGAGGCCATTGCCGCCAGCCCCTTCCGCCCCGACATTGAGCGGGAGCTCGGCAAGCAGTATTTCGTCTCCATCGACCTGCAGAAGAAGCAGTTCTGCGAGGCCAATATCCCCCTGCGCCAGCAGGAGGCCCGCCTGACCAACGAGTATCAGAAGATCATGGCCACCGCCGAGATCCCCTTCGACGGCAAGACGCTGAATCTCTACGGCGTACAGAAGTATTTTGAGCACCCCGACCGCACCGTCCGCGCCGCTGCTGTCAAGGCGTACTCCAAGTTCTACGAGAGCAACGAGCCCCGTTTGGAGGAGATATGGGATGAGCTGATCCGTATCCGCAATCAGATGGGCAAGAACCTGGGCTTTGAGAACTACATCCCCCTGGGCTATTTGGAGCAGGGCCGCACGGATTATGGTGAAAAGGAGATCGCCTCCTTCCGCGAGCAGGTCCGCACCTTCCTTGTGCCGCTGTGCCAGAAGCTCTACGATGCGCAGGCAAAGCGCCTTAGCCTCGACCATGTCATGTGGCACGATGAGAAGATGGTGTTCCCGGACGGCAACGCTGAGCCTGCGGGCGACGATGCCTTCATGGTCAAAACCGCTCAGAAGATGTACCACGAAATCAGCCCAGAAACCGGCGAGTTCATTGACTTTATGATCGACCACCAGCTGATGGATCTGCAGAACAAGCCGGGCAAGGCGTCCACGGGCTATATGACCTACCTGCCCAGCCTGAAAGCCCCCTTCGTGTTCTCCTGCTTCAACCACACCATCTTTGATATGCAGGTGCTGACCCATGAGCTGGGCCATGCTTTCGCGGGCTATATGGCCATGCGCAGCCAGCCCATCTCCGACTATTACAGCGAGTCCACCGACATCGCGGAGATTCACTCCATGTCCATGGAGCAGTTTGCCTACCCCTATGCAGAGTGGTTCTTCGGTGATCAGGCGGACAAGTTCCGCTTCGCCCATTTACAGGAGGCGCTGACCTTCGTGCCCTTTGGCGTGGCCGTGGACGAGTTCCAGCACA
>OLOV01003101.1_pt1 | contig 10470 bp, 8 predicted proteins | sample 1672931 | NCBI WGS metagenome assembly OLOV01 (sample SAMEA3136738, study PRJEB25190) | human gut metagenome | biome: human gut; feature: human-associated habitat; material: faeces | place: Austria | collected 2013
CAGATGATCTGAGGAATGCTCAAATCCGGACTGTTCAGATCCGGCCATCGGATGTCCGCCAATAAAACAGTGATCCATACCAAGTTCTTCAACAGCTTTATGGATTGGTCCTTTGACACTTCCTGCATCTGTGATGATACAGTCATCAGAAATTACATTTTTCAGATATTTCAGATATTCTATATTGTATTCTACCGGTGCACAGAGAAAGATATAATCGCAGGTATGGTATCGCTCATCCTTTTCTTCCAGTACAGCATCGATCGCATTACAGTTTAATGCAGCTGCCAGAGTTTCTTTGTGTTTTGCGTATGCCAGAATATGATAATCTGGATGAAATTTGCGGATCGTTTTTGCGATAGATCCTCCGATCAGGCCAAGCCCGATAAAACCAATGGTTTTCATGATGTTTGATATCCTTTCCAAGTTAAACTATGCTTTTATTTTAAAAGAATATACTATAAATGTCAAATAGAGCCATAAAATCGGTAAATTCGTTAATAATTTACACAATTCGAACAAAAAATGTTGTTAAAATTATATAAAATACTTGAAAAGTGCGAGAAATTTTAGTAGAATATGAACATATTAGACATACAGGGAGGTATTACATATGGACGTTTATAGAACTGACCGAATTCGCAATGTGGTTCTTTTGGGTCATGGGGGATCCGGCAAGACCACATTAGCAGAGGCAATGGCTTATCTGGCAGGAATGACAAGTCGTCTTGGCAGAGTAGAAGATGGAAATACCGTCAGCGATTTTGATAAGGAGGAGATCAAGAGACATTTTTCAATCTCCACATCTGTGATCCCGGTTCCGTGGGACAAGGTGAAGATCAATATCCTGGATACTCCTGGTTACTTTGACTTCGTAGGAGAAGTAGAGGAAGCGGTCAGCGCAGCAGACGCAGCCATCATCGTTGTTTCCGGTAAGGCCGGAGTTCAGGTCGGTACACAGAAAGCATGGAATCTCTGCGAGAAATATAAATTACCTCGTATGATCTTTGTAACAGATATGGACGTGGATGATGTCAGCTATCGTAAAGTAGTAGAGGATCTCTTTTTTGCCGAAGTTCAGGTCGAGCCGGACGCGAAAAATATTATGGCAAGAAGATCGCGCCGCTGCATTTCCCGATTCGTGAAGATGGCAAGTTCGTCGGTTATGTCAATGTCGTGAAGCAGGCAGGCCGAAGATATATCGACAAAGCAGGCAAGGAGCCTTGCGATGTTCCAGAATATCTGGAAGAATACCTTGAGAAATATCATGAAACTCTGATGGAATCTGTTGCTGAGACGAGTGAAGAGTTCATGGACCGTTATTTCGAGGGAGATACTTTCTCCGTAACAGAAGTTTCCGCAGCACTTGCAACGAATGTACAGGATGCAAGCATCGTTCCGGTATGCATGGGATCTCCGATCAACCTTCGAGGCGTTTCCAACCTTCTCGATGATATCTGCGGATATTTCCCGAGTCCGGACAAGCGTTCCTGCAACGGTATTTCTCAGAAGACCAATGAGATCTTTGAAGCAAACTATGACTTTGCAAAAGCGAAATCTGCATACGTATGGAAGACCATCGCAGATCCGTTCCTCGGCAAATATTCTCTGATCAAAGTTGTTTCCGGTGTTATCAAATCCGATGATACTCTGCTCAACGTAGAGAAGGGTGAGGAAGAACGACTGAACAAATTATATGTTCTTGAGGGCTCCAAACCGATCGAAGTTCCGGAACTCCACGCAGGTGATATCGGCGCGATCGCCAAACTCGCAAGCGTACAGACCGGCGACAGCCTTGCAACAAAGGCAGCTCCGGTGCTCTATCCGAAGGCTCTCATTTCCACTCCTTATACCTATAAGAGATATAAGGCAGTCAAGAAGGGCGACGAGGACAAGATCGCACAGGCTCTCGCCAAGATGATGAGTGAGGACAAGACCCTCCGTGCAGTCAATGATTCTGCCAACAGACAGACATTACTCTATGGTATGGGCGACCAGCACCTTGATATCGTAGTAAGCAAGCTCAAAGAACGCTACAAAGTAGACGTAGAACTTTCCAAACCGAAGGTAGCTTTCCGCGAGACCATCCGCAAGAACTCCGACGTAGAGGGCAAACATAAGAAACAGTCCGGTGGACACGGACAGTACGGACATGTCAAGATGCGCTTCGAGCCATCCGGCGACCTGGAGACACCTTATGTATTTGAGCAGGTAGTCGTAGGCGGTGCTGTTCCGAAGAACTACTTCCCGGCAGTTGAGAAGGGCCTTCAGGAAAGCGTTCAGAAGGGACCTCTGGCTGCTTATCCGGTAGTAGGCGTTAAGGCTACACTTTACGATGGATCTTATCATCCGGTAGACTCTTCCGAGATGGCATTCAAGATGGCAACGATCTTGGCGTTCAAGAAAGGCTTTATGGATGCATCTCCTGTACTCCTTGAGCCGATCGTAAGCATGAAGATCACTGTTCCGGACAAATACACCGGTGATGTTATGGGCGATCTCAACAAGAGACGTGGACGTGTTCTTGGAATGAACCCAGATCATGAAGGCAATACCATCATCGAGGCTGATGTACCACAGCTTGAAATCTATGGATATTCTACAACACTTCGTTCCATGACTGGTGGAAGCGGCGACTTCTCCTATGAGTTCGCACGCTATGAGCAGGCTCCGAGCGATATCCAGGCTAAGGAGATTGAGGCACGTGCAAGCAAAGTAGACAACGCAGATGCATAAATGATCAGACTCCTGTGAATTATTAAGAGATAAAGAAAGCCGACTGTTGAATCTGTTTTAAATAGATTCAGCAGCCGGTTTTCGCTGTGTATAAAATATGTAATTCAGAAAGTCCGGATTATTCTTTGATCTTGATCTTGTTTTTCAGCACTACGCAGCAGGCAAGGTCGCCGATAACGTTGACGCAGGTTGCACCCATGTCACAGAGTGTATTGATGCTGATGTAAACACCAAGGATACCTGCCGGAAGTCCTGCCATAGTTGCCAGTGCAGCAAAAGAAGCAATCGCACCGCCAGGGATACCAGGAGTACCTACAGACAGAAGCACGTTTGCCAGAAGGATCACGATCATCAGGGAAACGCTGACATTGATTCCGCAGGCGTTGGCGAAGAACATGATCATAAAGGACATCAGGATAGAAACGGCATCCATGTTTACAGTAGCTCCGAGTGGAATGGCAATACTGGTGATCTGGTTGGAAACACCCATTTCTTCTTCCATACACTGTTTGCTGAGCGGAATGGTAGCGGAACTGGAACAGGTTCCAAATGCATTCAGTGCAGCAGGCATGATTGCCTTGAAGAAACGAAGCGGGCTTTCTTTGCCTAGGATCTTGACAGACAGGCCATACACGAGAAAAGCAAAAGCAAAAAATGCGATATACAGAATGATGAGCTGTGTTGCCAGTGAGATGATAGTTTCTGTTCCGTTTGCTTCTACGACTGGTACGATCGTACAGAAAACACCGATAGGGGTAAAGTACATGATCGTACTGATGATCTTCAGGCAGATCTCATTCAGTGAATCGATAAAATCAAGGAATGGTTTGCCTTTTTCTCCGATGGAGATCAGGGTAAAACCGATGATCACTGCGAATACGAGAACCTGGAGCATATTTCCCTCGGCAAAAGCCTTGACAGGGTTTGACGGGATCAGGTTTTTGATCGTATCCAGGATACTGCTCATCTCGGTTGCCTGGATATCGGCAGTTGCCATCTCAAAAGAAACACCTCTTCCAAGATGGATCAGACGCGGGATGATAAGACCGACGAGGCTGGCAAGTGCGGTGGTACTGAGAAAATATACCATGGCAGAGCCTGTGATCTTTCCGGTGGTGCGGATATTTCCGATGCTGCAGATACCGATGACGATCGAACAGAAGACCATAGGGAAGATCATCATGTTCAGGGCATTCATGTAGATGCCTCCGATCAGACTGGTGACAGTCAGAACCGGTGCATATCGTCCGGCAAGAAAAAGTCCAGTCAGGATACCAAGGACCAGTCCGGTAAAGATCGCCTGGGTGATATGCTTCTTGTACCAGGAATAAAAAGACTTCATTATATTGTTCCCTCCTCATAAAAATAATAAAAAACACGAAAAAAATTATATCATGTCGAAAAATGTGCGTCAACAGAAATGCTTTAGTTTGATAAAGTTCGCTTTTTTATTGAGAATAAGCGGATAATCGCGAAACGTTACATTGACAAAACGCTCTCCTTGAATTAAAATTAATTCTCAGATACAACAATGAATGTTGGAGGAACCATAGAGATGAAATACTTTTTTAAAAAAATTGAGCCCAAGTGGCAGGCGAAATGGGAAGAAAGCAAAGTCTTCGAAGCCAAGGACAACAGTGACAAACCGAAGTTCTATGGTCTGGTAGAGTTTCCATATCCAAGTGGTGCAGGTATGCATGTAGGACACATCAAAGCATACTCAAGCCTTGAGGTTATTTCCAGAAAACGTCGTATGGAAGGCTACAATGTACTTTTCCCGATCGGATTTGATGCATTCGGTCTTCCTACCGAGAACTATGCAGTCAAGACAGGAACACACCCACGTATCATCACAGATGAGAACATCAAGAAATTCTCCAACCAGTTAAAGAAAGTTGGATTTTCCTTTGACTGGAACCGTGTGATCGATACAACAGATGAAGATTACTACAAATGGACACAGTGGATTTTCCTGAAAATGTTCGAAAAAGGTCTTGTATTCAGAGACAGAACTCTTGTAAACTACTGCCCGCACTGCAAGGTCGTTCTTTCCAATGAGGACAGCCAGGGCGGCAAATGCGATATCTGTCACAGCGAAGTTGTGCAGAAATCCAAGGACGTATGGTATCTGAGGATCACTCAGTACGCAGACAAACTCCTGGAAGGCCTCAAGGACGTTGACTATCCGGACAATGTAAAGCAGCAGCAGATCCACTGGATCGGTAAATCCAAGGGCGCTTTTGTAGACTTCGACATCGACGGAATCGACGAGAAGCTTGAGATTTATACAACCAGACCGGATACTCTGTTTGGTGTTACTTTCATGGTAATCGCACCGGAGCATCCGATCATCGACAAATACAAAGACAAAGTCGCAAACATGGACGAGATCACTGCATACCGTAATGAATGTGCCAAGAAGACAGAGTTCGAGAGAACTCAGCTTGTCAAGGACAAGACAGGTGTGCGTATCCAGGGACTTGAGGGAATCAACCCTGTAAACGGCAAGAAGATCCCGATCTACATTGCAGACTATGTAATGATGGGTTATGGTACAGGTGCGATCATGGCAGTACCGGCTCATGACCAGCGTGACTATGATTTCGCAAAGAAATTCGGCATCGACATCATCGAAGTCATCAAGGGTGGAGACATCACCAAGGAAGCCTACACAGGTGACGGAGAGATGGTCAACTCTGAATTCCTCAACGGATACACCAAGAAAAAAGATTCTATCGAGCGTATGCTGGAAGAACTTGAGAAGAAGGGCATCGGTAAAGCAGGCGTTCAGTACAAGATGAAAGACTGGGCATTCAACCGCCAGAGATACTGGGGTGAGCCGATCCCGCTGATCCATTGCCCGAACTGCGGTGTTGTAGCTGTTCCGGAAGAAGAACTTCCGCTTCGTCTGCCGGATGTCAAGGACTTCGAGCCGGGTGAGGACGGACAGTCACCACTTGCCAAGATTGATTCCTTCGTAAACTGCACCTGCCCGAAATGTGGCGCTGCAGCGAAACGTGAGACAGATACCATGCCTCAGTGGGCAGGATCTTCTTGGTATTTCCTGAGATATACAGATCCGCACAATACACATGCACTGGCTGATATGGACAAACTGAAATACTGGATGCCGGTTGACTGGTACAATGGTGGTATGGAACACGTTACCAGGCATATGATCTACTCCAGATTCTGGCATCATTTCCTGTATGACCTGGGTGTTGTCAACACACCGGAACCATATGCAAAACGTTCCATCCAGGGACTGATCCTCGGACCGGACGGAGACAAGATGAGTAAATCCAAAGGAAACGTTGTTGACCCGCTTGACATCGTAGAAGAATATGGTGCAGATACTCTTCGTACCTATGTACTGTTCATGGGTGATTACGGCGCAGCAACTCCATGGAGTGACAGCTCTGTAAAAGGTTGCAAGAAATTCCTTGACCGTGTGGCAGGTCTGACAGATCTCATTTCTGAGGAACCTGTTTCCGATGAACTGGAAATGAAGATCCACCGTACCATCAAGAAAGTTTCTTCCGATATCGAGAACCTGAAGTTCAACACAGCGATCGCCAGCCTGATGACTCTTCTTAACGAGATCACAGCAGAAGGACGCCTCAGCAAAGATGACCTGGGCATCTTTATCAAGCTCTTAAGCCCGTTTGCTCCGCATCTCTGCGAAGAAATCTGGGAGTTCCTCGGCGGAGAAGGTCTGCTTGCAGTTGCTTCCTGGCCGGTATACGATGAAGGCAAGACTGTTGCCAAGACAGTTGAGATCGGTGTACAGGTAAATGGTAAGGTAAGAGGAACTGTAGTTCTTCCAAACGGCTGTGAGAAAGAGAAGGCATTCGAGATCGCCAAAGCAGATGAGAGGATCGCTTCCTTCCTCGAAGGCAAGAACCTCATCAAAGAGATCTATGTACCGAACAAGATCATCAACTTTGTTGCAAAATAATAAATTTTTCCAACATTTTATGTTGAAAAATCACATACAATAGAGTACAATAAAATACAACAAAAGAATTCCTGGAATGTGCGATGCCCCTTTTTTTATTTGAACCTACATTTATTAATAGGGAATCCAACATCGCTGCTGTGATGTCAGGCCTCTCGTCGTGGAAGGCAGATCATCAGTTGAGGACACCCAACCTGGCGAAAGCTAGGCGTCAAATGGAAGGGAACGGCATTCCGGGGGAATTAAGAAAGAATGAGCCATTTGTATATGGCTCTTTTTTTGAAGAATGAATCGGGAGGAATTACAGCATGGTAACAGAGAGGATTTTTGGAAATTTACCTTCAGGTGAAGAAGCACATATTTATCACATTGAGAATGCGGCAGGAGCTTACATAGAAGTTTCACAGTATGGTGCGATCCTGGTGAATGTCTGCGTGCCGGATAAGGATGGCAGACTGACAGACGTAGTCCTTGGATACGATGATCTTGAGAGCTATTTTGTAAATGGATGCTTTTTCGGAGCATGCATCGGCAGAAGCGGCAACCGTATCGCAGATTCCAGATTTATGCTGGATGGCACAGAGATCAAACTGACGCCAAACGAAGGCAAGAACAATCTCCACAGCGGCCCTGACGGATTTGAGAAGAAACTGTGGAATGCATCTGCAGTAGAGGGACAGAATGCAGTTACTTTTTCCAGGATCAGTCCTGATGGAGAGAATGGCTATCCGGGAGAATTCGAAGTTTCTGTTACTTATGAGCTGACAGAGGAGAATGCAGTCCGCATCGTTTACTCCGGTGTGAGCGATAAGACAACCGTTGCAAACATGACGAACCACTCCTATTTCAACCTGAACGGAGAGGGCAGCGGCACTGCAATGGACCAGTATCTTACCATTCATGCGCAGGAATACACTCCGGTCCGTGAGGATTCCATTCCGCTTGGCGAGAATGCATCTGTTGAGGGAACTCCGATGGATTTCCGTACCGCAAAGCAGATCGGCAGAGATATCGAGGCTGATTTTGAACAGCTCAAATTCACAGGAGGTTTTGACCATAACTATGTGACAGACGGATACAACAAGGCGAGCATCCGTGAGATCGCTTCTGCGTGGTCAGAGAAATCCGGTATCCAGATGGATGTTCTTACAGATTGCCCATGCGTACAGTTCTATGCGGCAAACTTCGTGGAGGATGAGCAGGGTAAGAACGGACATGTTTATAATAAACGTGAGGCATTCTGCCTTGAGACACAGGTAGAGCCGAATGCAGTCAATGTAGAGAATTTCCATTCACCAGTTCTGGAAGCAGGAGAGAAATATTACTCTGAGACAGTTTACAGATTCTCTGTAAGAAAATAACAGCCATGTTTTCTAGCTTTCCTCATATAATGGATTATGAGGAAAGCCAGATTTTTTTATATGTATTTAGTGTTGCTTGTGGTACTGCTGAATGAATTGTCTGTACATGACTGTGCAGCAGCCGGACAGACGAAAGAAAACAAAACAGAACCCGAGATCCGGGTAGCACTTACAGATTCTGATTTTCAGTTTGTATATCATGATTCTGTGACAATTTCCTTAAATGGAGAAGAGACTGTCTATGAAGCGGAGGCACTGCGTGGAAGAAATGAGATCATCTCGATCCCGGAGCAGGAAGGAGGAATCCTGATCCCGTCGATCCACAGGCAGTACGGGACACCTTCCTATGGCGGCAGACTTGAGATCCGGCCGTGTGAAGAGGGACTTCTGGCGATCAATATTCTTCCGCTGGAAAAATATCTGGAGGCAGTTGTCCCGAGTGAGATGCCATCCACATACGAAAAAGAAGCGCTCAAAGCGCAGGCAGTCTGTGCGAGAACCTACGCCTGGAAGCAGATGCAGGGCAGCAGACTCCATGAATATGGTGCAGATGTGGATGACAGCGTAAGTTATCAGGTTTACCAGAATGTTGCACCGCAGGAATCGACAACAAAAGCGGTCAGGGAAACCGAAGGAATGATCCTGTCCCAGAATGGACAGCCTGTAGAGGCGTATTATTTTTCTACCTCGGCGGGTGTGACGAGCACGGATGAGATCTGGGGAGTTAGCGAAACTGCATCTTATCTCAAAAGCGTTCCCTGTGAATTTGACGCAGAAGAGCCCTGGAGTGCATGGACGGTGCAGATCCCCTGGACTGCTCTGGAAGAGAAGGCCGTTTCCCTTCTGAACCTCGCAGGAAAACTGAAAGCAGTTTCTGTTCAGAAGAAAAGCCAGAGCGGTGCAGTGACAGAACTTACCGTAACGACAGAGGGTGGAACAGGAACGGTTGACGGAGAGTATTCCATAAGGGAATTTCTTTCTCCCAGGGGCTGCAAGATCACAGAAAAAGACGGCAGCGTTACAGAAGGGGGAAAACTTCTCCCCAGTGCCTACTTCGAGATCCAGAGCCAGGATGCGGATGGAATCACCCTGAAAGGCGGGGGATACGGGCACGGCGTAGGAATGAGTCAGACTGCCGCGAATGAGATGGCAAAGGAAGGATACAGCTATGAGGAGATCCTGGAATATTTTTTTCGGGAGATTGAGTTTGTAGACATTTATGGTGTGAAATAAGTGTTTTTTGCTCAGTAGCTGCGTGCGGAGCGAACAGTAACTCAAACTTGTCACATTGTACACGATATGGTACAATGGTCAATAGACAAATTTGCTGATACCAGGAGAAGAAATATGGAAGAGAAGAAAGCCAAAAGCACGGTACAGTTGATCCTGGGCTTTATGGACCGGACCAAAAATGACCATATCGGTGCTTACGCTGCACAGGCGGCATACTTTTTGATCATGTCGTTTATTCCCTTTGTGCTGGTTCTTACCGCACTGATCCAATATACCCCGCTGACCTATCGGATGCTTCGACAGGTTATTATCGGGTTTGTTCCGACAAACCTTCAGGATTTTGTACTCAAGATCATCGCAGAAGTATTTACCAAGAGCGCAGCGGTCGTGCCGATCTCAGGTGTTTTTGCTCTGTGGTCCTCCTGCAAGGGTATGCAGTCACTCATTACGGGACTGAATGTGATCTATCATGTCAAAGAGACCCGAAACTGGCTGATAAACAGACTGTATTCTATGCTGTATATGTTTCTGTTTGTGATCGCAATTATCATAAGCCTTCTGCTTCTTGTCATGGGAAACCGGATCCATGCGGCGCTTGTGATTCATATGCCGTTTCTGGGGAAAGTCCTTGGAAGGATATTGAGTGCCAAGACATTTCTTGTATTTGTAGTATTGTTTCTTGTATTTCTGGTGCTGTACCGTTACCTTCCGAACCGTAAAGCATCGCTCAAGAGCCAGATTCCGGGAGCTTTTATCATAGCTGTCGCGTGGTCGCTGTTTTCGTACTTTTTTTCGCTGTATTTTACATTTTTCCCGAATTTCAGCAACATGTACGGAAGTCTGTCGGCACTGATCATGGTCATGCTGTGGCTCTACTGCTGTATGAACCTTCTGCTTTACGGTGCAGAGATCAATGCTTATTTTGAGAATCAGTTCCGTCAGGCACAGATTACTTTATGGCAGATGGTCAAAAAAAATCTTGACAGATTTTTCACTATGTGGCATAGTAAGAAAAGATAAGTCAAAGGCTTTGAAGGCGTTTCAGGGAATTGTTTCCTTTCAGAGAGAGGGAGTCAGCGGCTGTAAGCCCCCTTAAGTTCAGACAGTTTCTTATTTTCCCGCCGGAGCTTCATCTTTGAACTATTTCAGTAGGAGATGACGTTGATGCGCGTTAAGCATGAC
>OLOV01003102.1_pt1 | contig 10467 bp, 11 predicted proteins | sample 1672931 | NCBI WGS metagenome assembly OLOV01 (sample SAMEA3136738, study PRJEB25190) | human gut metagenome | biome: human gut; feature: human-associated habitat; material: faeces | place: Austria | collected 2013
GTAATCCTTCTCCCCGGAAGCCGGCTGATATTCCGGCTCCTCCTGCCAGTTTTTATGCAGGCGGACGGTTCTGCCCATGGAACGATGATAGGCCGCACCTTCCTTCCAGGGGCTTTGGCTGCTTCTGCAAAACCTGTCGGGGAAAATCTGGTAGCACACGCTGTTTCTAAACCAGTCCGGAGTAGAAAAATCCCGGTCATACACGGTGATCTGCCAGCTCTGCCGCCGTTCCGGGCTGAAACTTCCTTTCCCCGTCCGGCCGCCGTACCAGCGTATGTTCTCTCCGTTTTTCAGCAGAAAGCTGTAAAACAGCAGTCCCGGGCCCTCCGGCGCCGTAAAAGAGACGGAGCAAAGCCCCTTCTCCGTGGTCATGGGCAGCTGCTCCTCCCGGTTGCCGGGGTACACCAGCACCAGGAAAACCTGCGTCCCTTCTTCCTGAACGAGCCTGCCCCCAATGGTGATCTTTTCTCCGGCGGGTACCGCCCCCTGGGGGCTGCGCAGGGCGATATCCAGCGAATCATGTTCAAACATGCTGGTATTATACACGATTGCCCCGGCAGATAAAAGCCATTTTCGGTCTTTATTGCCCCGCCGTCACAGATTTTCACCGTGATTTCACACTTTTCCCGTTCCTTCCGCCTTTGTTGCCTTTGACGGAACCTCCCTGTGCTGATATACTGATGCTATGAAGATAGATGCATATAGAGACAAGCTCATTCGGATCGGATACTTTTTGGGCATTGGCCTGCTGTTTTATTTTTTCTTTGCCTATGCTTTACCGCTGCTGCTGCCGTTTTTACTGGCCTTTCTTTTTGCAGTGCTGCTTAAAGCCCCGGCAGACTGGCTGGCCCAGCGGCTGAGGCTTCCCAACCGGCTGGTGCGCACCGTACTGGTGACCCTGTTTTTTGTGCTTCTGGCTGTTTTATGCCTGTTTTGCGGCAGTCAGCTTATAAGCTTTGCCCGCACAGCCGTAGCCCGGTACAATGGGCGCATCGTCCCGGCCTTACAGGATATTACCGCTGCTCTGTCCCGCTTTTTTGAGCAGATGGATCCACAGCTGGTGTCCCTTTTACAGGATTTCTCCTCCAATCTGGTGAATACTCTCGGAGAAAAGGTGGCGCAGTGGTCTACTGCTCTGGTTTCCGGGGCTATGACCGGGCTGCCCTCCATGCTGCTGGAAGTGCTTTTTATGGTCATTGCCACTTATTTCATCTCTCTGGATTTCGGCATCCTTCGCCGGGGCATCCAAAGGCGCATGGAGCAAAAGCGCTTTGATACCCTTTCCACCGGTTTTTCCTATTTTTGCCGCACCATCGGTAAATATCTGCGTTCTTATTCTTTGATCTTTCTGATCACCTTTGGAGAACTGGCCGCAGGTCTTTTTCTGGTAGGTGTTGATCACTGCCTGCTCATCGCCCTGCTTATCGCCCTGTTTGATATTTTGCCTGTAGTAGGCAGCGGCATGATCATGCTGCCCTGGGCTCTCATTACTCTGATTCGCGGAAACACGCCTACAGGTATTGGCCTGCTGGCCGTCTATCTGGTAGTGGTCATTGCCCGTCAGTTCCAGGAGCCGGCCATTGTAGGCGAGCAGGTGGGGCTGCACCCGCTGGTGACCCTGATGGCCATGTTTATCGGCTACCGGCTCTTTGGCGGTCTGGGGCTTTGGGGCGTGCCCATCACCTGCGCCATGCTTCAGAGTTTGGAAAAGGATGGGATCATTCATATCTTTCCCACCCGGGAGCTGCCGGAAGAACCCGAAGAAAAACCCCGCAGAAAAAATATCCTGGAAAAATTTAAAAAGTCTGAAAATGCCGCTCAGGATGTTACAATTCGTCCACATTCGGATGATACAATATAGACAGATTCTTTCCTTGAGAAAAGCCGAAAGGAGTTTGTATGATCCGCATCCTTATCGTAGATGATGAACTGCCCATTGCCAACCTGCTGCGCATGAACCTGACCCGGCAGGGCTATGTATGTACCTGTGCTTACAGCGGGCCGGAGGCGGCGGATCTTTTAGAAAAGAATGCGTATGACCTGGTGCTGCTGGATATCATGCTGCCGGGTTTTGACGGTTATGATCTGCTGGCCTACATCCGCCCCATGAATATTCCGGTGATCTTCCTTACAGCCAAAAGCGATCTGAATGACCGGGTCAAGGGGCTCAAGCTGGGTGCGGAGGATTACATTGTAAAGCCCTTTGAGATGGTGGAGGTTATTGCCCGCATCGAAGTAGTGCTCCGGCGCTACCACAAAAGCCAAGGTGTGCTCCATCTGCTGGATATCGATGTGGATCTGGATGCCCGTGAAGTGCTGCAAAACGGCGTTCGGGTGGATCTGACCCGAAAGGAATTTGACCTGCTGGTGATTTTTTGCCAGAATCCCAACACGGCGCTCTTTCGTGAGACCCTTTTCGAAAAGATCTGGGAGACAGATTACATTGGAGAAAGCCGCACACTGGATTCCCATGTGCAGCGGCTGCGCCGAAAACTGAATTGGGCCGATAAGATCCGCACCGTCCATAAGATCGGCTACCGTCTGGACGTGCCTGAAGATCAACTGCCGGAGATCTTTCTGGACGACCGCGAGGACGTCCCCTCTAAATAGCATAAACGGAGCGGATCATCTTTTCCGGTTGGGCTCGTTAAGGGCCGGGAGGCTTTATGCGTTTTGCCTTGAAGATCTGCCTTTGCACCGTACTTATTGTCGCGGTGCTTTTTGGTGTGGCCGGGCAGATACTCATTGGCCAGAGCTTTAATGCCAACCTGGATTTTCAGGTGGACAAAGCCCAGTCTCAGTTTGCCGCCCTGTGTTCTGCACTGGATGCGGAGATCTACGGCATGGAGCTGTATTATGAAACGGCTACTCCCCGCATGTTTCAGGAGGTACTTTCCCGGGCGGCGGGCAGTTTGGGGGATGAGGCTATCTGCGCCCTGTATGACAGCCAGCGCACCCTTCTGGCCGCTACGGATGAAGGCTTTGATCCCCTCTTGCAGGGTATCGCTCCGGAAAAGGGCGAGTTTATGTACTGCCTGCTGGATACGGATGAAGGTTTCATTCTGGAAAGCGCCGGGATGCTTACCATAGAAAACACGGCCTATTACCTGTATACTCACCTTTCCGCCCGCACACTGACGGATTTGTATGACCGGGAGGTTCGGACCTTTGTGCTGCTCCATTCCCTTACGGTGGCCATCTGCATTGCCGCCATGCTGATCCTTTCCTACTTTAATACCCGCTCCATCCGCACATTGAATCGTGCCACCCACCGCATTGCCGCCGGTCAGTACCAGCAGCGGGCAGAGGTGGAATCTCTGGATGAGATAGGCGATCTGGCGCTGAGCTTCAATGCCATGGCCGGCGCCATTCAGCAGAAAGTGGGAGATCTGGAGGGCTATGCCAAGCAGCAGAAAGACTTTGTGGCCAGCTTCTCCCATGAGCTCAAAACCCCCATGACCTCCATTATCGGCTATGCGGATATGCTTCGCAGCCACGAAATGGACCCGGAGGACGCTTTTATGGCCGCCAACTTTATCTACTCCGAAGGCAAGCGGCTGGAGGCCATGTCTTTGAAGCTCATGGATCTGGTGGTGCTGGATAAGAACGACTTTCCCCTTGTCCGGGGGTATTCCCGCCGGATCATGGGGCACGTGGTGGCGGTAGTCACCCCTATGCTGGAAAAGAACGGCCTGACCCTTTCCACGGATATCGAGCAGCAGCTGATCCTTTATGAAAAAGATCTTCTTCTGACCATGCTTACCAATCTTATTGACAATGCCCGCAAGGCCAGTGAACCCGGCAAGATCATCTTCCTTTCCGGCAAAAAGCAGCAGAACCGTTACCGTATTACCGTACGGGATCAGGGCATCGGCATTCCCGAAGAAGATCTTAAGCGCATTACCGAGGCTTTCTTTATGGTGGATAAATCCCGCGCCAGAGCTCAGCACGGCGCCGGTCTGGGGCTGGCCATCAGCAACCGCATTGCCCAGCTTCACGGCAGTGAACTGCACTTCGAAAGCAAACTGGGTATGGGCACCACCGTCTGGCTGGATCTTCCCCTGTATGACGGCACCCGCCGAAAGAAGGAGGCACCGGAAGCATGAAGCAGCGCACCCGTCAGGAAAAAGTCCGTCTGGTATATGCGGGCATTGCCCTTGGCATTGCAGGCCTTGCTTTGACCTGCGTGCTCATAAGCAAACTGATTCTGGACACCCGCCGCAGCACCTTTCTCAACCACCCCGGCTATCGTCCCCTGATAGTGGAGAACAACCGGGAATTGGGCGCTCCCCTATCTTTGCCCACGCGGCTGGATCTGCTGCGCCAGTGTGAAATCGAAGGACCGGAGCGCCTGCCCCTGCCGGAGGAACTGAACAAAAAGCAGATTCTGCTCAAAACCCGCACCCTGTGGGAACAGCTCATTCGGGAAACCGCCCCCGATGCTTCCGAAGAAGATCTGACCGCCTTTTTCTCCGCCAGCAAGGTATCGGCCGTCCTCCGTGACTTTTATAATGAGACCACCGGGGCCCGGCTGGCCCTGTGGTGCTCCCAGGTCTGGTATGAATCCCCAGACAATACCATCTGCCTTTCTTTGCAGCTGGACAGCCGTGTGGGCGATCCGCTGACCCTGAACGCCGCATTTTATACCACGGAATCCCCCCTGTTTGGTATTCAGGCCTATGCGCAGGCTTTGGGCTATACGCTGACGGAGGAGGATCTGTCCCATACCGTCTATGCCCCGCAGGAGGATGGCTCCACTCTCCTCACCCTCTCTCTGGATGAAGCTCTGGTTCTGGAAAAACGCATTCAGCCCGGCGTGCAATTCACACTTTCCGTTCGTCTGGCGGAGGCATAAGCTTTTGCATACTGTCCCGACATGATTTTCCTCGTCTGCCTGACAAGATATACCGTTCCTTGCATACATGTTGATATAATAAAAATATGCTTGCTTCCATCTTTTTTTCGTGATACAATAGCCGCAGATCAACGAAAAGAGAGTATAGTATGGCTGCAAACAACAATGTTACAAAAGTAGTCAAGCTGGGCGTGTTGGCCGCTGTGTCCATCGTTCTGGCGGCTACCGTTCACTTCCCCATTTTCCCCGCTATTTCCTTTATAGAATATGACATGGGGGATGTTCCCATCGTCATCGGCGCTTTGGCCTATGGTCCCTGGTGGGGGCTGGCTTTGACCGTAGTCACCGCCATCATTCAGGGCGTGACCGTCAGCGCTGCCAGCGGCCCCATCGGCATCCTTATGCACATCCTGTCTACGGGCAGCGGCGTGCTGGCCGCCACACTGGTCTATAACCGCCACAAAAGCAAAAAGGGGGCCGTTATCTCCCTGCTGGTCTTTGTGCCCGCCGTGACCCTGACCATGCTTATCTGCAACTACTTCCTGACCCCCCTGTATATGGTCAGCCCTGATTTCCCCTATCGGGCGGCCCAGCAGACGGTGGTATCTCTTATGGGATTTATCCTGCTTATCAACCTGATCAAGTGCACCGCCAATGCCGTGTTCATCTACTTCCTGTATAAGCCCATGAGCCGCTACTTCCTGAAGCGCGAGTTTTTCCGCCGGAAGAAAGAACAGCCCGGCGCTTAACGAATCCCTCTATACGCAAAAAGCTCCGTACACACGGAGCTTTTTTATATGCGCTCAACGAAGGGGTTCTTCCACTACGGGGCTGTCGGCATTGCGGCGGACGCTGTCGATGCCGTTCAGGCACCCGGCCCGCTGCTTATATCCCTCCCCCACCAGAATGATCTGGCCGTTCCGGGCCCGGAGCCGATAGCGATACTCCCCGGCCCTGTCCACATACAGCTCAAACTTGGGGTGCTTCTGCCTTTCATATCCCGCCGCCGTCTGATCCTCCAGCGCGGCTCCAGGTGCGTTTCTGCGCACGCTTTCCAGCCCCTTCCGGCAGGCAAGGCGATCATTATACTGCTCGCTCAGGCCGATGATCTCCCCGTTCGCCGCCCGCAGCTGAAAGCGGATCCCCTTTTCGTTTCGCTTCACCACATACTTGCCCATGGGCCCTCCTCCTTCGGGATAAGTTCTAAAAAAGGGAAGCGCCTGCACGCTTCCCCGGAGTGGTTCTATAAAGTTAGTTGCCCTGTGCGCTGAAGGCGGCCCAGGCTGCATCGGCATTGCCGAAGGTAGCGGCCTGAATGGCTTCTGCGACCACGGTGATCTTGAAGTTCTTCAGGGCGTCGGCCTGCTCCAGAGTAACCCAGGTGGGGATCCTAACGGAATCGAACAGAACAGGGAGCTTCACATCGGCGATGGGAGCGACTACGGTTTCGGTGTAGTAGAAGTAATAGGTGAGGGTATCTTCCTTGGCGTCATACTCAAAGTACTTGGCATCGGCCAGCATTTCCTCGGTATCTACCATATTGTCGGGGATAATGCCATCCCACTTGGCAGCATTGGCTTCCACAAAGTTGACCATGCGGATGAGAGGGAATGCATTTTCCACACCGGTGGGGCCGTCATCGGCAAACTCCGGATCGGTGCACATGGCAATGATCGCCTTGGCATTGTTGAAGGTGACCTTCAGCCGTACATAGCTTTCGGCGCTGCCCGCTTTCACGGTGACGGTGGGGTCTTTGGTATAGGTCATGCCGGGCATGAGCTTATACTGGTTCTCTTTTACGCGCTCTTCGGGCTCAGTGGGGACGCCGTTTTCATCCACTTTGGCTTCGTCCAGAGTGATGGCGACCTTGCCGTTGGTGAAGGTATTCTCCACGGTGTCCTTACCAGTGAAGTAAGCAGCGGTGCCCAGCACAGACAGGGCAGCCACCAGCACCACCAGGGCCACTACGGCCAGTTTTTTCTTCATAGCAGATTACTCCTTATCCTTCCTGATATGTGGTTTGCAATATTCTGCACGATTATTATACAGCAGCCGGGGGCAAACCGCAAGCCCTTTTTGCGCCCTGCAGGCAGCAAAAAAGGGGAGCGACTGGAGGGCACTCCCCTTTTGGGAAATGGGCGGACGTCGCCCGAGGGTTGGTTAATTAGTACTTGCGCCAAGCATCGGCAGCATCGGTAGAACCGTCGGCCTGAATAGCATAGGCATTGACCGTGATGGTCATATCCGCAATGGTTTCAAGCTGTTTTTGGGTGATCTCACCGGGAACGGTAATGGAATCAAACAGAGCGTCCAAAGCGACATCACCATCGGGAGCACCGACGGCCTCTTTGTACCAGAACTCGTAGGTACGGGTGTTTGCGGTTGCATCCTTGGTATTACCCTTGTTGATCCAGTTGGCAGCATCATAGCCCTTGAAGATGCTAATCAGATCAGCGCCGCCGGTGGGGGCAAAGATGGCATCCAGCTCGTTGGCCTTGGAGAAGGTAACAGTCATCTTGATGTAGCTGGGTTCACTTCCTGCAAGTACAGTGACCATGGGGTCTTTGTTGTAGGTGTGACCGGGCAGCAGCTTATAGGTGTTTTCCTTGACACGAGAAGCGGGCGTAACAGCTTCGCCATACTCGGTTACCTCCGCTTCATCCAGCGTAATGGCAACCTTACCAACGGTAAAGGTGTTCTTCACGGTAGCGGTGCTGGTCAGGTAAGCCAGCGTGCCCATGACGGAAGCGGCTACCAGCAGCACAGCCATCATGACCAGTGCAATACTCTTTTTCATATGCGTTTTCCTTTATGGTATCTTTTTAGCTCAAATCTCCCTGCGGACGAGCCGCAGGGAGTGGTTTGTTAGAAGTTACTTCTGGGCATCAAAAGCAATCCAAGCAGCAGTGGCATCGGCAAAACCGTCAGCCTGAATGGCATCAGCCTCGAAGATAACGTCGAAGGAGTCAACATTTGCCAGATCCTCAGCCGTTGCATCCTTATTGATAGCAATGTTGCCCCAGACGTTCCAGAAGGTCAATTCGCCAGACTTTACAGCTTTTACAAAGGTAAAGTCATACTCATAGTACATAATACCATCGCGCTCAACTTGCTTAACAGCTTTTGCACCAGAGGTATTATAAGTGTTGACAGCATTTGAGGTGACCTGACCTTCATTCATAGCGGTACTTGTCCAATAGGAAGGGCCATTGTCGATTACATCAAACAGGGACACGGGAATCAGCGTGCGGATGCGGATATAGGCATCATTGGCACCAGTATTCTTCACATAGGGATTCTTGCGAACGTTAGCACCGGGAACCATTTTCTGGCTGTGTTTTGCAAAATAACCGTCTTTGTAGGTTGCGGCATCGGCTTCGATTTGAGCATCGGAGAAATACTGCCCATTCCAAACTTCACCGGAGGTAACATAGTTGGGGGTGTTCTCGGAAGTACCCTGCATATCCACGTTAGCTGCCCACAGATAGCCGCCCGTTAAAGGTTCCGTTTCACCAACGGCGTTGCCCCTACCAGCATTGACGCGATGGTACTGGGATTCCAGCAGCTCAATCTTCACGTTGCCTACGGTGAAGGTGTTCTTTGCAGTTTTGGTATCCGTCAGGTAGGCCAGAGTGCCCAGTACGGACACGGCGGCTACCAGAACCACCAGCATTACAATTGCAATTGTTTTCTTCATTGTTCTTTTTCCTTTCCGCTTTTTTCTTGCCGGGCCCTCCCCGGCGGGTATTTACAGGCCCTGCCCCTCTTTGCAAAGGGGCAGGACACCGTATTTCTACTTATTTATTTGGCATCAAAAGCTGCAAAAGCCGCTTCCCAAGTATCAAAGCCGTTTGCCTGCATGGCCTGAGCTTCCACTTTAACAGAATTAAAGCTTGCTGCATTTGCATTGTCGATCCCGGCAGGAATGGTAACAGTCTGGAACATGGCAGTCGTATCTCTGCCGCTCTCCAGTACACCGTCATACTTCAGGATGAACTTTGCATCGAACTGGCCAATGGTAAATACATTACCGGCCTCTACGTCCACAACGCTCCAGCCTTCGCCAAGATCACCTACCAGCAGATTCAGAGCTGCCCTGTACCCCTCATTGGGGAAGGTTTCCTTAAAGTCAGGATAGTAGGCACCTACCAGATTCATCCAGTCGCTTACATTAACGGTAGCACGGATATAAGCCCCATTTGCACCAACATTGTGTACGATAGGATCCTTGGTTACAACCGCACCGGGGTAAACTTCATAATCATTCTCGGTTACACGATCACCTTCGGGGTTGTTTACGTTGGTTTCATCCAATTTAATCTTTACATCACCCATGGTGAAGGTATTCTCTACTGTCCTGGTATCCGTCAAGTAAGCCAGAGTGCCCAGCACGGATGCAACGGCCACCAGAACCACCAGCGCTACGATTGCAATTGTTTTCTTCATTGTTCTTCTTAGTTCCTTTCCCTTATTTGTTATGACCATTTACTTCAGGCCATAGGGCAGGGTTCGCACGCAAGCCCTCTCCTATGGCCTGCCCCCTCCGTGGAAGGGGCAGGCAGTTTTGCTTGATATGGGTCAGCCCTTACTGCCAGTTGGAAGCAGCGGTGCCCCAGGGATTGTAGTTGGCACCGAAAGCGGCATCCATAGCGGCGGCAGCATTGTCAAAGCCCTCGGCCTGGCAAGCAACGGCGAACACCGGGCAGGAAACGCTGTTCCAGTTCCAACCTGCATCAACGGCGAATTCCTTACCAAATGCATAGGGCTTACCGTCCTTCATGTCGAAGGACTTGTCCAGATACACGCCCTGTACGAGCTGCTCGGTGGTGGCACCGGCATCAACAGCCTGATAGTAATCAGCGTAGTAAACGTTGTACTTGATGCCATCGCTCAGCGTGGTCTCGAAGTAGTTCCACTTGCTGCCGTGCGTCCAGATCCACTCAACACCCTCGGTGGAGGAAATCGCACCGTTCACAACCTTGTTGCCAAAGTTGAAATGCAGGACGTTCATGCCGGCATTGAAGGTTTCATAGCCATCGTCCAGAGCGGAGGGAATGGCAAAGTAAGCGCGGATGTAAGCCTTTTCAGAACCGGTGTTCTCGATGGTGACCATCTTGTCCACATAGTTCTTGGCAATAGGCATACCATACTTGTCCTTTTCGCCCTGGGCAGAGCCGACGATGGGGTACAGCTTCTTGTTCTGCTCAAAAGGCACAAGGCCGTTCTCGCCGCGCTGCTGCTCGATCAACTTGATTTCTACGTTTCCGACTGCAAATGTGTTGGTGGCTTCATCGGTATCGGTGAAGTATGCCAGAGTACCGACGGCGGCGATAGCTACCAGTGCCACAACCAGGGCGATGGTGACTATTCTCTTCTTCATAGTTCTTGTTTCTCCTTTTCCTTATTTTTCAGACTTTCGTCTGATGGAAACGAATTTTGGGGTTTGGGCTGCCGGGGGATGGGGTGCCGTTTTCATCCAGCTGGGGCTTGCGCTTCTTTTTCTTCTTCTTTTTGCGCTTTTTCTTGCCCTTCCCGTCGTCAAACAGGTCGGGGATGAACACCAGCATCAAGATCACGGCTCCGGCCGCCAGCGAAATATACAGCCCCGGGGG
>OLOV01003104.1_pt1 | contig 10467 bp, 19 predicted proteins | sample 1672931 | NCBI WGS metagenome assembly OLOV01 (sample SAMEA3136738, study PRJEB25190) | human gut metagenome | biome: human gut; feature: human-associated habitat; material: faeces | place: Austria | collected 2013
CGCGCCTTGCTGCTGCCGCCGTGTTGGTTGCGCTCGTGTTGTTGGTTGTGATTTTGGGATTATTGAAATGGTGGGACCACTGTGCGAAAGATGAGTAGGGTTCACAAACCGCACCGCTGGCAATGGCTCTGGCGCGCTATAAGCCTCGTCCGTGTAGTCCTTCCAGCGATCCTCGTTGAACCACGTCGCTCCCAGCATCCACTTGCGCTCGAAACCACCCTGACGATCTTCCGTGACTTGCGCCTTATAGCGCTCCACACAGCGTTTCATTTCTTCCACGCTCACGCCTAGAAGCCTCCGTCTGGCTGCATCTTTGACCTTGGCTTTGCCTTCTTTTCGCGGTACCAAAGCCCATAGCTCTTCGAAATGCGCGTTTACTTCGCGCATACTTGGCTGCTTTTGCTTTTTCGATTCAGGCGAGCTCGCACACGACGGTTCAGCGTCAGCTGAACACTCTTTTGCCGGTTCGGCAGACTCGCTTTGGACAATAGTATTTATATTATCTTTACTATTAACAGATAACTGGTTACTAGTAACTATAGCATCGCTGAGCATAGCTGAGCATTGCTCGAGCATAGATGAGCATGCATCAGCATTGCTTGAGCATAAATCAGCATCACTTGAGCATGCATGAGCATCATTCTGCATAGGTGAGCATTGCTCCCTGTGCTTCTGCCAACGTGCATTGGCCGCTTTTGACGCCTGCTCTGAGCGCTCGCTCTTTCCTTCGGCCCACTGTTCCTGTGTTTTCAGCCATTTTTCACGATTGTCCTTGAGATAGCGCTCGATGGTGACAAACGTAATGGCAGTCGCCTGATCCATCTCAGGACGCTCACAGCAGCCATAGACAGAAAACATCGCATCAAGTAACGCTCCTTTTTGTTCCTGCGAAAGCATGCTGATCATGTCATAAGAATCCAGATACACGATAAATCCCTTCTGTTCATTCGCTGCCATTACGTCCACCTCCTATGGTTAATCGATTGTCTTCACGTTGGCTGGGATCCACATATCAGGATTGAAGTTCAACGTGTACTTCGTATTTTCTACGTCGGCACCTTCGACATCTTCGATGACATAGGTCACGTTGTCGCTCAGCCCGACAAAATGCTTGCTGTAGTCGTCTTCGCCATTCTCAACGATCACTTCGAGCTGGTTATCTTCAACGTCAGCGGTGATCGACATACGCCCCTGCATTTGGAAGAGCACGTCTCCCTGCAGGCAGTTGATCACCGTCAGGCGCCGAATGTCGTTGAAGTTGTCGGCTTCCTTCGACAGGTTGTATGACGCGCGTTCAGCCTGCGTGCATCCCGCCAGCAAGCCGATAATCAACACGCAGCTCGTGATAATTGCCATTGGTTTCTTCATCGTTTCACCTCCTTCGCCCACTTGCACACATAGCTCCGATCTCGTGGCTCATAGCACACCTGTGGGCAGTTATCGCGCACATAGCCGATCATCTCGGCGCCTTCGATGAGCAGATCCCAGTTGAAGGGACAGCGGTCGCCGTGGATGCCGCAAGTCAGGATCGTTCCAAATGTGTTCTCTATTCCAGTTCCTTTCTGTATTTGCTGACCTCATCAATCACATCGATAAATAGGGCATACACATGACGAGCGACTTCTTTCGTCCGATCATCTCCGTACTGTTCCACTTCGTCTACGATACCACGCACCATTGCAGCAGTCGGTCCTAGCTCGTCCAGACCCCACAGCAGGCGATCACGATAAACGCCTTGTATGGTGGCCTCAGCGACAGGATGGCCTTGGTGTTTTCTGTTTGCCATCTTTACTCACCATCCATTATCGCGCCACAGCCCGGGCAACGCGGCGTCTTATATTCGGGATACGCTATCTCGTAGCCGCAAAAATCGCACCGCGCGTAACCGTAGTCGTCTTCTATCCAACTCGCGTACTCAATCGGCGCAACGTCGGCGGCTGGCAACTCCTCGATGATTTTCACGAAGTTTTTGCGCGTGTCCTCGATAAAACACTCAGGCCGTGTCACCTGCTCCATTGCCGCGATCGCCTGCTCTTTCGTTATGTACTCTTCCATCCCGCTCACTCCCTCCACACATCGTTCATCTTCAGCGCCTTGGCCGCCATGCGCTTCTGCTCGCGCGTCCAGCCATACTCATACGCGATGACCGCCAGCTCTGTCGAGCTGATCTGTCGATCCGTCGTGGCGCAGGTTGCCGCCAGATAGCTCAGCTGCGAGATGAACTCGGTCAGCTCATCAGGATCGCCGCTGCCGATCGTGAGCACATCCGGCGGCATCTTGACTTTGCGTAGCGCTGAGCTTACGTCTCTTGTCGTCATCATCACGCACCTGCTTTCTGCACGTTGTACTTCACGAGCTGCACGAACTCTGCCATGTCAGCTGTCTTCACCATGCGTGGATTATCAGCGCCGAACTGCTTTGCAGCATCCTGTAGGCACTGGTTCGCCACGCCGCTGTCTACGCCATTGGCGCATAGCTCGCGCCACAGATCAATGGCAGCCTCGCCGATCGTGTCTGGCGCCTGTGGCGGCGTTTTCGTCTGCTTTGGTGCAGACTTTTTCTGCTGCCGCTGCTGCTCCTTCTGGTCTTTTACTTCTTCGGGTAAATCCTCGCCTGCGTAAATGTACAAGCCCAAGCCATGGCGTGCAATAGCCTTTGTCAACGAACGTTGAATAGCCTTGTTCACGTCGTAGGACGTCACTTTGTCCAGCGGCACAGACTTGTTCTTGAAGTCCATCACCGGCAGCTCTTCAATGTGTTCCAGATCGTTCACGGTGACGCCCGTCTTCACCCAGCAGGTGCGACCATCCGTGAAATAGTTCCAGCCCTGCTCGTTCTCGTAGATCTTATAGGACGCGTCAGGGTGTCTCTTCTTCAGTTCTCCCCACGCCCACGGCCAGCTCAGATACGTCAGACCGTTCTTCTTCTCCGTCTTCTTCGAAACGTCTATGTTGTTCAGCTCCGTGAAGTAGTTCTTTTCCGTCTGTTCTGTCATCGTCATACCATCCTTCCAATACATACCACTCTGCTACTGCTCTCGCCTTGAGCCATTTCTTATAGTCAGCAACGATCACCGAGCGTGGTGTACCGTTCTTATAGCACACCACTTCAGCATCGTTGGCGTAGCGAAATACCACTCTCATTGCTCGCGGCCTCCCTTCAGGCCGGCAAGGCACTGCTGCATGATGTCATCTGCTGCTCTTGCCGCCTGCGCGATCGTCGTCGCCTCTTGCACATCTTCTGGCGTTGACGACTTCAGCGCCACGATGCGTTCTGCCTTGCTGGCCACTTCGCAGAGCGCCCAGTGTGCTTTGTACGCACGTTCAACAATGGACCCCTTGCCCATTAGTTCGCCTCCTCTGCGCAGTGATGTTCCCACGCTGCTATGATCTCTTCACGCATCGGCACGCCCTTGATGCGCATGAACTTCTTGAATGCCTTCTTGTCAGCGCTATTGGCGAAGCGAATGATCTTGTTGCACTCGTAGATCATCAGCACCACCTTGATCTGCCAGTCGTCGAAGCCTTCTTCGATCAGTGCGCCCACAACATAGAGCCACAGCATTTTGCCCTTCGTAGTCTGTGAGTAGATGTAGCCTTCCATAGCGAAGCGCATCGTCTCGCCGAACTTCTCAGCACTGTCGTCGGCTTCCTTCATGGCGATGGCGACAGCTAAAGCAGGAACCTCGATTCCCCGCATCCAGGCGAGGTCTTTTGGCGTGTAGCTGCCCTTCATCCGACCATTTTCGTTACTGATCTGCATCGCTCACACCTCCACCTTCACGCTGACGCTGACCTTCTCGACGATCTCCACGCCTGGCACGATCTCGCCAGTGGCAGGATCGATATAGTATCCGTCGGCCTTGTTCATCGCCTTCTTGAGATCGTTCTTCTTGATCGACTTCTCCACCTTGACCAGCTCACCATGACCGGCGCTTTCCAGCCATGCCAGCGTTGCGTCCTCGTCCACCCATTGTGGTGATTCTGTGCGACGACTGGTAACCTTGCCCCATGGCGTCTTGAGCTGGTACTTTGGATTCTGCTCGCGCTGACGGTTATACCAATCGACCAACAGCTGGCGGAAGAACTCCGCCTTGCCGTCGATCTCTTCGCGCTGCCCCTGATAGAACGCATCGATGCGCTCCACCTCAGCCTTGCGCATCTTGTCCACTTCGGCCACCTGGCCTTCCAACGACCGCACAATGCGCATGTACTTGTTGGCGCCTTCTTCGTCGCGGATACGCCACTTGTCGCGCTCGTCGCCCACGGCCTCGTAGACCTCCAGCGCCTGATCCAGTTCTTGCTGATTGATATCGTAGATGCTCATTGCAGCGCCTCCTCGACTTCCTTCAGCTCATTCTGAACCAAAGTGAGCTTTCTCCTTTTTGCTGCAGCATACACAGCATCGATGTAAATCTCTTTGTCAGTGCCGCTGTCTATGATTAATGCAAGCAAGCCGTCGCTGCCGAAGCTAATTAATTTGTTTACCTGCGCCACGCTTCCTGGTTTGTGCTCCATCTTTCGCACCGCATCATCATTCCAGCGATAATCACCGACAATAGCTTCAACCAATCCTTCAACCAATGCACGTTCGTTGTTCATATCTTGCATACCTCTTTCTTTCGTGTTACACTAACCATGACAAAAATCTCCTATGCCGTCAGCGTGTTCCCGCACGTCTGGCGGCTTTTCTTTTGTGCAGCGACAGCCGGCGATCCACCGCCCGCGGCACCAGCGCCCAGTACATCGTCATAGCCAGCCCACCAAGCGCCAGCACCAGAAACAGCATCCGCAACCAGCCATCCGTCAACAGAGCAGCCAGCCACGCATCCCACGTCAGCACCGCGAAGATCGTTCCAACCATGCACGACGCCATCTTCTCCAACGCCATGTACATCTTCTTCATCTCACACCTCCATTCAATTCGTTACACCGCGCGACCGTTGCGCTTCAAATAAGCTTCGAGATCCTTCTCGAAATAGTAATACTTCGTGCCATACGGCCGGTAAGCCACCAGCCCATCCGCACGCATGCGACGCAACGTTTGCGATGAAATCCCCAGCATCTCAAGCACCGACGCCTCACATAATATGCGATTCTCCGATCGCTCAAGCATCGGCCTAATCTCTTTCAGCACCGCTTGCACAACAGCGCCAGCAATCGTTTCGTCTAATGACATCTCAGTCACCTCCGTCCAGCATATGAACCTCAGCTCCGATCGCATCGTCCAGCGCTGCAAAGAGATCCGTCAGCTTTTCTCTGTGCTCAAATGGCACGATCTCATCGAAAGCCTGCTCCTTGCAGAGCTTCTTCTTCACGGCCAAGAGCATTTCCAAACGTGTCTCAGACGATTTCTTCATGTCCATCATCGTTATTCCCCTTTCTGCAGGAAGTGGCAGTATTTGACACCCTTGCATTTCCGATTGTTAAATCTACACTTCACAACTTTAATCACAAATGGTTCAGAATCGTTTAGCCCTGAATAATCACCATAAGTCTCTATCATTCCGAACAGACAAAACGAAGGACTTTCCGGCATTTTATCGACTAAAATTTTCAAGCCTCACATCTCCAATCCCATCATTTCTGCATACACTTCCACGCCATTGCGCGTCGTCTCAAGGATTATCTCGTCCTCTTCGTGGTCGTAGATCCCCCACGTCAGTGGACTGATCTGTCGAACCTCATAACGTTCCATTGGATCACCTCCTTTACCAGCTCCCTTCAATGCGATATCATAGGGATATATCACACGAGAGGAGCATTTCCATGTATTCACAATTACTCCTGGCTACATCAACAACTGACACACCATCCATCTGGAGCACAATCTCATCCTCCTGGGCAACATGGTTACCAATCGTTTTATCTGTGATTTCCATAATTGTTTCAATAGTTGCTCTCATTAAAAGCGCCCAAGCAACATATTTAACGCGAAATCCTCACCTCAAAATGCGTGTAGAAGTTACTAGAAAGAGTTCGCCGCTTTATCGACTTATCATCGTCAACGAAGGAAGTCGTAGCGGAATCATTGATTCACTCGATTTAGGCCCTAGCCTATCCGAACGTCTTTCTTACGGTAATCTTTTTGATCGCATCAAAGGAAAAGAATTGCTTGCTGGTCAAACAATATTCTCAGATCTAAACCCCGGTGCAGTACGAAGGTTTCTCAAACAATTTCACAAAGAACATCCTCATGCCGGTTACGTCGTAAATGTCAGAATCAACTACCATAATGAAAAAGGAAAGACATTTAGTACCCCCAGCTCACTGAACTTCAGTGCAGAGCTTGAGACTGTCGAAGTAATAGACTACGTTGATATTGATGACATCAAACAAGCGCCAACAACCACAAAAGGCAAAAAATAATCTCAATAACAAACACTACACGAAAAATTACCATTAAAATCCAACAGTTTCTTTCTTCTCGCTTGTCCCCTGTGACCAAACTCGCTTCAAAAAAATTCCGAAACGTCAAATAGGAACAAACACATGAGCCGAGCGCGCATACCGTGCATACAAACCAAGCGATTAAATCAGTCATTTCACCTCTCCTGTTGCTGCAATATTTGCAATCTCTGCAAACAGATCCTGCAGTATCTTTCCCAGCTCCACATCACTCTGGTGGATGCCAGCTATTTCTTGCAATAGCATGATATTATCCTTCTCCAGCTGCTCGACTCGTCGAGTAAGCGCTTGCAGATCATCGCGATCAGCTTCGGCTGGTCGCTTTTCGTTTGTCATTGGATCACCTCCTTTCACCCGGTGGTAACTTTACACGTTACTCTCCTGCAAAAAAAATTTCCATTGGGTTCTTTATACATAATCCATTGATCATCTTTTCGATTTCATCACTGCCAAAAACACCTCTTTTCATCTTTCTAGAAAAAGTTTTTGGCGATACTCCAATCATTTCAGCAACTTGATAATATTTCACTCCCCTTTCTGCAAACACACCTCGAAGCTTATCAGTATCTATCATCCGCTTCCACCTCCTCGTTCGTAACTTATCAGGTTACTCTTAGTATATGGCCATTTCCGTAACTTGTCAAGTCATTTTTGATTGTTTTTTGGTCGATTATGTGATATTATGAAGATACTAAAAGGAGGTGGTATTGTGTCAACTAAAGGATCACGTATTAAAGAGGCGAGAGAAAAAATCGGCATGTCTCAAACAGATATGGCCGACCGCATCGGAGTATCAAAGCAGACCTTATATAAGTATGAGAATGATATCATCACGAATATTCCTTCTGACAAAATCGAAGAGATTAGTGCCCTCACTGGTGTATCACCCGCCTATATCATGGGCTGGGAAACAAATCAGTTGCCATCAGAAGTTATTAAACTTCAAACAAAAAATCTTCCCATTCTCGGCAGCGTCGCTTGCGGAAAACCAATCTTCGATCCCAGCGACGGCGTGCAGATCAAAGTCCCTTCTTCCTTTCACGCAGACTTTGGTCTTTACGCACGCGGCGACAGCATGATTGGCGCAGACATCCATGATGGCGATCTCGTGTTTTTCGTCCAGCAGCCCAGCGTAGAAAACGGACAGATCGCCGCCGTGTTCATCGACGACGAAGTCACATTAAAGCGCGTCTATTATCAACAAGGCGAGCGGCTCGTGCTTCAGGCAGAGAACTCTAGCGTGCCTCCCATCATCATAGAAGGCCCAGATCTCAACCAGGTACACATCATCGGACGCGCCATTGCAAAACAAAGCGCAGTGATCTAACCAATTTGGGACTGAAAAAGCCCTGAAAAATTAGGGGGATAATTATGTCAAAATTTTTATATGTTACAAGCGCAATCTGGATTATTTTCGGTGCTGCCATGCTCTCGGAAACCACCGGTGGTGCACTCATATTCATCGTTATCGGCTTAGCTTCGATAGGTGCCGTATGGGGCAGCAACCGAGAGCTTCTCGAAACGAAACGGACTGCCGCCAGTGAAATCGCAGCTGCGAAAGCTGAAACAGAAGAAGCCTGGCGCACAGCAGCAATATTAAAAGATCAAATGGAGAGTGGTCTTAGTGATGAAGAGTACGGAAAGCAATCCGTAAGAATGACTACTGAAATTCCAGAAATCTATCAAAAAGAAACAGTCAATGCACAAGATCTGGTCGACAAAATCGAAGAGCAGCAAAACGAAATCAACCGTCTCAAAGAAGCGACAAATCCTGAAGAAGCAAAACTTGCTGAGATCGGGACAGAAATCGACAATCTTGAACGTCAAAAAACATTTCTCGAAGGAGACATCGAGAAACTGCAAGAACAAATTGCCAATAAGAAAAAAGAGGTTGAACTCTATGACGATGATATCCAACTCATTGAGTTCGGGCTGTATAAGCCAGTCTATGAATTTGCTGATTCAGAGCTGTACAAAAACCGCTTGGAAGTCATCCGTCAAAAGCAAAAAGATATGATAAAGGCCAATACTGCCGCTACCTTCCCAGACAACTACAAGTTAAATGGCAGCCTCTCTCAAGGACAAAAGATGGTCAAAGATAACGTTAAACAAATCTTGCGTTCATTCAATAACGAATCAGAGGTTCTTATCAACAAGGTTAAATTCAGCAGTGTAGACTCTTACCGCCAGCGTATTATCAGATCATATGAACAGCTTAACAAGCTCAATGATCGAATGAATATCGCAATCACACCAAAATATCTTGATGCTAAACTGGAAGAACTCACGCTTGCCTATGAATATGCTGTCAAAAAGCAGGAAGAAAAAGAACGCGCTAAAGAAGAGCGTGAACGCCTGCGCGAGGAAGCAAAACTACAGAAAGAGATCGAGGCACAGCGCAAAGCACTCGAAAAAGAACAACAGCAATACCAGAGGGCTCTTGAAACGGTTGAAGCACAGCTCAAAGAGTCTCCAGAGGATGCTGGTCTACTTGCCAAAAAAGCTGAACTCGAAGCCAATCTCGTTGAAGTTCATAAAGGCATTGAAGATGTCGACTATCGAGAAGCTAATAAACGTGCCGGATATGTCTATATCATCTCTAATATTGGCAGCTTCGGTGAAGGAGTTTATAAAATCGGTATGACACGGCGACTTGAACCAATGGATCGTGTCAACGAGCTCGGCGATGCATCGGTTCCATTCAACTTTGATGTTCATGCTATGATCTTCTCAGACGACGCCCCAGCATTGGAGACAGCTCTGCACCATGCTTTTGAAGACAGACGTATCAACATGGTCAATAACCGCCGCGAATTCTTCCGTGTTTCCCTCGATGAAATAGAAAAAGTTGTCAAAGAAAACTTCAAAGAGCGCGCCGTTGAATTTACTCGCGTTCCGGAAGCAGAGCAATTTAGAGAAAGCGAAAAAATGCGTCAAAATCCATAAGGCAAAAATAATCGCAAAATAAATAAACCGTCCTGCGCAAACAGAACGTGCAGAAAATAATAAAATAAGGAGGTAAACGCAATGAAAAAAAGAGGATTGATCGCTGGTATGCTGATCTGCGGGATGCTGGCAACAGCTTCACCTGCGATGGCCAACGGCCCGTACTATGATAATGGGAGCTGGCTTAACAATGAGATTGTGATGGATAACGGCACTCCTAGCGACACCATTCCCATGCCTATCACGGTACATGTGGATGGTAAATATTTGCCAACTGATGTAAACGCAACCATTCGCAACGGACGTACGCTGATGCCGCTGCGTGCTGCCGGCGAAGCTTTAGGCTGCACAATTAATTGGGATAACGACACCCAAACAGCTTTAGCTTATGATCCTACCAGCGGTAATATCGTTTCCCTATCAATTGGTGGGCCTAACATGTTTGTGGCGCCATTCGATGAGTTCGAAGCCTATGCAGACGATCCAACATCGCCTGAGGCACTGGCTTATGTCGTTGAGCATTTACAGCCACTGAGCACCCCGGCAATGAATATTAACGGCCGCACTATGCTTCCCCTTCGTGCTTTTGCAGAAGCCTTTGAAACCACCGTTGATTGGGATCAATTACTGTATGATGTTTCCATTGACACCCCTGCAGCAAACGCAGCTGCACCTAACACAAGCGCGGGTATGTTCGCGGATTCACGTACATACATTGAAAAATACTATGTTCAGTCTGATCCTTCGGACCCATTCGTTGGTAGCTGGCGAAAAGTGAACTACAGTAGCCAAGATCTCGGTGGACCTACCACAACAGAAAATTTCAGATTCATCTCACATTATGGTAAAGGCTATCAGTGCATTAGTCTTTCTGTTTCTGACGCGGCGGGTTACACTATAGATCGCATCATGATTTCCAAAGAAGACGCGGAAAAAGCTACAATGAACGAGTATACCATTTACGATTATTACAACATGTTGTACTATCGTGGGCCTAATACTGGCTTCATCGGCGGACAAATCAACACTTATTCTGTCGTCAATGATCTTCTATATCCAGTTAGAAGCATTTTCCACATAGGTGACATTTACGAAAGTGTACCTTTATATGACA
>OLOV01003105.1_pt1 | contig 10465 bp, 6 predicted proteins | sample 1672931 | NCBI WGS metagenome assembly OLOV01 (sample SAMEA3136738, study PRJEB25190) | human gut metagenome | biome: human gut; feature: human-associated habitat; material: faeces | place: Austria | collected 2013
GCGCACAAGGAGAATGAACATGTCCAGAAGTAAGAAGTCTTTGGTTCCTGAAGCAAAGGAAGCACTGAACAAGTACAAGATGGAAGCTGCAAACGAAGTCGGCGTGAACCTCAAGCAGGGCTACAACGGCGATCTCACCGCAAAGCAGGCAGGCTCTGTCGGCGGCCAGATGGTGCGCAAGATGATCGAGAATGCCGAAAATGCAATGAAAAACAGATAACAGCGCAGCATGTTACTCGGCGCGGAGCGTTCGGACAAAGTCCGGGCGCTTTGCGCTTTTATCGGCATAGCGCCGCAAAGCCGCTGCGCACCGTGAGGCGTCCTGCAGCAATGCTCGCCGGCATACCGAGCGGAATGGAACGATTCTCTTTGATATGCCCGATCAGCGGGCATATATAAACCGCAGAACGGGTTCCGTCAAAAAAGCGACGCAGAAATTTTATTTCGTCCTCTTGCCGCGCCAAGGACAAATTGCCGAATATCACCGCCTGCGCCGCCTCAAATACGCCGCAATGCCAAAGCTGAGTCAGCATCCGATCCAGACGGTATTCAGGCTCTCCAACCTCCTCCAAAAGTAAAATTGCACCGCTTAAATCCGGGAAAAAACGCGTGCCGCAAAGGCTTGTAAAAACACTGAGATTGCCGCCGAGCAATCTTCCGATGCGCACCCCTTGCGCAGCATAGACCGCCTGCAGCGGCAGGCGCACCTCCGGCTTTGCAAAGCAATCAACGAAAGCCGAAAGCGCCTCGGGCGGCGGCACCGCGGCAAAATCCGTGGCAGCCATGAGCCCGTGCACACCGCACCCGCCGCAGGCGGAAAACAAAAATGCATGCAGCGCCGTGATATCGGAATAGCCGCACAAAACGGCACGCGCCCTTTGCAGCAAAGCTTTGTCAAGATACGGCAAAAGCCGCGCCGCACCGTAGCCGCCGCGGCAGCACAAGACGATATCATATGCGCCGCAGCACAAAAAACGGGTAAGCTCCGCGGCGCGCACTTGGTCATCCGCCCGCGAAAAGCGGCGCGGCAAAAAGCAGGAAGCGCCGAGCGTGCAAACGGCGCCTGCCCTTTGCAAAAAGGCGGCGGCATTTTGCACATCAGCCGCGCGGGGTACAAAGGCAGGCGCCGTTAAGGCGACTTGATAAGGCAATAAAGCAGGCGGCATGCAGGTGTCTTGACCCCCTTGCATGAAAAATCAGGTTTCGTCGGATTGATTTGATTCTTCCGCAGGGGCGGCAGGCTGCGCTGCATCGCCCAACATTGCTTTTTCACTGTCCGTCAGCTCAATTCCGAATCTTGCAAAGAGCTCGGCATTGGAATTCTGCTGATTTTCATAATATTCAATCTCGGTATAATCATCTTCGGGCTGCACGGGAATTTCCTGCGTTTCTTCCAGCTCGGGAAAGAGCTGCTGCGCCGATGCATCGGGATCCCGCCGCAGCTTTTCCAGCACCCTTGAATTCTCCGACTGTGCCGCTAAATCTTCCTCAAGCAGCGTCTGCAGCGGGGCATCGTCCTCCTGCGCGATCATAGAAAGCACACGGGAAAGATCCGGCACGCCGTCTTTGACGGGAACGGTTTGTATTTCCGCCGTCGGCGTGGGGGCTGTCGGCTCTTCGTCAGGCTGCGTTTGCCCGTTCGCGGCGGAAGCGGCTGCAGCATCCGCAGCGGCTCCGACACGCTGCTTTGTTTCCGCCCGCTGCAGCGGCAGCTCACGGATACGGTCGCAATTATCGATCAGATGTTTGCACAGTGCCGCAAGCAAGGCAAATACCGCAGCCGCGCCGAGAATCCACAACAGAAGATACGGCGGAAAGCGCACAATGCCAAAGCGCTGCCCGAGCGGCTGATACATAAAGAACAGCAGAAAAATCTCCGCGATCACCGCAACCGTCGCCACCTGAATGCCGTTGATTTTGAAACCGGGGCGCAGGTCGCGCCGCTCCTGCTTGACAATAAACAGGAAAATCAGCTGCTGCACCGACCAATATAAAAACGAGACACTGAGCAGCTGGGCAGGCAAAAGCGCGGGGTAAAACAGCTTAAGCCCCGCAAGCAAAGCCGCGCTGCATGCCGTCCAGACCAGGGCATAAAGCAGCGAGGAAAGCATAATATTCTTCGGCTGCTGCAGCCGTCTTTGCGTTTGCGCCGGAATACGTAAAATGGAAGCGTCCGCCGTTTCAAAACAGATGATCATCACGGCAAGAAAATCCAGCAAAAGACCGGAGAAAGCAATTTGCACCGCATCCATGACCACAGAGCCGCTTAGAATACTAAACAGCACCATCGCAAGCCTTGCCAAGGAGGACGGAATCAAATAATAGAGTACATGCAAAAGATTTTGCTCAATGGAGCGCGCCGCCGTCAGCGCCTCCATCAGCGCTGCAAAGCCGCCGTTTCCGTTTTCATCCGCTTCGGACAAAATAACATCCGCGCGATCCTTCAGAACCTCACAGCCAATGCGCGAAGCGGATTCCGCAATCCCCCCGGGGGTGATTTCACTTTCCACGGGAATAATATGATTTTTGGCGCGGTCGGACAGAGTTACATTCTGCGCAAAGGAAACGTCCGCAGCCTCCATGGGCGCGAGATCCTCCATGGTTTTCCCGAGATATCCGACCGTCTCACCCTGTCGTTGCAGATCACGGATCACCGCGCAGCGCTGCCCGGGCGCAAGATCGGTATAAACGCGCAAATTTCCGGCGTCCATAAAGTTCATGGCTGGATCGTTTTCGGCATATTGTCTGCCGGTGATGCATTGCTCTGCACCTTCCGCAATTCCTATCTTCTGTGCAAAAGCGATGCTGTCGTCTTCGTTTTCATCAAAGAGAACAACCTTGATATTCTCGCGTTTGCAGCGGCTTATGAGCTGCCCGACATCGGCAAGCAGCGGAACGCGGAACGCCAAAAATCCTTCAAATACCATATCGGACTGATACATCGGCGCATATTCCGCGCGCGCCGTCTGCACATCGTTTGTCGCAATGGCTACAACAGTATACGCCTGCGCGGAAAGAGTATGACAGCTTTCCCGCAGCTTTGCCATGCGCCTTTCCGAAAGCTCCGTCGCCCCTTCCCCGTCGCGGTAATAGCGGCAGCGGGAAAGGATCTGCTCGGGCCTGCCCCGCACAACTGCGGTAAACCCGGTGCTGCTCCCGCGCACAAGCGCCATATCAAACAGGCTGATATCTCCGTCGGCACGCACATACTGCACCAGGGGAAACCGACGGTCAAGATCAATATTATAAAGCCCGAGGCTGCGCGCCGCAGAAAGGATTGCAAGCGCCTCCTGCCCAAGGGCTGCGCTTTGACCGCCGCTTGTCACACGCTCCATGCCGTAGCAGCCCGTAGACACAACGCCCAGCCGAATCACGCGCTCAAGCGTTGAGCGATACCGCGTATCGGCAACGCGGTAAAGTCTGCTCGGCGTACAGACATAATCAATCGTCTGCACCCGCGTTGTGAGGACGCCGCGGCGCGGGATGATCACCGTCGTCAGCCTTTTCAAGCGATCAATTGCGCCGGGGCACCTGATCATTGCGCCCGTGTTGATATCTCTGTGTTTTTTGATCGTCGAATAAACGCCGCAGGCGACCACCACCGTACAAAATGCGGAAAACATTTCGCCCATGCAGCTCACCGCATAGGTCATTGCGTTGAGAAAAGAGGAAAACAGAGCTTCCCCGCTGCGCGCCAGCGCAAGCTGGAGCACCACCAACAAAAACACAACGACGATCAGGCTCAGCGAAAGATTCTTTCCGTATTTGCGGAACATCCGCTCGTGCGGCATTGCCGCACGCGGTACGGTAACATCCGTTTTTCCCGCCGTGCGGCACACCATGCAGCGCGCCCCGGTTGCCGTAACCGCCGCCGCGCAGCTGCCCTGCATAACGACGCTCTCGCCGTAGAGCATATTTGCCGCGGAATACGGTGTCCCTGTCGGCTGCTGCCGCAGCGTCAGATCCGCCATTTTATGTACTGCGGTTCTGTCCTCCCCGTCACAAAACACGGCGCTCTCATCTACGCAAAGCCCGTCGCTTTGCACCAGGCGGCAATCCGCAGGAACCAAATCCCCCTGCCCAAGATAAATAATATCTCCGGGGACAAGGCGCGCAGGCTCCGTCAAAAAAAGCTTGCCCTGCCGCACGACATGCGTCAAAGAAAGCGTATCGCGCTCCATATTTTCCAGCACCCGCTCCGAGCGGAACAACACAAGCACCACAATCAGCATATGCACAAGGACGATCATCGCCAGCATAAGCGAATTGGAATCGGCACCGAATGCATACCCGATCAGCGCGGTAATAAGCAGTAAAATTGCCGTGAAATCCAGCAGAATATGACGCAGGCTGCGATAAAAAGCAACACGGGAGATCGGATGCAGACGATTTTTGCCGTATTTGGCAAGCCGTTTCTGCGCCTCTTTATGGGAAAGCCCACCCGATGCATCCGTGCGCAGGCGGTTAAGCGTCTGCGCAATGCTTTGCGTATACCAGGATCCCTTCAAAATGCAAGTCCATTCCTTTCCACAGTCTGATAGTCCGATGCGCGCTCAGGCGTTTGTTTCGCTTTCCTCCGCACCATCCCCGAAGACCAAATGCTCCGCTCCGGTTTCATCCTTTTTCACGATGAGATAGATGGTGCGAATGCCGTTTTGATACTGCGCAATGATGCGCTTTGCAATCTCATCCTCCACATGCGTCTGCAGATAGCGGCGCAAATTACGCGCGCCGTATTTGACGCTGAAGGAAGCATGCGCAAGATACCGCAGCACCGCATCGGTGTAAAGAAGCGTGATATCCTTATCCAAAAGATTCTCCACAAGCTGCGAAAGCATGATGCGGCAGATAGAAACAAAATCTTCCTCATTGAGATGGCGGAAGGTGATGATCTCATCCACACGATTGATAAATTCCGGCCGCAAAAATCCGAGCAGCGCCTTTTCCGTGCTTTCTTTTTGCAACGCGGAATAGGTTGCGCCGAATCCCGCGGTTTTCGCGCCGTTGTGCGCGCCGGCATTCGTCGTCATCACGATCACGGCGTTTTCAAAGCTGACCTCGCGGCCGTGCGCATCGGTAAGGCGGCCGGCATCCAAAATCTGCAAGAGAATATTGAGAACATCCGGATGCGCCTTTTCGATTTCATCAAACAGAATAACGGAATACGGCTTGCGGCGGATTTTTTCCGTCAGCTGCCCCGCCTCATCATATCCGACATAGCCGGGAGGCGAGCCGATGAGCTTGGAAACGGAATGCTTTTCCATAAACTCGGACATATCAAGCCGAATCAGCGCTTCCGGGCTTTGGAACAGCTCCTTTGCAAGCTGCCGCACAAGCTCCGTTTTTCCGACCCCGGTCGGTCCTGCAAAAATAAAGGAAACGGGCTTGCGGACATATGACACACCCGTGCGGTTGCGCTTGATTGCGCGAACGACTGCATCCACCGCCTCGTCCTGACCGACAATGTGCTCCTTTAAGCGCAGCATCAGGCGGTCGAGCCTCTCAAATTCATTTTCCGTGATACTGCTTGCGGGAATTCCCGTCCATACCTCGATCACATGAGCGAGATCCTCCACGCCAAGGGTAATCTCTTCGCGCTTTTTCTCCAGCTCTTCAATGCGCAGAGTATGCTGCATTTCGCTGCTCTTATGCTCGGCAAGCTGCTGATAGACCTGCTGCGGCGGTGCCTGTTCGTTTTTAATCTGTTCCTGCAGCACAGCCATTTCCGAGCGAATCAGCTCTCTTTGTGCCTGCACATCCTCAATTTCGCGGATCAGCGGAGAATGCAGCGCCACATAGGCACAAGCCTCATCCAAAAGGTCAATCGCCTTATCCGGCAGAAAACGGTCCTGAATATACCGCTCCGCCATAACCACGGCACGGCGGGCAATATCATCCGGAATGCGGATCCCGTGAAATTGCTCATAGTAGCCCTTGATGCCCTTCAGAATCTCAACACTGTCCCCGACGGACGGCTCCTCCACCAAAATCGGCTGAAAGCGGCGCTCCAGGGCAGAGTCCTTCTCGATATATTTACGGTATTCCGCAAGCGTGGTCGCGCCGATGACCTGGATTTCCCCGCGGGAGAGAGCGGGCTTTAAGATATTGGCGGCATTCATGCTGCCCTCGGCATCGCCCGCGCTTGCAATATTATGCACCTCATCGATGACAAGAATTACATTGCCCTGCGCCTTGACCTCATCAATCAATCCCTTCATGCGGCTTTCAAACTGCCCGCGGAACTGCGTGCCCGCGACGAGGGCCGTGAGATCCATGAGATAGACCTCTTTGTTCTGAAGCTTATACGGGACGTCCTTGTCGGCAATTTTCTGTGCAAGGCCCTCAGCGATGGCAGTCTTACCGACACCTGGTTCGCCGATGAGACAAGGGTTATTCTTCTGGCGGCGGTTGAGAATCTGGATGACACGCTCCGTCTCCTCTTCGCGGCCGATGATGCGGTCAAGCTTGCCGTCACGCGCTTTCTGCGTCAGATTCTGGCAGTAGGTGTCGAGGAATTTATGCTTCTTGTTCTTGCTGTTCGGCTTGTCACCGGAGCGCTGGCGGCTCTCGGTTTTTTCCGGCTCCGGGACGGCAGGCGTATTATCCTGCCCCTGACCGGCGGCTCCGAAAAGTTTATTGAGGAAGGGGAACGTGGCAGTCTGGCTGTCCGCTTCGTCGTCTTCGCCATCCTCCTCCGGGTCGCGGCTCTGGCTGAGCAGGCCTTCCAGTCCATTCATCGCCTCGGTCATCTCACCGTTGAGGTTCTCAAGGTCATCCTCGGAGAGTCCCATCCGCTCGATCATATCATCGACAGGCTTGATGCCCATCTCCTTGGCGCATTTGAGGCAAAGGCCCTCGTTGACGGTTTTTCCGCCGTCGATCTTCGTTATAAAAATGACTGCAAGATTCTTTTTGCATCTTGAGCACAGGGTCGGTTTCATAAAAGGCTTCTCCTTATCGCGTTTCCTTAGCGTCGCTTGAAAAGAGCACGCAGGCATACCGGCTGTACGTCAAGGACGATAACGCCGCGAAAGGCGTGCCGGAACGTCCGGCGGGCATGTGTGCTCTTGTCAAACGACGCTATAAAGTATATCACAGTCAGGCCGTCGTATCTTTGCAGAATTGTAAACGTTTTTTGGAAAATTATTTACGGGACATACAGTGCCCCATGGCCATTGGCCAGCAGAATTGCGGAGCCGTCCTCGCGCATCACAGCGCTGGACGCACCGGTCGTGTTGTAGGAAACATCATATTCTTTCAGATTCTGATCATAAATAGCAAGAGACCCGCTTGTCAGAAGCGCAAGATACCGGCCGGAAGCAGAAATATCCAAGATCTGCTCGCTGGTTGGGAGCGTGCCCAGTACCGTCCCGTCGTACCCGACAGTCAGGACGGTATAGCGGTTTCCGGCCTTATAGAGATTCATGACAAGCGTAACAAATCCAGAGCCGTCCAATGTGCAGTCCTTGAGATAGGCATCCTCAAAGGCATAGCTTCCGAGGCACTGACCATCCAGATCGTAAAAATACAGCGCATCTTCGCACAGGACACAGAGCGCATTTCCGGACAGAAAATGCAGATCGTAGATCAGGGCATTCCCGATGGGGATGGTGCGGAGAATTTCCTCGGAATCTGTCCGGAAGAGAACGATAGAGGACTGGAACATGCCGTCCTCCTGCCCTAGCGCGGCAGCAGCGGCGTATTTTGCCCCGGAAGAGACGGTGCAGCGCATGAAATACTGACTCGACGAGAGCCATCGGTAGATCAAAGCCTGCTGGCTATTATAGACATAAAGCACGGAACGGTATCCGGATTCGCTGGATAAATAGCAGATGCTGCCGTCAGACGCAATATCTGCGTCGAGAATCGGCTTCTGCGAGGAAATATGCAGAACGGAGCCGTTTTTCTGGCTGGCAGCCTCCAGTGTATTTCCGCCGGTATCATAGGCCATCGCAATTTCGCCGCCGGTTTTCAGGACCGGTGCGGACATGGACGCCTGAATGGATGCAGTCTCCACACCGTCCTTGTCATAGAGGCTGAGTCCCGTTGCAGAGGCAACAGAAAGTCCGCCGGACAGATCAGCATAGCGGTTGGAGTTGCTCTCGTCGTAGACGAAGCGCCCCGTTTTGCTGTCCTCGGAGACGTTCAGATAGCGCACATAACGCTGCAGCGCGTCCAGATTCAGCCGGTCACGAAACACATAAGCCGCTACACCGCCCGTGACAAGCACAAGCAGGAGCGCAAATACAGCGATCCGCTTCCCAAGTCCCGGATGCTTCTGCGCATGCAGCTGCGAGACATTATCCGACATGGAAAACCGCCCTTCCGTCATCGTACCAAAGCTGTGTCATGTAAAGCCCGCCGGGCGGGACCGTCGGACCGGCTGCCGTCCGATCACCATTCAGGAGAATCTGCGCGACAGCCTCCGGCGGGAACTTTCCTTCCGCAGCATAGACGCAGGTACCAGCCATGGCGCGGGCCATGTTATAAAGAAAGCCATTGGCACTGACGCGCAGCGAAATCAAATCGCCGTCGCGTTCGACCTTGTAATCGTAGACCGTTCTCACAGTGGATTTCACATCTGTACCAACCGACCGAACAGCGGCAAAGTCGTGCGTGCCGATAAAGCAGTCAGCCGCACGCTGCATGATCTTCTCGTTCAAATGCTTGGGATAAAACCACGCGCGATTGACATAAAACGGATCGCGGATGCCGGAATTATAGATCAGATAGGTATATTCCTTTTTGACGCAGGAGCCGATTGCATTGAAGTCCTCATGCACCTCCATCGCATCCGTCACGACAATATCCTCCGGCAAGTGCGTGTTGAGCGCATACGGGATGCGGTCACATGGAATGCGGGCAGAGGTGCGGAAATTGGCGACGTAGACGCGTGCGTGAACGCCTGCATCCGTGCGGCCGCAGCCGGTCATATGCACCGGATGGCCGACGACGGCAGCTGCCGCCTCTTCAAGCGTCTGTCCGACGGTCGTGACCGTCTTCTGCACTTGCCAGCCGTGATAGGCCGTGCCGAGATATTTAAGCGTCAGGGCAATATTGCGCATACAAAACTTCCTTATTATCAAAAGTAATTGGCTTAATGTGAGAACCGTCAAAAAACTTCCGTTATCTTGTGTTCTCGCCGCCAAGTTGGAACGAACGGTACTGGACAGCCTCGGCGATGTGCTCGGGGCGGATCTGGTCGCTGCCCGCAAGGTCGGCAATGGTGCGGGCAACCTTGAGAACACGGTCATAACTACGGGCCGTCATGCCGAGCGCGTCAAACGCCTGTTTCATAAGGTCGGTGCAGTCCTCGTCCAGCTGGCAGAACGTGCGCAGCTGCGCGGGCTGCATATAGGCGTTGCAGCGAGTCGATGTGCCGCTGTAGCGTGTGTTCTGGATGTTTCTTGCTGCATCGACTCTGGCCTTGATAGCGGACGACGGTTCTGCCTCTGTCCGGGAACGCAATTCGTCAAACTTAACGGAACTGACCTCGACGATCATGTCTACACGGTCGAGCATGGGTCCGGAAATACGGCTCAGATAGCGGTCAACCGCTGCCTGTGAGCAAGTACACCGGCCGCTGGGATCGCCGTACCAACCGCAGGGACAGGGGTTCATAGCGCAGACCAGCATGAACTCGCACGGGAATGTCTGTGAGCCCTGCACCCGGGAAATGGTGACCTGTCCGTCCTCAAGCGGCTGGCGCATGGATTCGATGGCATCCCGGCGGAACTCCGGCAGCTCGTCGAGGAACAGCACGCCCTTGTGCGCAAGGGAAATTTCGCCAGGCCGGACGTTCGCTCCGCCTCCGGCCAGCGCGGCTGCCGAGACGGTATGGTGCGGGCTGCGGAACGGGCGCGATTCGATGAGCGGATGATCCGGGCGCAGAAGACCCATGACGGAATAGATCTGCGTGACGTCCAGCTGCTCCTGCCGCGTCATATCAGGCAGGATGGATGGCAGGCGCTTGGAAAGCATGCTCTTACCGGAACCCGGCGGGCCTACCAGAAGAATATTATGCCCGCCTGCTGCCGCAATTTCAAGTGCCCGCTTGGCATTTTCCTGCCCCTTTACATCCTTGAAGTCCAGAAGCTGCTGTGTTCTCTGCTCCGGCTGCCAGACGGGTGCGGGATCGATCGGTGTCTGGCCGGTCAGGTGCGCAGTTAACTGCCGGATATCCTTCACGCCGTAGACGGTCAGACCACCCGCAAGCGTGGCCTCGCGTGCGTTATCCTCCGGGACGTAAAGTTCCTCATAGCCAAGCCGCTTTGCGGCCAGCGCCATCGGCAGAACGCCGGGAACGGCGCGCAGCGATCCCTCCAGGCTGAGCTCACCGAGGAACGCGCAGGGCTTCTTCGGAAGCTTCACCTGCTCGGAGGCGGCAAGAATGGACAGAAGGATCGGCAGGTCATAGAGCGTGCCGGATTTCTTTGTCCCCGCCGGGGCAAGATTCACGATGATG
>OLOV01003107.1_pt1 | contig 10460 bp, 22 predicted proteins | sample 1672931 | NCBI WGS metagenome assembly OLOV01 (sample SAMEA3136738, study PRJEB25190) | human gut metagenome | biome: human gut; feature: human-associated habitat; material: faeces | place: Austria | collected 2013
TTGCAGAAGAAACCTTTTTATATGTTTCAAAAGAGGGAACAAGCTCTCTTTTGCTTTGCGGATGCTTGTTCTTTTCGAGCATAGAAATGTACCCCTTACTGAGCCCTGATCTGTCGGCAAACTCTTGCATTGTCATATCGTTGTCATAACGAAAATTCTTTATAATTTCACCTAATTTCATATTTTTTCACTCCTTTGTTTACTACATTATACAAACGAAACTAGAACAAGTCAAGAAAAGTTTACGGAAATAAACAAAAAAGTGTTGACAAATCTTGTTTACGGTAGTAAACTTTCTGTGAAAGGAGGGAGAAAAATGCAGAATAGACTAAGATACTACAGGGAAGAACAAGGACTGTCGCAGGTGGAACTGTCTGAGAAGTCAAGAGTTGCAAGGACGGTCATTTCCCGTATCGAAACAAACAAAGAAGTTGATGTGAAGCTGAGCACACTATCTGCGTTGGCTAATGCTCTTGAAAAAAAGGTGAGTGACGTTTTTTTTGTATAAAAAGTTTACTGTAGTAAACTAGCAATTGAAGAGGTGAACAAAATATGAAAGTAACAGTAACGATTAAAAACGGAAACCAGAAGTTAAAAGCGATCGAAGACGCTGAAAAACATATCAAGGAAGCGAGAGAACTGTTTGCGTGGGCGCTGAGTGGTCCGATCGAACTCGAAATGCAAGAGCCGCCAAAAGACGGCTCAAATGATTAGTCTTTGAAAAGATCCAAGAGGAGTTCGTTCACACGCTTCATGGCTTCGAGCAGATCGCCCTTCGTGCAAGGTTCGGTTTTGTTTTCACACAAAAGATCGATTTCCTCTTTGAACAAATCAAAAGCAGAAGATTTATCCATACAAATTCTCCTTTCTGCAATACTCGGCTGCGGCAACAGCCTGTGAGTAGATTATAAAACAGAGGGAGAGGACAGGCAAGAAAAATCGAAACAAGCAGTTTAAAGAGGTGAAGAACATGGAAGACAAAAAGGTTCAAATAATTTTAATTATCTTCATGGGAATCACAGCAGCCGCAACAACGGCCAGACTATTTATTTAAGAAGGGAGAATACCATGAAGTGCCCACACTGCAGCAGTGACCGCGTAACAGATAAAGATAATTTCTGCGGATTCTGCGGAAAGAAGCTGAAAACAGTTTGCAACTGCTGGATAAAAAAGGGCAGCTACAACTGCGGAGAAGATAGCTGCCCGGGTTATGAATTGCTTATCAAGGAAGCAAAGAACGCTTCGCGAACTCACAACCGAAGTCAATAACAAATTGGCGAATACTGTCAGCGGTAAACTTACCAACAGCAGACAGCGCCTTGTTAAACCGAAGAACCGCAAGATTGCTAGCTGGCGTTTCGGATGCAATGTCAGGAAGGGATTCAACCAATTTTCCTGCAAGCTCTTGACTGAGAGCCTCGTCTTCGTAAATGCAAGCCGCTACGGAGTTGATGGCCTTCTCTGTCCAAGGATAAGGTTCCCCGCAGTTATAGCAATATGCGTCCGGGGCATACGGAGGACAAAAGAGAACTCCCTCTTCGTGATGATCTCCGTGGATGGGCTTGCCGCAATGCTGACATTTGCAAATTGTAGGTGAGCCGCATTTGGAACAATAGCCTTGCGCGAATTCGGAACTGGCGTCACCCGTAATCGGGTGACCGTTGAGACATACTTGACCGACGGTATAATGGCCCATAGCAAATGCCTCCTTTCTGTAATACTCGGCCGCTTGCGGACGGCCTGTAAGCAGATTATACAGCAGAAAAGAGAAAAAAACAAACATAAGAAGAGGAAAACATGATGGTAGGAATCATATGGATTGCCGCAGCAGCAGGCATCGCAGTCATGAAAAAAATAGAACCGCACAACCGGGTGTACCCAGTGTATGCGGTCATAGTGGCGTTGATATTTACACTTTCAACATTTCTTTCATGATAGGAGCAAGCCAGATAGAGAATTCTTCCAACTGTGCGTTTGCATCCTCCCAATCGCGGTTACGAATCGAAGCGTTGATGCTCTCGAGTCTTTCGTAAGACGCAGGAGGGAAGTAGATGAAAGAGATAGAGTAACACTCGCCATAGAGTTTGATATTCTCAGGATTTTGGATTGCGATGCAACGGCTCGCGCTTTTGAGGTAATTCTCATAAACTGAATGAAGATATTTCAAATTTTCGCTTTCACGTTTGTCCAGAAGATCCAGTTCTCTCATTTTCTCTTGATGCGAATAAGAGAGAGCCTCCATCTTAGCGTGATGAACGTTGTTGATGATCGCGACAAATATTGGCGAAATGATGGCGGCCAAAGCGATCACGATAGTTACTGTACCGGAATTGATATTCATTATTAAATCACCGTCCCTTCAAAGCGATTATACCGCAGGAAGACGGGGCGAGCAAGCGAAACCGAAACCAGGAGTTTGAATAGAGAGGAAACGATGAAAAAAACGAAAGTTTATGAAAATGAGTTAAACAGGCGTATAAGAAAATTGAAAAAGGCCGGGGAAACGAGAACCGCCAAAGAGATCGAGAAAAGACTCTGGCGGTTCAGAATGAGGAACCCAATCAAAAGGTTCTCGGCAGAGTTTCAAGAAAATTGTCTACGTAAGCAAGTAATTTATGAATTCTTTTGGTGTATGAGGCAGGGACAAGTTCAATGCGAGATTGTTTTCGAAGATATGCTTGGTACTCAAGGAGTAAGTAGTGAAGCAATGAAACTTCTTGATCGTTTAAATCCACTACATCAGACTTGAGGCGTTCCTGAAGCGGGAGCATTTCTTTAACGTATGTTCCGCCCAGTTCATCGGGCCTATAGCCCATAGCAAGTTGGTCTTTACGTTCCATATCGACTGCTTTATCGACGGCGGAGCGGAGTTCGGGAGTTACCGAAATTGTAAACATATAAATCTCCTTTCTATAATACTCGGCTGCTGGCACAGCCTGTGAGTAGATTATAAAACAGAAAGCGAGGGCAGGCAAGAAAAATCGAAACAAGCAGTTTAAAGAGGGAGGACAATATGGATTTAAATAAGCATCCAAACGCAAATGTAGCACACATTATTCAAAGGCACGAAGATGATATCGAAGCTGTCAAAAAAAGAACAGCGACCCTTGAAAGAGTCACCATCGGGTCGCTGTATCTTGCAGTCTACTTCTTAGTTAAGAAAACTTTGAAGAAATAAAATAAATTTTAAGAGGTAAAAAATGAAAAAATCACAAATATTCGTGTACATTTGCACGGCGTTCAATATTTTCTACCTGATTTTTCTAATCAGGCATTACTACATAAACGGGATATAAGCCAGACACAGGCCGGCACAACCACTCCGAGTGCTGCAATCGCAGCACAAATGAAGTTGGGCCAGTTGAAGCGTGAGGAAGCCTTGGAAGATTCGAGAATTTCTTCGTGTCGCTTCTCGGCGGCCATCTCATTGGACTGGATCTGCTCATTGAGTTCTGTCATGGCAGCTGCCGTAAGCTCCATGAACTCTCGAAGTGTCTTGACGGTAGCTACTTCCGGAGCTAAAAAATCTGTGCTAGGAGATTTTACAGAAGATTGCTCGCGAATCTTTTTAGACATAGATTCAAGCTGAGCAAGCGCAACCCGTTTAGCGGAGTTAAATTCATTATTACTCAAAACGTTCACCAACCTTTCAAGGTGATTATATCGCAGAAAGAAAGCGTTGGCAAGGCATAGGACAATCCCTGTAAGTCAAAAGAAAGGAAACATAAATGGAAAAGCAAGATATGATCCGAAGAATGTCCGGATTTGTCAGAGATACCATGAAAGAAAGCGGAGAGACGGTCTTCGGAGCGCCGCAGTTTGTCACAAGGAAGCAGGTGGCGACATTCATGGGAAAAAAAGACCCGCACCAGATCGACTGGGCGCTGTCGGGCCTAGAACGGACCGCGGACGGAAAGATGTACTACATACCAGATGTGGTGGAAGCGATCAAACGAGGATGCGTGGTCAGATGATGTACTACATGAGACCGGGAGAAGAGGAAGAGCGCGAGAACATGTGCCGGCAGGCAAAAAAGATCGGCACCGCCCTCGCCGGAAAGAAAACGCCGCCGACAGCGGCAATTATCAAGAAGTTGAAGGACAAAGCGATGGGATATTATGATTCCTGCGCGTTCCCAAAGCCGCAGGACAAGAAGAAAAAGAAAAAGGTAAACGGCTACAAAGGCAAGGCTGATCGCATCTGCGCCTACACCGGGCGACCGTTCGCGGAGCGTCATGAGATATTTTGCGGCAGGAACCGGCAGATCAGCATCGACAATGGCTTTCAGATCGATGTCTGCCCGGAGATCCACGCAGAGCTGCAGGAGAACATCACCGAATGGGCGCAGGCCGAAAACCTGCGCCTGCGGCAAAAGTGCCAGTCAGAGTACGAGGACGCACTGATCAGCTCCGGTATCACGCCGGACGAGGCGCGAGCATTGTGGCTGAATCTGATAGGAAGGAGTTATTTATGAAACCGGAACTATTCAAGGAAAAGAGCGAATTCATCGCCGTGTTGGAGCTAGCGTTGATCCGTGACGAGCGAAGCGGCGTCGAGGACATCGCATACATCTACAAGCCGGAATACGGCGATGAGTACATCGACGTGCATTTCCACGGCGGCGGGGTCAAGCGGATTCTGGCAACCGGAAACAGTAACGGTGCCAATGCCAAAGAGATCATCAAGGCGGTATACGGGGAATAGGAGGAAGACATGAATACATACGAGGGAGTCTGCCGGTACTGCGGCAGCATAATAAACATCATGGCGAACAGCCAGGAAGAAGCAGACCGGCTGGCAACGGAAAGCTGCAAGTGCGAAGCAAGTGAACTAGACCGAAAGCGCGATTGTCTGATGAAAAACATCGAGGAAATCTGCGAAAACAGTCAGAGCATGCGCGCCATGGAGCGCGAAGAGATCGATGCGGTATTGCTGATCGGAGACCAAATGTTTAAGGCGGACATCAACAGCGTACAGATTGGTTTTGACCACAGCAGTATCCGCATCTGGAAAGTAGGAGATAAAATCAAGGTAAAACGCACAGCCAAGGTCGAGCAGACCAGAGAGGCATGAGGCATGATCTGCCCAATCTGCGGTCCAAAGGGCTGCAAAGAGTGGCACATCTGCGTGCTGCACGACAGTAAACCTGTCTGCGAGGACTGCTGCAGTGCCTGCCGGCACCGCAAGGGATACCGCTGCGGGTACCGCAGAGAAGAAATCGACCACACAGAAGAAATCTACAAACTAAGCAGAAAGATCACAGCACTAGAAGAAAAAGCAGATTACTACTACCGGCGCGGCTGGTCGCGTTCAGCGGACAAGCTGATCACAGAAGCCGGCAGGCTAAAAGCACAAAGGAGAGAATATGAAAAGATACAGAAAGACCGGGGGCGGTATCTTGGGGCTGATTGACCGGATAAAGAAGCCTATCGGCGGCGTGCTAGCGGTGGCGTTCATCATCACCACCTATAGCATGGCGTCTGCCGACGACTACTACGAGGCGCAGCGCCGCGCAGAGCCTGCCGCCGTAACGCAGGCAGAAGAACCGGCAGCGCCAGAAGTACCAAAAGAACCGAAGCGCACGTACTACGACGTGCCGCTGACCGAAGACCTGCAGGACGTCATTATTGATACTGCGAGCGGGCGCGGCGTGGATCCGGCGCTAGTCCTAGCAGTGATCGAAAAGGAATCCGGCTACAACCCAGATGCTGCAGGCGACAATGGGCGCAGTCAAGGCTTGATGCAGATATGGAGACCCTTCCACGAAAAGCGGATGGAGAAACTAGGCGCCGTGAACCTCTACGACCCGAAAGACAACGTCTTGGTCGGGATTGACATCCTGGCCGAGAAGCTAGATAAGTACGAAGACGCAGAAAAAGCCCTGATCGCCTACAACGCCGGCGACGCTGGCGCGAAGAAACACTATTTCTCAAAAGGAATCTATTCGAGCAGCTATTCAAGAGCGGTTTTGAAAATCGCCGAAGAGATCCGGAGAAAATGAAAGACCGCCCGGAGGCGGCCAATCGAGTGATTTAACACATTCAGTATACCACATACGGAGATAAAAAACAATGAAAAACATCATAAAACGCATTAACGGTCTGATTCACATCGCAGAAAAGCGTCAGACGCGCGGAAGCGAACTGGATAAAGTTATCGGAAGACAGATCGAACGGAATCTGCGCATGACCAAGAGAATTATTTACGAAGAGATTACGACCTGCCAGGACTGCAAATATGGCGTAGAGTTCCCACAGGCCATTGACGAGAACATCGTGTCGTTCCTAAAGGCGAACGAGATGTACTGCGCAGGCGCGGACCGATTGTGCAGCCTGTTGGTGATCGGAACCCAAAACGATGGCTATTGCAGCCGCGGGGAAAAATGAAAGGAGAAAACCAATGAGTGATTTAACAGACCGCGCCATCGCGCGCATCACAGAGGAATGTCAGAAAAAAGAGTATCTGATTCCGTTCGAGGAATACCTGACGTCAATTATGACGGACAAGATCGCGGAAAAGGTTTTAGACGAGAAAAAGACCCTGCAGGGGTGTTTTGACGAAATGAAAAAAGCGGCTGAAAAGCATATGGTCCGAAGCGGAAACGTCGGAACCGCGTACATTCCGCCGGAAGAGGGGTTCGCCATCATCCGGGACTATTACGGCATCGACCTCGCAGAAAAATCCAGGCCGGATCCGGGCGTGATCGACATCATGGATTTCCTGTAGGAGGCGCGTCATGGAAAGACCATATAAAATCAAACCGCCAAAAGACCTGGCGGGCTACATAATCAGATCTGTCGCGAATCATACCTATCTGATCGTTGACCGCAAAGCGGACCGCTGCCGCTGCACCCGCTGCGGAGCAGAGAGCAAGATTTCAGAAATGTACGACGAAGAAGTCCTAAAGCACAATGTGAAGTACTACTGCTACGATTGCTGCAAAGACGCAATCGTCAAAGAATCCCGCTACGGCAGGAAAAACATCACAGAGTACGGCAGGATCCTCTGGTTCCGAAAACACGGACGCGTCACGTTCGCGGAATTAGATGAATACAGAATCGATTATACTGAATGGGAGCCAAAAGTTTCTTTTTGGCCATCCGCGCAGTACCGGTTTACAAAGGAATCACAGGAGTACTATAAACACACCCCGGAAGGATACTGGACGCCGGACCGGTGGGAACGGCGAAAAGACGTTAAGCTGCCCTACGCGACCGGAGGCATGTGGAACTATTACTGCGTTCCGAGGTATCAAAAAACCGTCACACACCCGTCCTTCCTGCGAGAGAAGGGAAGCGACCTAAAGTATGCGAATTTGGACATGCTGAGGCTGGGATTCAACGCGCCGGATAACCCGTATGCATTGATCGGATATATATATAACTTTTTGAAATATCCGAGCATTGAGATCCTGGAAAAAGCAGGATTCGAATACATCGCCGGACAACGTGCAAACGAAGAAAAAAGCCGCGCCATCAACTGGCGTGCAAAGGATCTCCGAAAGATTCTCGGTTTGAAGCCAAAGGAAATCAAAGAGTTTCGGGATCTGGGCAGATATGCGAGACTATACGAGCTAGAAAAATACAAAGACATAAAAAAGATGGGCTACAAGGTTTCGTTTAATCAAATCGGCATGCTGCCAGATTACAATCTGAGTGAAAAAATCTCTGTAATCGAGCAGCATGTCAAACTGGAAAAAGCACTGAGCTATCTCGAAACGCAGGGGCGTGACTGCGGGATCTATCTCGACTACCTCAGAGAGTGCAAACGGCTAGGCTATGACATGAAAAACAAAAAAGTCCTATTCCCGGCGGATTTGCAAGCCGCGCACGAAGAAACATCAGAAAAAGTAAAAATTCAGGCGGATAGCAAGAAAAAGGTAGTGTTCAAGGAATCTACGGACAAAATCTACGGAAGACCGGCGTACCGGGAAGAGAAACTATTGATCCGGGCAGCGCAAAGCCCGGAGGAATTAAGCAAGGAGTCTGCCGCGCTGCACCACTGCGTCAGAACCTATGTAGACCGTGTGGCGCGAGGAGAATGTGTGATCCTGTTTGTGCGAAAAACGGCATCACCGGATGAGCCATATTTCACACTGGAATTATCGCCAAAGGGAGAAATCATCCAGTGTAGGGGCGACCATAACTGCGCATACCCGGAGGATGTTAAGGAGTTCCTGGCGCGCTGGAAGAAATGGATGAAGAAGAAAGAAAGGAAAGCAGCATGATGGAAATTGTAAACGCGGAATACCGCGAGATTGAAAACCTAGACAGCAAGTCTACGGAGGAACTGACCGCCAAAGCCAATACCCTGTACCAACAGATGCAGATGATCGGCGCAATGGGAATCCAAGTGGCAGCGGAAGCCGGCAGGTGCCTGACGGTAATCAAGGAACGCGTCGGACACGGAAACTGGGAAGACTGGTGCAAAATGAACCTGCAATTTTCCGAAAGAAAAGCTCGCAGAATGATGAAACTGGCGTCAGAAATGGAAAATCCGGAGAGCGTTTTTGCAAATCGGACAACGTTGTCCGATATTGAAATTTCAAAGGTTTACGCACTTCTCGCCGCGCCGGAAGAGGTGCAAAAAGCCGTTTTGGACGATCCAAAAATGGAAGAAGCAAGCGTCAGGGAATTCCAGGACGAGATCAAAAGGTTAAAAGCAGAACTCGCCGCCGAGCGGGCAAAAGAGCAGGCGGATAATTCGACAGAGGAACTGGAGGCGGCAGAGCGAAAAATCGAAGAACTGTCCGCACAGGTCAAAATCCTGCAGGAGGGCAAGTCCAAAGAAGAGTGGGAGCAAGAGGTTGAGGCATTGCAAAAGAAGATCGATGCAGAAGCCCAGAAAGCGAAAGAAGCTGCGAGGAAACTGAAAGAGGCAAAAGCTGCAGCTGCCGCCGAAGCAGAAAAGGCCGCAGAGGTCGCCGCCGAAAAGGCGAAAGAGGACGCGAGAGCCGAAGCCAAAGCAGAAGTCGAAAAAGAGACCGCAAAGCTCGCCGGCGAAGTCTCAGCGGCAAAAGCCGAGATCGAAAAGCTGAATAAGAAACTGGAAAACAGCACCGCCGCCGAGATTGTGGAGTTCAAAGTCAAAGCAGATCAGCTGCAGAAAGACTTCCAAGGATGCATGAAGTGCATAGAGGACATGTACGGAAAAGATCTTGGGCAGGCATCCAAGATGGCAGCCGCCCTCAAGCAGGTCATGCAGGCGATGATCAAGGAGGCCGAAGATGCAGAAAGTTAAAACCTGCCCGGTCTGCGGCGGGCAGGTTGTCGCAAACAAAAACACGACCATCTACTGCAGCAAAGTCTGCTACGGTGCAGACAGCAGCAGAAAAAAGATGAGAAGAGCAAACATAGATGTCGGCTACAAGGAACTGGTCGCGCCACCAAGAGAGGAGTTCGACCTAGAGCCCGGCGACATCGTCGCAGGTCCGGACAAACAGTTGGATGGTGAACAAAACAAACGCCACGAGTTCCGCGTAACAAAAATATACCCGCATTTCTTCGAGACTATCAGAACGGATAGGGGATGGGAGCGGAGCTTCACAAAAGCCGACTACATAACCGGCGTCGTGAGACGAGTGAAAGGAAGTGAACAAGCGTGAAAGCAATTAGGAAAAAGATCCTGCCTGCATATTTTGACGCCGTGAAAAGCGGACAAAAGAATTTTGAAATTCGCAAAGATGAAGATAATGCGCAAGTTGGTGACAAGTTAGTTCTGGGCGAATGGAAAGAAACCTATGGGTATACCGGAAGATTCGTTACAAGAAAAATAAAGTATGTTTTGCGTGATGCGCCTGAATATGGACTACAGGATGGCTATTGCATTATTGGATGGTAGGAGAGTGAGCAGGAATGAAGGAGGAAGACAGAATGAAGCATTATATTGAACAAACACAAAAGATAGAAAGGGACATAAACATCTTGAAAAAATGGAAAAAAGAGGCGGAAGAAAACGCAAAAGTAGAAACAGAACCGATTCTAAGAGCCTATTACGATGGAAAATCGGAGGGTTTCTACGAAGCTATCGCATTGGCAGAGGACACGCAAAGGAGAATCAATACGGAAGTTGAAAGCGGATGGATTTCGACAGCCGACAGAATGCCGGAGGACGGGAAAAATGTGATAGTCACAGCTATCGGATGCGATGGAATTCCATTATCAGATGTTGGAATGTTTTGGGCCGATCAAAAAGACTGGTGGACAAGCACAGGGTGCCGCAATGTAACCGCATGGATGCCGCTCCCATTGCCGTACAGAGAGGAGGAATAGAAGCTGGACACCTGTACGTCGCCCTTGTTCAGGGGCTGGAAGCCGTACTTGTAGTCGTCATCGGCAGCGGACTTGCCTTCTGCGCAGTACTTCCACAGGGTCTTCCAACCGTCGAGGCTGATGCCGCCGGCTTCGGAAGTGGGATCAACAAAAGCGTAGAGCATTGCGGAGTTGATGTTGGCATTGGTC
>OLOV01003108.1_pt1 | contig 10457 bp, 10 predicted proteins | sample 1672931 | NCBI WGS metagenome assembly OLOV01 (sample SAMEA3136738, study PRJEB25190) | human gut metagenome | biome: human gut; feature: human-associated habitat; material: faeces | place: Austria | collected 2013
AAGATGAAAAAACAGCAAAACACTTAATGGAAAAGAGAAAACGCCAAGCAAGAGACAAGGCATTAAATGCTACACATAGAGTAACATTAGATGACTTATTTAGTCAAATATCAAAAGGAAACTTAAAACAATTAAACATAATAGTAAAAGCAGACGTACAAGGTTCTGTAGAAGCAGTAAAACAATCATTAGAAAAATTATCTAATGACGAAGTAAAAGTAAAAGTAATACATGCAAATGTTGGAGCTGTAACAGAAAGTGATGTTACACTTGCAAAAGTTTCAAATGCAATAATAATTGCATTCAACGTAAGGCCAGAGCCAATAGCAAAAGACATGGCAGAAAAAGATGGAGTAGAAATAAAAATATACTCAGTAATCTATAACGCAATAGAAGATGTTGAAGCAGCAATGAAAGGAATGTTAGACCCTGTATACAAAGAAACTGTAATAGGAAATGCAGAAGTAAGACAAACATTCAAGATATCAAATGTTGGAACAATTGCAGGATGTTACGTAACAAACGGAAAAATAGCAAGAAATGCAGGAGTAAGAGTACTTAGAAATAATGTTGTAATAAATGAAGGAAAGCTAATTTCATTAAAGAGAATGAAAGACGACGTAAAAGAAGTAGCAGCAGGATACGAATGTGGTGTACAACTAGAGAACTTCAACGACATACAAGAAGGAGACGTTATAGAGGCATTTATTATGGAGCAAATTAAATAAAAGCTAATGGAATTGGGTATTTTAAACAGTTTAAAGAAAGGAAAGGATAATGCAAAAACATACAAATTCAAACCGTATGGCTAGAGTGAATGAGGAATTAAAAAGAGAGATAAGTAATATAATTAATTATGAGGTTAAGAATTCAAATGTAACAGGTATGATAAGTGTTACAAAAGTAAAAACATCCCCAGATTTAAAGTATGCTAGAGTTAGTGTGAGTACTATAAATTCAAAAAATACAAAACAAACTTTAGCAGGTCTGAAGGCTGCATCTGGATTTATTAGAAGCAAAGTTGCAGAAAAAATGAATTTAAGAATAACACCAGAACTTGTATTTGAATTAGATGAAAGCCTAGTATATGGAGAAAAAATAGACAGAATACTAGAAAGAGTAATGAAAGACATAAAACCAGAAGAATAATACTCTAGGGAGAATTTTATGTCCGCTCTTGTTTCGAAGAGAATGCCAAATATTAGGCAGAAAAGAGAGGTAATAAATGACTTTAGATAATATTAAAGAAGAAATATTAGAAAGCAAAAGCATAGTAATATTAACCCATGAAGTACCAGATGGAGATGCAGTAGGCAGTAGTTTGGCTATGTATATGGGTTTAAAACAATTAGGAAAAGATGTAGATGTAATTATTCCTAAATACTCTAAAACATTTGCTTTTTTACCATATATAAATGAGGTAAAAGAAGAAGGCAGAAACGAAAATTATGATTTAGCAATAGCACTAGATTGTGGTGATATAAAAAGATTGAATGGATTTGCAAATTATTTTGAAAATGCAAATACGAAAATATCAATAGACCATCATAAAGTAAATACAATGTTTGCAGATTACAATTTTGTAAACCCTACTTCACCAGCATGCTCTCAAATATTAATAATGGTATTAAAGAGTTTAGGAGTAGAAATTACAAAGGATATAGGAACTTGTCTTTTAACTGGAATAATTACAGATACAGGTGGCTTCCAATATCAAAATGTAAAACCAGAGACATTTGAATTTGCAGCAGAGTTGTTAAGTAAAGGAATAAACATATCAGACATATATAAAAGAACTCTAAAGACTGTATCAAAGGAAAAATTTGAATTAAGAAAAACAGCAATGAACAGAATAGAATTACTAGAAAACGATAAGATAGCATTTACATATATCACAAAACAAGATGAGGAAAAAATATGTTCAGAAGATTATGATGGAATAGTAGATATAGGAAGAGATATAGAAGGCGTTGAAATATCAGTATTTTTAAGAGAAATTGACGAGAACACCTATAAAATTTCATTACGTTCAAATGATTATGTTAATGTATCAGACATATGCCTAATGTTCTCTGGGGGAGGACACATAAGAGCAGCAGGTGGAATAATTACTGACGTACCTTTTGAGAAGGCAAAAGAGAAAATTGTTACAGAATGTAAAAAACATTTGCACTGCTCTGACGAAAAATGAAAGGTGAACAATGGCTTTTTACGGAAAGCAAAGGAGGGGGTTCCTCCCTTGCCTATGTACCTGCTCTTTATATAAAGGATAAAAAATATGGATGGAGTTTTAATTATTAATAAACCAAAAGGTTATACGTCATATGATGTTGTAAGCATTGTAAAAAAGAAACTAAGTATCTCTAAAGTGGGACATACTGGAACTTTGGACCCTAATGCAACTGGAGTTTTGCCAATCCTTGTTGGAAAGGCTACAAAAATATCAAAATATTTAATAGAACATAATAAAACTTATGTTGCGGAATTAAGGTTGGGAGAAAAAAGTGCAACTGGAGATATTGAAGGTGAAATTGTTGAGAGAAAGAGTATACCTAATTTAAAAGAGAATAAAATAAAAGAGACGCTTGAAACATTTTTAGGGAAACAGATGCAAAAACCTCCTATTTATTCTTCAATAAAAATCAACGGCAAAAAGGCATATGAGTATGCTAGAAAAGGACAAACTGTAGAAATTGAACCAAGGAAAATAGAGATAATGGAAATATCTCTAATAAAATTTGAAAATAATATTATAACTTTTAGTACTAGTTGTTCTAAAGGAACATATATAAGAGTACTATGTGAAGATATTGCTGAAAAGCTTGGAACAGTTGGATTAATGCAGAATCTAATTAGAACAAGAGTAGATAAATTTGATATAAAAGATTCTTTTACTCTTGAAAATGTAGAAAAAGCAAATATAATAGGTATAGAAGAAATATTTATAAACAATAAAAAAATTGAATTAGATAGAAGAAAAACAGAATTATTCTTAAATGGAGTAAAATTAAACTTTAATGAAGATGATGGACTGTATAGAATATACAACAACAATATTTTCATAGGTTTAGGTATAATAAAAAGTAATTCATTAAAAAGAGATGTTATAATTATTGACAATTTTAAAAATAATGTATAAAATAAATGTAAGTTTATAAGAAAAAGAGGGGGGAACGAATGATGTTTGGTTATATGATTACTACATTTGCAGGAGTGTTTTGGGTTTTCAGGCTAATAGTGATGATAATGTATTCAACAGACACAGTATTTCCAATAATACCAACGAATGTAACATTTGAAATAGTACTATTATTTATAACTTTTGCCTGTATCATTCTTGTCGCAAAAAGAAAAATGATTGGGGCTGTAATCTACCTAATTGCACAGTGTGCATACTTTGGATTTGATGCATATAAAACAATAGAGGTAATGATTAATGGACAAGCACAAACAGCAGAATATTTAACATTGTTTATATCAATAATAGCAGTAATAATTCCAATACTAGCAATAATGAACATTGGGCTAAGTAGTGGAAAGAAGTCTAGTGGAAGAAATAAGAAAACAGATTGGTTCTATGGTACAACAGATTATGAGAGAGATTTTGACGATAGGGCAGATAAGAATCAATACAAATTCTAGAATGTAAAATTAATGAAAAATTAAAATAAACTGAATACTATGAAGTGAACCTAAATTATTAGACAAAAAAGTTTAATAAGGAGGGTTTATTTTTACGACTTATTGATATTAAAATTTCTTGACATTTTGAGACAATGGACTTTATAAAAAAACATAAGTATGATATAATAATAAAATATGAAAAGGAGATGAGAAGTAAATGTCAAATGAAATAAAAGATATAAATAATGAATTAATAGATATTGAAAATATTTATAAAGATATAAAAGAAAAGATAATAGTTGCTCGTGGTAAGATGTTAAAACATATTGATACAACTATGGCAGAAGTTTATTGGTATGTTGGAAAAATTACTTATGAATTATCAAATAATAGTACTAAAGCAAGTTATGGCAAACAAATAATTGATGCTTTATCTTCAAGACTTACGAATGAATTTGGTAGTGGTTTTTCTCCTGTTAGTATAAGACGTATGCGCAAATTTTATGAAATTTATCCAATTTGGTCGGCAGTGCCGACTGAATTAAGTTGGTCTCATTTTCAAGAACTAATTAGAGTAGATAGAAAAGAAGAAAGAGAATTTTATGAAAATGAAGCAATTAAATCTAATTGGGGATATAGAGAATTAGGAAGACAAATTAATACTAAATTATATGATAGATATTTAATATCACCAGATAAAAATAAAATATTATTAGAATCTAAAAAAGGTTTGATTGAACGTCAACCAGAAGAATTATTAAAAACTCCATATATTTTTGAATTTGCTGGATTAAAAGAAAATAAAAATTATTTAGAAACGGATTTAGAAAAAGCATTACTTTCTCATTTGACTGAATTCCTTTTGGAATTAGGAAGAGGATTCTCATTTGTTGCTAGTCAGCAAAGATTAAAGATAGGTTCTGAATATTATTATCCAGATTTAGTGTTTTACAATAGATTAGCAAAATGTTTTGTAATAATAGATTTAAAGATTGGTAAATTAACACATCAAGATATTGGACAAATGCAAATGTATGTAAATTATTATAAAAAGACTCAAATGATAGAAGGGGAAAATGAACCTATTGGAATATTGCTTTGTGCAGATAAAGATGAAGCAGTTGTAGAAATGACATTAGGAGATAATATAAAAAATGTATATGCTTCAAAATATTTAACTTATTTACCATCTAAAGAAGAACTTATAAAAATTATAAAAGATGAAAAAGAGTTAATAGAATTAGCACAAAATAATGAAAAAGAAGAAAATTTATAATAAAGGAAGTGATAAAAATGAGTAATGAAGAAAAAAGTTTTCCTAAGACTTCGATTAACTGGTATCCAGGCCACATGCTAAAAACAAAAAAACAAATAATTGAAGACTTAAAATTAATAGATGTAATAGTAGAAATTCTAGATGCACGTATACCAGTTGCTAGTCAAAACCCAGATATAAAGCAAATTACACAGAACAAAAAGAAAGTAATAATACTTAATAAAAGTGATTTAGCAGATGAAAAAGAAACTATAAAATGGGTGGAATATCTTAAAAGTCAAGGAATAACAGCAATTCCAACAGACTCAAACTTAGGGAAAGGTACAAAAGAAACCTTAAAAGCTATTTACGACAAGATGAGGCAGGAAATGGAAAAAGCAGCAAGTAAAGGAAGAATAAATAAAAATATTAGAATAATGATTGTTGGAATCCCAAATGTAGGAAAATCATCATTTATAAATAGGATAATAAACAAAAAATCAGCAGAAGTTGGGAACAAACCAGGTGTTACAAAACAAAAGCAGTGGCTTAGAATATCAAACAATATAGAACTATTAGACACACCAGGAGTATTATGGCCAAAATTTGAAAGCAAAGATGTTGCTTATAAACTTGCATATGTAGGAGCAATAAAAGATGAGTTAATAAATAAAGACGAAATAGCATATAATTTATTAAATTTTTTAGAAGTAAATAATAAAAATGAACTTTTTGAAAGATATAAATTGACAGAAAGCGAAATTAATAGTATAATACCAAAGGAAGATAAAATACTTGGAATAATGAATATAATTGCTAGAAAAAGAGGAGCAATAGTTTCAGGTGGAGAAATAGACTACGAGAAGGTATCTTCTTTAATATTAAATGATTTTAGAACTGGAAAAATAGGAAGGATAACATTAGAAAAAGTAAATGAATAATCTAGCCAAAATAAAAACTATGTCACCATTAACATGGGCATATATAGGAGATGCAGTATATGAATTATACATACGAGAGCATCTTATAGAAATAACAAATTTAAAACCAAATAAACTACATAAAGAAGCTATTAAATACGTAAAAGCAGGAGCACAAGCAGAAATACTAGAAAAATTACAAAAATATTTAACAGAAGAGGAGAAGGAAATAGTAAGAAGAGGAAGAAACACACAAAATCATCATTTGCCAAAGAATGCAAAGCCAACAGACTATATGTATTCAACAGCCTTCGAAGCGTTAATAGGATATTTGTATTTAACTCAAAATTATGAAAGAACAAATGAAATACTACAAAAAGTCATAGAGATAAATTCTAGTACAAACTAGAATTTAAGTATGGCCCATTGGTCAAGCGGTTAAGACGCCACCCTCTCAAGGTGGAATCATGGGTTCGATTCCCGTATGGGTCACCAATCAATATATAAAAATACCTTCTAAAAAATTAGAAGGTATTTTGGGGTTATCGGGATACACGAACTCTGTTGTAGTAGAACTCTTCCAAAGTACTACCTGCGAAGCAATAACCGTCAGAATAGGGAACTGACAAATACTTATACTTGCAAGGGATTACCTCCCTTTTTGTTTTAGCATTTATTAATCCCCATAAACCATTTTTATCCCGAACTCTGAGGTAACCATTTACTGGGTTCTGATCAATGAATGCATACTTAGGTTCCATAAAAGAAAACCCCTTTCTAAAAGTATATATATATAGTATATCATATTTCCCATAAAAAAACAAATTGACGTTAGGAGTTATTATTGAATTTAACTATAAAAAAATATTGCTCATAATATTTTTTTATGTTATAATAAATGTCTAATCATAAATGAAAGAGGTAACATATATGGCAGAATTTTCACCATTGATGCAGCAATATTTTAGTATCAAAAATCAATACAAGGATTCAATATTATTTTTTAGAGTAGGAGACTTTTATGAGATGTTCTTTGATGATGCAAAACTTGCATCACAAGAGCTTGAAATAACCCTCACAGGAAAAGAGTGTGGACAAGAAGAAAGGGCTCCAATGTGTGGCATACCATTCCATGCAGTAGATACATATGTAGCTAAATTAATTGAAAAAGGATATAAAGTTGCTATATGTGAGCAGCTTGAAGACCCAAGAACAACAAAAGGAATGGTAAAACGAGATGTTATAAGAATAGTAACACCAGGAACTATAATAGAAAGTAATATGCTAGATGACAAGAAGAATAACTACATAATGTCAGTATATAAAAAAGGGATATATTTTGGAATAGCTATATGCGACATTTCCACTGGAGACTTTTATTCAACAAGAATTGCAGAAAACAATAATTTTGCAGTTTTACTTGATGAACTTGCAAAATTTGGACCAGCAGAAATCGTTGTAAATAGCTTTTTATATAATTCAATTGAAGAAATAAATGAAATAAGAAAGAGATTTAATCTATATATAAATAATTTTGACGACGAAAACTTCAAATTTGACACTGAAAACCTATTACAAAACTATAAATTAGAAAATGAAAACACAGAAATAAAAGATTTAAAGAACTATGAACTAGAAACAATAGCAATAAATGCTTTACTCGTATATTTAAAACAAACACAAAAAATCAAATTAGATCATATTAATCGTATTAGATTTTACAATTTACAAAAATATATGACACTTGACATAACTGCAAGAAGGAATCTAGAATTACTAGAAAGGCAGCATGATAAGGGTAAAAAGGGAACATTGCTTTGGGTATTAGATAAAACATCAACCTCTATGGGAGGCAGAAAAATAAGAAAATGGATAGGAGAACCTTTACTAGATGTTAACCAGATTAATAAAAGGCTAAATGCAGTAAGAGAACTAAAAGAAAATAGTATTTTAAGAGGAGAATTACAACAAACACTAAAAAAGGTATACGATATAGAAAGATTAGTTGGAAAAATTTCATATGGAAATAGTAATGGTAGAGATTTAAATGCACTTAAAAACTCATTAAAGCAAATACCAAACATAAAAAATCTTATTAAAGACAGCAATTCAGAATTAATAAAGTTTTTAGAAGCAAGTCTAGATGAGTGTAGTGACTTAGCAAAATTAATAGAAGATGCAATAGTAGAAGACCCACCAATTACATTAAAGGAAGGTGGAATTATAAAACTTGGATACAACCAAGAGATTGATGAATACAAAAAGGCATCAACAGAAGGAAAAAAGTGGCTTTTAGAATTAGAACAAAGAGAAAAAGAAGCAACAGGAATAAAAAATTTGAGAATTGGATTTAACAGAGTATTTGGATACTATATAGAAATAACAAAATCAAATTTAAGTTTAGTTCCAGAAACATATATAAGAAAACAAACACTAACAAATGGAGAAAGATACATAACAGAAGAACTAAACGAATTAGAAAGTAAAATTCTAGGGGCAGAAGAAAAACTCATAGACTTAGAATATCAAATATTTACAGAAGTAAGAACTCATTTAGCAAAAAATATACAACGTTTACAAAAATCAGCTGACATAATTTCTACTTTAGACGTGCTCTCAGCACTTAGTACAGTAGCAGAAGATATGAATTATGTTTGCCCAATTGTAGACAATGGTGGAGAAATAGATATAAAAGAAGGACGCCATCCTGTAATAGAAAAAATGATAGACACAGGCTCATTTGTAGCAAATGATACATACCTAAATAAAGATACAGATCGACTTTCAATAATAACAGGACCCAATATGGCAGGAAAGTCTACATATATGAGACAGGTAGCATTAATAACACTAATGGCACAAATAGGAAGTTTTGTACCAGCATCATATGCAAAAATTGGAATAGTAGATAAAATTTTTACAAGAGTTGGAGCATCAGACGACCTAAGTATGGGACAAAGTACTTTTATGGTAGAAATGATGGAGGTTGCTAACATATTAAAAGAAGCAACGTCAAACAGTTTAATAATATTAGATGAAATAGGTAGAGGAACATCAACATATGATGGACTTTCAATTGCATGGGCAGTAGTAGAACATATAACAGATAAAACAAAATGTGGAGCAAAGACATTATTTGCAACACATTACCATGAACTTACAGAACTAGAAACCAAGCTAGAAGGAGTAAAAAACTATTCAATAGCGGTAAAGGAAAAAGGAGAAGATGTAATATTTCTAAGAAAAATAATACCAGGGGGAACAGACGAAAGTTATGGAATACATGTAGCTAAACTAGCAGGAGTACCACAGGCTGTAGTAAAAAGATCAAATGAAATATTAAGAAGCTTAGAAAGAAAAAGTATGCTAACAGGACAAAAGAAAACAGAAAACAAAAGACAACCAGAAGGACAATTAGATTTCTTCAACTACAAACTAGCAGAAATAGCACACGAAATAGACAAAATGAACCTAAACGAAATGACACCAATAGATGCATTAAATACGCTTATTAAAATAAAAGAAAAAATGCAATAACATTTTTTCTTTTATTTTAATGAATAATAAATAATTTTTCATTATCCAATATTTAATAAAAGCAGTACCAATTTGTACTGCTTTTATTTGGCTGGGGTGGGAGGACTCGAACCGCCGAAATGCCAGAGTCAAAGTCTGGTGCCTTACCACTTGGCTACACCCCAATATAAAATTCTTAAAATTAATATTATTCATTAGCAAATGAAATTTGTAATCACGTGGGGTGGAAGATGGGACTCGAACCCACGGCCTCTGGTGCCACAAACCAGCGCTCTAACCAACTGAGCTACATCCACCAGATATAGAGTGCTATTTTAACAAGCACATTTTCTATTTTAAATAATTTTTTAATGTTTGTCAACACTTTTTTTAAAAAAAGTAAAAATAGTTGACTTTTTTTTCTCATAATGATATGATTTTATCAAGTAATAAAAAAAATAAACAAAGGAGGAACTATGAATAAGATAAAGGAAAATCAAGGAATAACCCTAGTAGTATTAATCATATATGTAATTTTAACAATAATAATATTAGGAATTCTAACAACATTAACAATGCATTTTAGAAGCAACATAGATAACGTTAATGTACAGACAGCATATGATACAGAGTTTGACAAACTAAATATGCAATTAATAAAAGAAACAAAAATTGAAAAAAATTTTATAGATATGGGAACAGCTACAGATGTAAGTATAACTTTTAAAAATGGGAATACATACACATATGATCCATCAAGTAGAGCAATATACCTAAACAATAATATAAAAATAGCAGAATATTTAACAGATGTTGAATTCTACGTAAAAGAAGAAGAAAACAGACAAAAACTAACAGTAATACTAAATGTTATAGATTCACCAAGAAAAATAGAATACGTAATAGCAGGAGAAAAATTTGAGCAAAAAAAAGCTACGGAGTATGAAAATAATGGAAAAATAGCTTGGATTCCTAATGGATTTACTATATCAGGGATAGAAAGTGAGCAAAGTATAGATGGTGGATTAGTAATATATGATATACCAGAAGGGAGAACCGTAAATTGGACAAACCCAGATAGTGTAAAAACACAATATAACCAATTTGTATGGATACCAGTAGAGGTAAATAAAACAACAGAG
>OLOV01003111.1_pt1 | contig 10451 bp, 11 predicted proteins | sample 1672931 | NCBI WGS metagenome assembly OLOV01 (sample SAMEA3136738, study PRJEB25190) | human gut metagenome | biome: human gut; feature: human-associated habitat; material: faeces | place: Austria | collected 2013
TTCATATCCAACCTCCTTAGTAATATATGTTATTAAAATTGTTCCACAGCAGGAGGAAAAATATACTTTTTTCTTTTTGAAACGGCAATGCAAATAAAAATACAGAGCGTGTATTGAGCTCTGTATTTAACGCTATTTTTTATTCTTAACAGCTGCCATAGCAGATGAATATGCAAACTGAAGATTAAATCCTCCCGTATCGCCGTCAATGTCAAGCACCTCACCGATAAAGAACAGATTGCTGTGCTTTTTTGATTCCATATTCCGGAGATTAACCTCATCAAGAGATACGCCGCCTGCGGTAACCATAGCTTCACTGAAGCTTCCTGTGCCGCTTACTGCATATCTGTGGCAGGTGAGAGCCTCTGCTATTTTTGTTATCTCATCGCCCTCAGTGCAGGAGGTTTTCATATACGGGCATATCCCGGCATTTTCTATGAGCTTTACTGCAAATGCGTCAGGGATTTTGAATATGCGGGATATATATGTATGAAGCTCTCTGCTGTTGCCCTGAAAGTCTGCTTTAATCATATCCGCTGCCCTCTGACCGGTAACCGGATATATATAGTTTATTTCAAGCTTGTGACCCTTGTCCGCATATCGTGATATATCAAGTATCGCAGGACCCGAAAAGGCTCTGTGGGTAAGAAGTATGTCGCCTGTCTGCGCGGCGATTTCACGATTGTTTTCAAGAAGCCTTACCAAAACAGCCTTGAACGAAATGCCTGAAAGGTTCCTGTAGCCGTAGCTGTGGGTATAAATCGGAACGAGAGCAGGTCTTGCAGGCATCATTTGTATTCCCAGTTTCTCTATGAGAGGGTACAGGGAGCCGTCTGAGCCTGTTTTGGGATAGGACATACCTCCTGCAGCTATAACCAGCTTTTTTGTCTTAAATGAGCTGTTTTCGGTTTTAACGATATATGTACCGTCGCTGTCGTCACTGCTGATATCCGTTATATGCTCCTTTAGAAGCAGTGGGAAGCCGTTTGCCTCGGATTTTTTTATCAGCATATTGAGAATTTCAGAAGCCTTGAGGCTTTCGGGGAATATCTTGCCGTCATCTCTTGTAACGGTCTTAATACCGTTTTTATTAAGAAACTCTACAAGGGATAGGTTGTTTGCGCCGTAAAGCGCGCTTCTGATATATCTGCCGTTTTGACCGTATCTTGTTATGAAGTCCTTGATAGAGCCGTCGTGGGTGATATTACATTGTCCGCTACCTGAAATCAGCAGCTTTAATCCGGGTCTTTCACTGTGGTCTATAATCAGGGAGTCTGTGCCGGGTTCTGACAGGGCGCCGTAAAAAAGCCCCGCTGCGCCTGCTCCGATTACTATGGTATCATACAGCTTCATTTTCAAGCTCCTCCAGTACAGGCAGTATTTCTTCGAGAGGGAAACCGATAACGTTGTTAAGTGAGCCTTCATAGCGTTCTACAAATCTGCCGAAATAGCCCTGAATTGCATATGCGCCGGCCTTGTCGTAAGGCTCATCGGTTTTGAGATAATCTGCAATATCATCTGCCGTATATTCCCTGAAATATACTTTTGTGATGCTGCTGAATACGGTTCTTGCAGTAGTGCCTGCCTTTATAACGGCAACGCCTGTTACAACATAGTGTGCCTTGCCTGAAAGGTTCATCAGGATTTCCAGGGCATCTGCTTTGTTTTCGGGCTTGCCGATTATTTTATCGTTATATACGATAGTATCTGCCGCCAGTATGTATGGATTTTTTTCTTTGAGCTCTGCGCTTAGATTTTCTTCTACGCTCAGAGCTTTTTTGAGCGCGAGAAACATGCAGGTTTCTGTTTTGCCGCCGTATACCGGAGCATTTTCTTCTATGTCGGCAGGAATAACGATGGGATTTATGTTATTGGCTTTCATCATTTCAATTCTTCTCGGAGATGATGACGCAAGTATTATATTATCTTTGTACATTTGATACCTCGCTTTTTCAGTTTCCCTTTTAGTATAGCATAATATTGCCGCAAGCTGTAAATAATATGTGTAAATGAATGAGGAGATTTTGTATGGAAAACAGGAAACCGGAGAAAAAAGATGTCGCCAAGGCGTATGAAAAGTATGCGACTAAATTTACGCCAAAGCCTAAATATTTTACCAACTGCCTCAAGGCTTTTGTCGTGGGAGGCCTTATATGCGCAGCAGCGGCGTTTGTGCAGAACAAGATAACTGCGGCAGGTATGAACGAGGAGGATGCCGGAATTTTTGTAACGATAATTCTGATATGCCTTGCCCAGCTTTTGACGGGAATAGGGGTGTTTGATACCATAGGCAAGTTTGCGGGAGCAGGGGTTATAGTGCCGATTACGGGATTTGCCAATTCTATGGTATCTCCTGCGCTTGAGTACAAAAAAGAGGGTGTTGTACTGGGCGTCGGAGCAAAGCTGTTTTCTCTTGCGGGGCCTGTGCTGGTATGCGGTATTTCCACAGCTACAATAATAGGCATCATATACTGGCTGATTGAGGTGGTTTTATGAAAAACAGAATAGGAAGACAGAGCCTGCTTTTCCGAAACAGACCCGTTATATCGGGGGCATATTCGATTGCAGGTAAAAAAGAGGGAGAGGGGCCTTTGAATAAGGACTTTGACTTTATACTTCCAAAGGACGATTACGGTGAAAAAACGTGGGAAAAGGCGGAGAGCAAAATGCTCAAAAAAGCCATAGAGGAGGCTATCGTCAAATCCGGTCACAGAAAAAACGAGATAGATGCCGTATTAAGCGGCGACCTGCTTAATCAGCTTATGTCGTCATCGTTTATGGCAAGGGATCTGCACATACCGTTCCTGGGGCTTTACGGAGCCTGCTCGACAATGGCGGAGTCGCTGCTTCTTGGCAGCGTGCTGGTCGACGGAGGCTATGCTTCAAACGTGACGGCAGGAGTATCAAGTCACTACTGTACGGCGGAAAGACAGTTTCGTATGCCTCTTGAGCACGGAAATCAAAGACCGCCGTCTGCCCAGTGGACCGCAACAGCGGCGGGGGCTATGGTGGTTTCCGAAAAGGACAGCCAGCAGGAGCAGTTTATTGATGAAAGCGGCAGCCTTGTCAATATGAAGAATATATGTATAGAAAGCGGCACTATCGGCAAAATCATAGATACGGGCATCAAGGACTCAAATCAGATGGGAGCTGCAATGGCTCCTGCGGCAGTGGATACGATATTGAGTCATCTTGAGGATACGGGCAGGACTCTTGACTATTACGATCTGGTGCTTACGGGCGACCTTGGGTTTATAGGGAAAGATATAGCAAAAGACTTGCTCTGTGATGCGGGAATATCGATAAATGAGATTGACAACAGATATAATGACTGCGGCGCTATGATTTTTGAAAAGGAGCAGGATGTGCATGCGGGAGGAAGCGGATGCGGCTGCTCGGCCTGTGTCTACGCGGGGTATGTGTATAACAGGCTGAGGCGAAACGAACTCAAAAGGGCCCTGCTTATATCAACAGGCGCTCTTTTATCAACTATAAGTCCCATGCAGGGAGAGTCAATTCCCGGAATTGCTCACTGCGTATCTCTGGAGGTGGAATAATGACATATTTGTATGCGTTTCTGGCAGGAGGGGGCATCTGCGTCATAGGTCAGCTTCTGCTTGATATGACAAAGCTTACAGCCCCTAAGGTCCTCGTTATATTCGTAGTTGCAGGAGCTGTGCTTCAGGGGCTTAATCTTTATGAGCCTTTTGCCGAGCTTGCAAAAAACGGAGCGACAGTGCCGCTTCCGGGCTTTGGATATTCTCTTGCAAAGGGCGCTATGGAGGGCGCTCAGAGGGGATTTTTGGGCGCTCTGACAGGGGCTGTCGAAAACACTGCGGCAGGAATAGCAACCGCCATAGTGTTCGGATATATAGTTTCCCTTATTTTTAATCCTAAATCTATACGATAGTGTTGGAATTTTGCACAGTTACTGGTACAATATCTGTATCATAGATATGAGAGACAATATGAAGTGACCTCCAGTTTGTAGCAACGTGGATTTACCCATATACTGAAGTTGCTAGAAACAACTCAGAAGCGGGGATTACCGCATACAAAAGGAGGCCACTATGAATACTATAGTTTATGTTGGGATGGATGTCCACAAAGAAAGTTATACGCTGTGCTGTTATAGCTATGACCGGGACAAGGTGGAATTCAAGCAGACGATTCCATCAGATTACAGATTGGTTCTAAAGTATATGGAACGAGTACGTGAGCAATATGAAGGCGAGGTAAAATTCGTTTGCGGATATGAAGCTGGTTGTCTTGGATACTCGCTTTACCATCAGCTCACTGATCATGCTGTAGATTGCAAGATCCTAGCGCCAACAACGATGGCGATTACAAACACCAATCGCGTCAAGACGGACAGAAGAGATGCAGGGAACATAGCAAGATGCCTTGCATTCCATACTTACAGCGAGGTATATGTACCTGACGATGAAGATAATGCCGTTAAGGAATATATCCGCATGAGGGATGACCAGAAGTTGATGCTGAAAAAGATCAAGCAACAGATATTGGCATTCGTACTCAGAAAAGGGAAGCGATTTGAAGGCGGCAAGACATATTGGACAATCACACACCTTAAATGGCTTAAAAATCTTGAACTGGAAGGATTGGACAAAGAGACGCTGTCAGAATATATGATCACATATGAATATCTGACGGATAAGATTCAGAGAATGGATGAAAGGATCCAGTCACTGGCTGAAGGCGAGAGATATTGCGAGCAAGTACAGAATATGAGCTGTCTGCTCGGGATAAAAACACATACTGCGCTTTCATTGCTTGTCGAGATAGGAGACTTTGACAGATTTGAGAAAGCAAGCAGATTTTCGGCATTCCTTGGACTTGTCCCTGGAGAGGACACAACATCTGACAATGTAAAGCGCTTGAACATAACGAAAGCCGGTAACAGCCACTTAAGGCGATTGCTGGTCGAGGCAGCTCAAAGCTATACGAGAGGGGCTATCGGACACAAATCGCAAGACTTAAAAAAGCGACAAAGTAAATGCTCACCTGAAGTAATCGCATATGCAGATAAAGCAAATGAGCGCCTCAGGAGAAAGTTCTACAGAATGACATTACAAAAGAACATAAACAGAAACGTTGCAGCTACAGCAGTTGCAAGAGAACTTGCATGTTTCATATGGGGGATGAACACCGGAAACATAGCATAAGAAAAAGTTTGGGTACAGAGGCAGAGTCTTGGAGCACTCTAAGGTCCGAATTATTTGCGATTCACCTCTGTTGACATTATATGTTTTATATTTTGATTCACGCTAGGAGACGGCAAAATTCACGGCGGACCATTGACCTGTTGGTAACCAATCCACGAATAACAGAGTGGCCAAGGCCGGGGACTGTTAGATCTGAGGCTCTGCCTCTGTACCCAGCGTTAAAACTGAAGAAAGGAGAAGGTTGTGGTGATCTCATAAAAACTGCTTGACAGGAGGTCACTTCATAACAGGTGAGTATATGTGCGGATACAGCATAGATGATATTATCGAAAAGGAATATACGGGAGAGCTGCCGTTTTCGGCTGTGTTTTTCAGACTGTATGACAGAAAAATAGCGTCGGGAGAGATTACATTTTCTTCTCTCAAAATGAGCAAGGCCGAATTTACGGCAATGTGTATGAACGGCGAATATGTGCCGGAGATTGAAAATATTCTGGAGCTTTGCGGCAGGATGCTGCTTGAAAAAGACGAAGCGGAGCTTTTGCTGAATGCGGCAGGTTATGAATTCAGATAAGTAAACCCCCTCAAATCGAGGGGGCTTTGTATTACTGTCCAGTTGGCTGATCGGGATTTTCCGGTTCAATCGGATCCTCAGGTTCCTCTGCCGGTTCATCCGGAACGTCAGGTTCCTGGTTGTCATAGGAAGGATCGGTTTTGTATTTATTCGGGTTGGAATTATGGAGATGGCAGTAATACTTAGGAAGCTTGTTTTCAAGAGCCTTTTCGGCATCTTTAGTTCCTGCGCTTACACTGAATTTCTTTTCCTTTACATCAGGGCAGTCAGGTGTAGCAAGTTCTCCTGTTTCTGCGCAAATCTCAACGCTTTTTGAAAGACTAGGTATTGAAATCTTTGACTGTGTACCCGAAATGAAATATTCACCGTTGTATCTGATTACATTTGACGGAGCAGATTTAAAGCTTGCCGCAGGCAGCTTTGCACAAATCTGTTTCATTATCTTTGACCAAAGTCTCGCAGATGCCGTAGATCCCTCTGTAAGCTGTATGTTCACGTCGTTACCTATCCAAAGCGATGCTGAGTACTGAGGTGTAAATCCGCAGAACCATGCGTCAACTTTGTCATCTGTAGTACCTGTTTTACCGGCAACAGGCTGAACGCCTATTGCGGCAGCATTGGCAATACCGTTTGTAACTGTGGTTCTAAGTATATCGTCCATTATCCACGCAACACCCGGATCAAGCACTTCGTGCGATTCCTGAGTGCTCTTTAAGATTACATCTCCGTTTCTGTCAGTAACCTTTGTATAAGCAACGGGCTCGGTGTAGGTTCCCAGGTTGGCAAGCGCTGTATATGCTCCTGCCATTTCGACAGGGGAGATACCTTTTGTCATACCTCCGAGAGCCAGTGCCGCAGCGTTCATATCGTTTACATCGCCTGTTTCAACAACAGAGGTTATACCGAATTTCTTAAGCTGCTCTGCCGCATATTCAGGGCCTACTTCTACGAATACCTTGACTGCGCATACGTTGATTGACTGCTGTACGGCTTCTCTCATTGTAACAAAGCCCTTGTAACCGCTGTAGAAGTTCTTAGGCCATACCTGACCGTTTACAGTCATTTTTGCATCGTTTATGACGCTGGCAGCAGACCAGTAGGAGCCGTATGTGCCTGATGCGTTTTCACCGTAATTGTCATATGCATATGTGAAGCTCTGCTTCTTGCCTGACTTGGCAGCTTCCATACCCTGCTGGAGAGCTGAGGAGTAAACTGCCAGAGGTTTGATTGATGAACCCGGCTGACGAGTGCTTATGGCTCTGTTGTAGAGCAGCCTTCCGGAAGCGCCTCTGCCGCCTATCATAGCTTTAATCTGAGCTGTTTCATTATCTATGATTACCATAGCGCTCTGTGGCTGGTTAATCTTCTGTCTAAGTGTATAGTTTGAAGATTTTATAACCAGATTTGAGCCTGATTTGATGAAGAAATCAGAAGCTTTCTTTTGCTTGAAGAAATCCGCACTTATAATCATATTGCCTTTTTTGCTAAGTGATTTGTACTTGGCATCAATGGAAATCACGCCGCCCTCTATTGAATAGAAGAAGCCGTTTTCCCTTGTGTACATATTCTTGAATTCAATATTGTAGTCTGTCTTGCCATCGACTTCCGTCTTATAGAATGCAAGACGTTTGTTTTTCTTAATCAGAAGTGATCCGTCTTTTCTCCATTTGAATTCTGACGGATAGAGGGTGAAATCACCGTCGCTGTTAAAATAGCTGCTGTAGTTGTAAAGCAGTATTCCGCCGCCTGTACCGAGAATATTGCCGTTTCCGTCAGTTCTGAGATTTGCGGTGCCCGGGAAGTTGCTTGTGTCTGCGTATTCTTTCTCTACAATTTCCTGTGCATCTGAACTTAAGGTTGTATAAATCTCAAGTCCTCCGTTGTAGACATAATCTCTTGCCTGCTGTTCACTCATTCCGTTGTTTTCCTGAAGATCTGCCACGACCTCATCTATAACGTAGTCTGTGAAATATGAGGCGAATGAACTTGATGAAGAATTGCTCAGCTTCATATGTTTTTTGAGACTTGCGGAAAGAGCTTTATCTTTTTCTTCTGATGTGATATATCCCTGCTCGCACATAAATTCAAGGACTGTATCTCTTCTTTTTTTGGAGGCCTTGCCGTTGTAGTAGTAAATCCAGTCGTTGTCCTGCTCCAATATGTTCTTGTCATCGGAATTTACAGAACCCTTTTCAACTCTGAGCACCAGAGCGTTGGTGGTAGGGGACTGCGGCAGTGCTGCAAGCGCTGCACATTCAAGCAGGTCGAGGTCTTCAACGTCCTTGGAGAAATATGCGTTGGCCGCGGACTGTATGCCGTATGTGCCGTAGCCGAGATTGATTGTATTAAGATACGCTTCGATAATCTGCTCCTTGGAGAGCTTGTTTTCAAGACATATCGTATAGTATGCCTCTTTGATTTTTCGCGCGTAGGTTCTTTCGTTGTCAAGGTATATATTCCTTGCAAGCTGCTGAGTAAGCGTACTTGTGCCGCTTATCTGCTCGCTGCTGAATATGCTGTCCTTGATAGCGCAACGCCGATTGTACGCTTCCAGTCAACGCCCTCGTGGTCGTAAAAACGTTTGTCCTCAATGGAAACAATGGCATTTATCATATTTTCAGGAATCTGGGTATATTCAACATTTGTTCTGTTGCCGTCATCTCCCGAATATATGCTGTATAGCTGATTTCCATCATCATCATACAGGATAGAGCTTTCGTTTAAGAAAGAATATATGTTGTCGGGATCTATCTTCGGTGCCTTGGCTATGACAACCGCAGCGTATACGGCTGCAACCAGTACTGCCGCAAGGATTGCAAGAAGCAGTATTCTGATTATACGTTTTGCCCGTGACGGTTTTTTGCCGGAGGATTTCTTTTTACCTCTTCTGCCGGCAGTTTTACTGTTTGCGGAAGTTTCCGAAGCAGTATCTTTATCATAAAAAGCAGCGGTTCTTCCCTTGCTTTTTTTTCTTGATTTCTTCACAGGTCTTTGTGGTATGTGTTCGTTGTTGTAGTTATCTGACAAAACTCCACCGCCTTTCAAGTTACAAAAATATAGTATATTTTATCATATTTAAGGGCAGATTTAAAGGTTTTTCTTGTAAACTGCAAAAAACCACTGACAAAACAGCATTGAAATGTTAATGATTTTACCTTGCAATATTGGTATATAGGGCAGGTAAACAGCCGGATAAAGGCAGGTATAAGTTTGCTTGATTAAAGTACAAAGAAGCTGTTTTAATTCCCTGCTCAGGCGTATTTCTGCCATCTGATACAAAAAACGACCACTTAACCGAAACAGCTTGAAACAAAGTTTTCCATATGCTAATGTTTAAAAAACAGAACTAGTTATATAAGGGAGAAATTACAGATGTTTAAGTATATGAAAGATGAAGAATGGGATATTCTAATTCCTGTTATATTAATACTGATTATATGTGTATTTGTTCTTAATCATTATGCGGAAGAAAACGCGGCAGAGAAAACATCTCCAGATGTAGGCGTTATGCTCTCTGACAGAGAGTTTGGTATAGCTCCGTATATTATGGGCTGTGACTGGATAGATGAGAAAGACGGACATAGAGAAAAAGTACCGTATGATGTAAGCAGTAAATATCTTATGGAAGTTGAAATAGGAGAAATGCAAAGGTTGTTACCGATAATGAACCGTTTACAAGCATACGGATAAAAGTTTTTCCTGAAGAATACCGCAATGATTATTCAAAGGGGATATTGATTTCAGAGAGCAGGGAGTTTATATGCAGTCCCGGCTGTACATATGCAATAGAAGTGGAATTCGGAAAAAATAAAAGAATGTATGCTTTTAAATGTGTTTAGGATATACTTGCTGATAGAAAGAGGTACTTGGAAATGACCGGTAAACGAGTATTGGGATTTATAATAACCATATGTTGTATTATGACAATAGTATCAATTTTTATTTCAATTAAATCCTTATTATTATCAGTATCAATAGGCTTATTGCTATTTTTGGGATATGTTGCGAAATTTACAAAGTTTAAAGGCAATAATAGCAAAACAGTGAGAGTTTGTTTCGGGATTATGGGAGGTATACTCGGGATTGTGATAGGAATGATTGTAACATCATTTTATTGAATATGGATTGCTAAATAAGGTATAAAATAAATATAGTGAAATCCCTTAGGAATGAGCGAGCAGCTGCTGTGAGGCGGCTGCTCCTTTTTGATGGAGCTCTTCCCAAGGAGCGGATCCGGGGTTGCAGGAAGAGGATGAAGAGCCTTGGATAAAGAAAGTGTGAGATCGGTAGCGGCTTCTCGGCGCTTCTCTGGCGAGGGGGATGGAGGGCCGGTCCAGGTCACTCTCCCCTGAGGCGAGACAAGCGTACACACCAACTATTGCGAGCGTATACATCAATAAATAAATGATTATAAAAAATGAAAAATATAGAAAAATGGCAAAAATTATATAATACAAAACATAAGAGAATGAAATCATATAATTTATTAAACATCAGATTACAAATTACATGAAAATGTATGGATGATTTCACAAATCTATTGGTCATTCAGCATGGATGCGCCTATAATGTAGTCATTGATTTTAATAGGTCAGGGCAATGGCGTCCATGGGGCGGCCGCTCTGGTGCAGGAGGGAAGAAATGAATCTATCTATTCAAATTTTCCTGTCATTGGTCTTATCTGTGGTGGT
>OLOV01003112.1_pt1 | contig 10449 bp, 10 predicted proteins | sample 1672931 | NCBI WGS metagenome assembly OLOV01 (sample SAMEA3136738, study PRJEB25190) | human gut metagenome | biome: human gut; feature: human-associated habitat; material: faeces | place: Austria | collected 2013
GAGAATCCCAGCGCCGAAAGATTTTTGATACGCAGCACCTTCACAAGATCCCGCACCGTGTAATCAAAATAGCCATTCTCGCTCACGCCCACATCCGACAGCAGTCCCAACTTTCGCCAATGGCGCAGCGCCCGCTGCGTCACCCCAGCCAATCGTGCAAATTCTCCGCTGTTCATCCATATCCGCTCCTTTCTCCGTCCAGTATAGCGCAGCGCGCGCAAACAAAAAAGGCCTTCCAAATCCAGAAAGCCTTCCCCCTCGGTGTCATTTTTCCTCGCGGCGTTTCATCGCGCGTCCGCACGCCGCCAAGAGCGCAGCGCCAATGCTGCCACAAATCACTCCAGCCTTGCGATACGCCTTTTCCTCGTACGCTTCGCCCAGCGGCCAGAATTTTCCTGCCAGCGCGAAAAAGAGCAATGCCAGCGCGCCCTTCCACGCTGGATTTTTGCGCCGCCAGCACACAATCGCCAGCACCTCCGCGCCTGTGATGATCGCATCCAGCGCCGCGCCGTTTGTCTCGCGATCGATCATCTCATCGCGCTCGTCCTTGTACGAGCGTGGTCGTTCTAATTCCGTCATTGTCCATCCTCCTTTCTCCATCACGCCGTCACTGCAAACCAGCCATACAAAATCGCGCCGACCAATGCCAGGAAAATGCCCACCTTTTTATACGCCATCCTGTAATCCTCTTCGTCATACTGCTTATACAGGCTCCAAAATTCTGCCGCACCGCCGATAAAAAGCAACGCCAGCCCCGCCTTCCAGGCAGGATTATGTTTGATCACGCAGATCAACGTCAAAATCTGCGTTGCAACGATCATCCCCTCCAGTGCATAACTGCGCGCTTCTTTTTCAATCGCCATCTCTCGCTCATCCTTGCGCGGACGTTGTCGTGGTGGTTGTTTCATCATCGTCCCTCCTACTCTCGATGCTCGTAATAAATGGAAATAAAAATCGACGACCAAACGTAGACAATCATCTGTAGAATCGGTGCGAAAGCCAAAAATGCCCAAGCAATATTGTCCGTCCAGTAATAGCCGACCACACCAACGACGAGAAACACGATCATCGTCCAGAACATCACGTCGTTTACGCGTGCCTTTGTCTTAAGCTTCACCAGCTTATTGCGCTCATCATTTGCGCGAATAATATCTTCGCGCGTCGCTTGCTTGGAAAATGCGCGTGTGAATCCTGAAAGTCCAATAGTCAAAAATACAATCCCAAATGCAAGGCCTTTGATTAATTGAACTGTCTGCTCTTCCGGATGCGTCACCAAAAGCACCAGCCGCGCTGCTCCAAGAATCGTCCAGAAAATTCCCCAGACAAAACCTTTCTTATTATAAATCTTCATAGAGCTTGTCCTCCTCTCGCATATTCTCAGCCAGACAGCACAGCTCCTCCACACTCACGCCAAACACCTGCGCCATGCGGTAGGCCAGCATCAGCGACGGATTGTACTGCCCCTTCTCTATGGAAATGATCGTTCGCGACGACACATGCACCAGATCTGCCAGCTGCTGCTGCGTCAGTTTCTGTGCCGTGCGAAATTCTTTCACTCTCGTTTTCATGCGCGCACTCCTTTACAATATGAAGCGTCCTTCATATGAAGCTACCTTCATGTTATCAGATAATACCTTCACCGTCAATAGAAATGTGAAGCAAACTTCACTTCATCAAAAAAACGAGGCCGAAGCCTCGAAATATTTTCACTCAATCTCCCGCACATCCACGCCGCTGGCGGCGTAATTCGCGAGCGTTTCATCGTCCACAGGGATCACGCAGAAATGCACCGGCGCGCCGATGGCGAAATAGCCGAAGACGGCGATGCCATCGCGATGATAAAGCAGCGGCGGCAGCTGCGCGGTGCCCGGGCGATACTGCTGGCTGGAAAGAAAGGTGTGGTCGTAGGAGGATTGGTTGACAGTCTCGACAATCTCTGTCAACGCTCTGTCGTCAAGCTCTGGGAAAAATGTTTTCAGCGTGTAGAAACAATCTTTTTCAAACAGCGCGTAGGACGCTTCGCTGTAACTGTGCTCGTCGTAACAAACGGCGACCTCCTCGACCTTGTCGCTGCCCTCTGGCACAGTGACACGCAGCTGTGGCAGCGTCCATTTTTCTGCGTCGGCGCGATAGTAGTAGCGCGTCGCCGGCTCCGCCGACTGCACAGTCTGCTCCAGATTTTCCTGCTGCCAGTCCTCCGCCGCCAGCAGATAGCGCACACCCTCGTCCTGCCAATAATAGCCGTTGTAGCTCGCGATGAAATCCTCCAGCGTGAAATTGAAAACGCGCACGTCGTTCTCCGTCTCCGTCACGCCGACATCCAGCGCTACAACAGGCGCTTCCTCCGCCAGCGGATCCGCCGCTTCAACCTCCGCCGTCGTGGAGACAACACCCGCCTGCTCCGGCAGAAAATTCATCACCACGATCAGCGCTCCCACAACCGCAAAAAGCACCAGCAATACACCGATCACAATCTTCGCCACCGTTTTCATCTGCCCACCTCCTGATGGTTCGCTGCATTTTCTTTCATTATAGCGATGCGCGAGGCGCAAAACAAGAACGATCAAATCTTTCTTTGACTCCATAATCCCACACCATTTTCATGCAGGATCCTGTATAATAATACCAATGAATACGAAGGAGGCTCCTATAATGATTGATTTCAAAGTTGATATCGTTGGCTCGTTTCTGCGTCCGGATTCTGTGAAGGAAGCGCGCGCAGCGTTCAAAGCGGGCACGATCTCCCGCGAAGAGCTGACGGCGGTCGAAGACAAAGCGATCGCTGAGCTGGTAGAAAAAGAAGTGGCCCACGGCCTGCAGTTTGTCACCGATGGCGAATTCCGCCGCAGATGGTGGCATCTGGACTGGCTGAAGGAATTTGACGGATTCGAGACGATCTACGTGACAAAACCTTTGGCTGGCGGTGTGCACGAGGTTGAATACGGCCAAGTGACAGGGAAATTTTTCTACGACAAAAACAAAGCCCACAAGGAAATGTACGCCTGGGATTATCTCCACGGACTGGCGCAGAAATATGACGGCGTCATGGCGAAAAAATGCATCTCTGGACCAAACATGATCCTCATCGACCATGTGCTGCAGCTTGGCCACAAGGAAACGCCGTACTACGGCGACAATCTCGATGCGCTGATCGATGACATCGGCAAAGCGTATCAGGATGCGATCCAGGATTTCTACGACCATGGCTGCCGCTATCTGCAGATCGACGACACCTCCTGGACCTATCTCATCGACGATAATTTCCTGCAAAAAGTTGACGCCCTCGGCTACACCCAGGCGCAGGTGCTCGAATGGTTCCGCACTGTTTCTACAAAAGCGCTGGAAAATCATCCTGCCGACATGACCATTGCCACCCATTTCTGCAAGGGCAATTTTAAGGGCAAACCGCTCTTCGCCGGATTCTACGATGCCGTCGCGCCGATCATCATGCAGATCCCGTACGATATTTATTTCGTCGAATACGACGACGAACGCTCCGGCTCCTTCGCACCATGGGCCGGCATGAAGGACAACGACAAACGCTTCGTCGCCGGGCTCATCTCCACGAAAAATCCTGTGCTCGAAAGCGTGGACGACCTCAAAGCCCGCTTCGCCGAAGCAAAATCCGTCGTCGGCGACAACATCGCCCTCTCCCCACAATGCGGCTTCGCCTCCGTCGAAGAAGGCAACGCCATCACCGAAGATGTGCAGTGGCAGAAGATCGACCTGCTCGTGAGCTGCAGAGAATGGGTGTAAACTTCCCCAGTAATGCCAAAGACCGGACGCGTGTCCGGTCTTTTTCTGTGATCATTTCTTCTTCCGTGGATCTTCGATCCAGTAGGTGTGGATGCCGTAGTTGAAAACGTAGGCGTCTTTTGGCACTTGCTGCCAAACGTTGCGCACGTTGTAGAAATCGCCGATGCCGCCGAAGATCATGCTCCAGGCCATGCTGCCCCAGGCGATGGAGAGGATGGCGTTGGGCACATTTGCCCAGAGGAGCCAGGCGGCATAGGGGATAAATCCGAGCAGGACGGCGGGTGTCAGGCTCATGACGATGAAGCGGCGCTTGGTGACGGGGGTGTTGCAGTAGACCATCGCTGCCTGCAACTGGTAAAGCCAGACATCCTTGGTGGCACGCCGCGGAAAAAAGACGGCGTGGATGAGCTCGTGCAGCACGATGAGTGCAAAATAGAGCACGCTCCAGAGAAGCATCACGACGAGCATATATACGAAGGAAAACTCGCCTGTCCAGTTCAGCCCTTTGACGAGGCGCACAACGGCGAGGGCGCCGGTCAGGATAAAGAGCGGCAGCGCCTGGCGCAGGGCCTGCATGATGACGTTCTCCAGATTGTCGCCTTCTTTGATGGGCACGGCCTCTGGCGGGCAGTAGCCGTACTCGAGCTGCGAAAAATCGTTCAATGCACCGCGAAATCGGATGGCCATTTTTCACTCCCCACTTTCCTTGTTTCTCTAAATTTGCTATCATTAGATAAGCGGTTATCTTTGATTATACCCCATCGGCGAAGGAGGGACAACCATGTTAAAAGCGCTGCGAAATTTTATCATCGGGCTCTTGATTGGCGCGGTCGTCTTTACCCTTGTGCTGCCTTACGCTTATTTCCACGAATCGCCGGGAAAATTCTACGCGGATCTGGTCAACGGCCAGCTGCGCCAACGCCAGAACACGATCCAGCTGGCGCGCTATTTCGACGATGGCGGCACGCATCTGCCGATCCTCAACTATCGTACCTTTGTCGATGCGGACGCGGAAGGAAATCCTGTCACGCCGGGGATCACGCTGGCGCAGTTTGAATGGCAGATGCAGACGCTGATCGATATCGGCTGCACGTTTATCACGCCGCAGGATCTGCTGGACGCTGTCGCCCGCGGCGAAAATCTGCCGTCGCGCGCGGTCATGATCACCTTTGACGACTGCAACGAACAGATCTACACCCAGGCCTTCCCGATCCTGCAGAAATACGGGATCAAGGCGACGGTCAACGTCATCGGCTACTACATCGAATACCACGACAACTACGATCAGCCGCTGCTCACCTGGGACGAGCTGGCGGAAATGACGGCCAGCGGGCTCGTTAATCTCCAGAGCGAGACGTATTATTCCTATGTGCCGCAGCTCAATGTCGACGGCTCTACGACCTATCCGTTCACAGAGCAACGCCCGAGCGAGGACTGGGACGAATACTGGGAGCGCATCACCAAAGATCTTCTGCGCAACAATCTCAAGCTCTACACGGAAACCGGCGAAATGCCTGTGGCGCTGGCCTATCCTTACGGCAACTCGAACGACGCAACACGCCAGGCGATGCAGGCGGTGGGGATTCAGATCGGCTTCGACAGCTTCAACAACTTCTGTCTCAATCTCGCTGGCAGCTACGATCTCGCGCATCTGCCGCGCTTTGAGATGAACAGCAATTTTGCAGACAAGCAGGAATTTATTCTCTACATTAATACCATCTACTGACTATCAGGCGCCAGGTTGACATTTCCTGACGCCTATGTTATTGTCACGCTGATAAGCAAAGAATAAAAAGGAGAGATATTTTGCAATTCAAGTACATTCTGCTGACGATCGTCGCCGCCATCGGCTGGGGATTTTCCGGCACCTGCAGCGAGCATCTGTTCAAGACCTACGGCACCAACGGCGAATGGCTCACATCGATCCGTCTGCTCACTGCCGGGCTGCTGCTCATTCTCATCTCCCTGGCGAGCGGCCAGGGACGGGCGCTTCTTGGCATTCTGCGCAACAAGCGCGACCGCTGGACGCTGCTCTTTTTTGCTGTCATCGGCATGATGGCGGTGCAGTACACCTACCTCACAGCCATCGCCCACACCAACAGCGGCACGGCGACTGTGCTGCAATACAGCGGCCCGGCGTTCGTGCTCTTCTACATCTGTCTCACAACGCGGCGTCTGCCGACCTGGCGCGAATCGGCGTCCCTCGTCGGCATTCTCGTCGGCGTTTTTCTCATCGCCACCCACGGCGACATCACAACCCTCGCGATCTCCCGCGCCGGCCTCGCCTGGGGCATGGCCTCGGCGGTTTTTCTCGCTGCCCACGACATCATCCCCGTCGGCATCATCCAGCGCTGGGGCAGTTTGCCGGTGACGGGGCTCAGCATGTTCATCGGCGGCATCGTGCTCACGCTTTTGACGCGCCCCCTGGATTACGAGCCAACGCTATGCCTCGACAGCGTGCTCACCTTTGGCGGGCTTGTCATCGTCGGCACCGTCTTCGCGTTCACAGCATTTCTCGCCGGCGTCGCCCAGATCGGTCCGGTGAAGGCAAGCATCGTCGCTTCGATCGAGCCGATCGCCGCGAGCATTTTCTCCTTTGTCTGGGTCGGCACCCATTTCACCCTCTACGACATCATCGGCATGGCGATCATCCTCATCGCCGTCTACATTCTCACAAACGCGCCGGCGAAGGAATAATCCCAGACGCACACAGCCCTGCGAATCACACGATCCGCAGGGCTGTTTTTTCATACCTCTTCTGCTTTGGCAAAGCGTAGCCAGTAGAGCCAGCGGTGCGTCACCGGTTTGCCACGGGCGGCGCTGAGCGCCTGCGCATAGAGCGCGAGCTGCTCGCGATAACGCGCAGCGTGCATGGCGCGATCGGTCTTGAAATCGACGATTTCGTAGCCCTCGTCTGTCTCGAAGAAGAGATCGATCTGACCGTCAACCATGATGTCATCCATGCGCATCGTAAACGACACCTCGTGCTCGATGGTTTTTGCACGCGCCATCACGCGCTGCACAAAATCGCTCGCGTAAAAGCGCACGAGCATCTCCACATCGACAGCGGCACGCTCTTCGCGCGTGAGAAAAGCGCGTTCCTCCAGCGCGTCGAGGCGGCGCACGATGGTCGCCCGATTCTGAACCTCCAGCGGCAGCCACTGCACAACCTGGTGCATGAGCGTGCCCAGCGCCGCTCCGGTGAACGACACGTGCTCCTGCACAAACGCCGGCACCGGCACATCGGCGCGCGGCGCGCTCACGCTTTCGCCGTAAGCCGGCCAATCCTGGATGTAATCGGGAATGACGCGGTTGCTCTTTGTGAGCTGGGAAACGGTGCGCTTGAACGGCTGCGTCGTCGCTTCAGCGTAAGCGTAATCGCAGCTGAATCCTCGGGCGATCTTTGCCACCAGCGCGTCGTCGGCGCGATCAAGCAGCGTCTGAAAATCGCTCTGCGTGCCGTCGTCTGTCGGCGCTTCCCCAGCGTCAGCAGCGACGAAGCGCCATTTGTACAGCGGCGTGGGCGCATCCAGCGAAAGCGGATGGCGCGGATCGCAAAGACAGGTGGCCAGCCAGTCGCGATAGCAGCTCTGGCTGCTGAAGCTGGCGGTCTCGGCGCGCGCTTTTCCGCGCTCACTCTGCCATTTTTCCAACGCTTTTTCGCTGAACGTGGCCACGAGATAGAGCCGGTCGATGGCGCGGGTAAGGGCCACATAGAGCAGGCGCACTTCTTCCGAGAGAGTTTCGCTGCGGTTTTTCGCCGCCAGCATTTTTTTCTCAAAGGACGGATGTATCGTGGCGCGCTCCAGATCGACGACGTTCATCGCCACGCCGAGCTGGTCGTCCACCACCAGCGCCGGTGCGCTGTCGCGAAGATTGAAGCGACGCGCCATATCCGCCAGAAAAACAACCTTGAAGCCCAGCCCCTTGCTCTTGTGGATACTCATAATGCGCACGCAGCGGTCGTTTTCGCTGAGCCCGATGCCCGGCGCCGACGAATCCATGCTGCGGGATTTGAGGGTTTCGACATAATGCAGGAACCCCGGCAAGCCGTAGCGATGCTCGCGCTCGTATTCAGCGATCGTGTCGATAAATGCGAGCACATTCTGCTGCCGCTCGGCACCGTCGTCCATGCCCAACAGAAATGCACCGTAGCCGCTCTCCTCAACGATCTGCAGCGCCACCTCAGCCAGCGGCGCATAGCGCAGCGCCGCGCGCCAGTCTGCAAGGTGCTCGTAAAACGCGGCAAGCTTGCGCGCGGTGAGATCATCCTGCTCTGCGGCGTAGGCTCTGGCCGCTTCGGCGAACGCGCCCTCTGGCATGGCGAGGCGAATGGCGGCGATCTCCGCATCGCTGAGCCCGCCAAAGGGCGATAAGAGCGCAGATAAGAGCGCTGTATCGATGTGCTCATTAGCGAGCACTGTGAGCATGGCGATAAAGAGCCGCACCTCGAGATTTTCAAAGCCGACGACGGAATTGTCGCTGTAGTACGGAATGTGCTGCGCTTTGAACACTTCCTCAAAGTCGTGCAGCCGCGCCCGTGGCGAACGCATCAGCACGACAATGTCGCCGTAATCATAGCGCCCGCTCGCCACAAGCCGCTCGATCTCGCCGGCGATCCATTCTGCTTCGGCGTCGCGCGCGTCGTCTGCTGCCACAGCGATGCACTGCACCGCCTCCTCGTCCTTCTCAAAGCTGCCGCCACAGACCAGCGCCTGTCCAGGCTCGCGATAATCAACGTCGCCGAGACGCGGCGTCATCAGCGCATCGAAAAGAGCATTGGCAAAATCCAGGATTTCTGAGCGGGAGCGGAAATTTTCCGAGAGAAAAATGAGCCGCCCGTCGTCGGTGTCGCGGTAGCGCGCATAGCGGCGGTTGAAAATATTCGGGTCGGCGCGGCGGAAACGATAGATCGCCTGCTTCACATCGCCGACGAAGAAAAGCTGTCCCGGCCAGGCGAGCGCTTCGACGATGGCTTCCTGGATCGGGTTGGCGTCCTGATACTCGTCGAAGAAAATGTACTGCACTTCCTCGCGGATCGCTACCCGCGCTTCGTCGTCGGCGAGCAGAGCCAGCATGGCGTGCTCAAGATCGTTGAAGTCGAGGCCGCTACGCGCCTGCTTCGCCGCTTGATACGCGCTGTCGTAGGCGCGCACGAGCGCTGCGAATGCCGCCAGATGCGGCTGCACAAGCTGGCGATCGGCGTCGATGCGCGCGCTGCCACCGAGAACGGCGAGCTCAGAAAGCTTTTCGACGGCTTTCTTCGCCTGCTTGCGCTGGGCAGCGATCGCTTCGTCGATCTCTGCCTCCTCGAGCGTGGCGTTTTTCGGCTTCGCCGGCTTGCGCGTCCATTTGATCTGCGCGAGATTTTCCATCAGCGCGTCGAGAACATTCTCCGCCGCTGCAGCGTGGCGCAGACTGCGCAGAATGGCGTCGTCGTCGGCGAGCATATTGTGCAGCTTCTCTGCGTTCGGCAGCAAATCCGCAAGCGGCGTCGCCTGATCGAGGAACTGCGCCAGCTGCGCGGCGGTGTATTCCTCCTCGCCGGGCGTATCGGAAACGGAAAAGTGGGTGAACACGCCCTCGGCGTCCAGATTGGGGAGCTGCGCTACCTCCGCCGCGGCGCGGAGCGCTTCTTTGTCTCCGGCGCGAAAGCCGAGCCGCCCCATACCGGTGTCGAGCTTGATATGGATCTTCAGCCGCTCGCCGGACCGCAGCGCTTCGGAGAGCGCGTGACCCTTTTCCGCGCACTCGACTGAGAGCGTGACGTCGTTACGCGCCATTTCGGATGCGAACGCCGCGTCCACCGCGCCGAGAATCAGTATGGGCAGCGTCTCCCCGGCGCTTCGGAGCGAAAGCGCCTCCTGCGGGCAGGCGACGGCGAGATACCGGCATCCGGCGGAGCGCAGTGCTGCGGCGATCTCGGCGGCGCCGTGACCGTAGGCGTCCGCCTTTACGACGCCGAGAATGCCGCAGCCGTCCGGCAACGCACGCTGCATTTCCTCTACGTTGTGCCGCAGCGCGGAAAGCGAAACCTCCGCCCACGTTCTTGTCTTTCGCATATCCATAAAAGGATGCTCCTTTCCATTTTAAAGCCTCCTCTGTGTAAGAGGAGGCGTCGCGGCGCAAGCCGCGACGGAGGGGATGAACGGCATTTCCCTTTACGCAAGGGAGACTTGCTACTCCATGACCCACTCGGTAATTTCCAGTGTCAGCACCGTCCGCCCGTCGCGGGCGATCTCCGCGCCGGTGAGAGCGCCGGTCTCGTCCCGGCGCAGCGTCACGCTCTCGCCGTCGGCGCCGGTAAACGCCGCCGAATCCGCCGTGCAGTACTCCAGTATGCCGTCCGCAAGCGCGGCAAGCAGCCGGTGCGGCGCACCGCACGGGGACAGCCGCTCGCTCCGCCCGGCGTCGAGCGATAAAATGACGCCGTCAAACTCGACCGACGCCGCGCCGTCCGTCGCCCGGACGGTGATGCCGGAAACGGTCTCCGGCGCGGTGAGCGTGATTGCGGTTTCGTCTTTTGTGCGTTCCACGTCCGCGGCGAACGACGCGGCGGCGTCCTCCCAAAGCGCGGTGATCTCCGCGTGGAAGGCGATATGCTCCGCCGCTTCAACCGCTTCGGCAAACGATTTCCAGCGTTCCGCGTTCCGCCGCGCACCGCAGCCGGTGAGCAGCAGAGCCAGCATCAGC
>OLOV01003118.1_pt1 | contig 10441 bp, 9 predicted proteins | sample 1672931 | NCBI WGS metagenome assembly OLOV01 (sample SAMEA3136738, study PRJEB25190) | human gut metagenome | biome: human gut; feature: human-associated habitat; material: faeces | place: Austria | collected 2013
GTCGCCGCTTTCTTGGCAGCAGGCTTTTCCTCCGGGGCAGTCTCCCCGTCCTCGGCGGTCTTCTTTTTATAGTAGCCCCGCTGGTCCTCCGGGAGGAAGCGGGAGCATTTCTCGTTGATGCAGAAGGGCTTCATGCGCCCCTTGCCGGATTTCTTGAACAGGGTCTGTCCGCACTCCGGGCAGTCCTCTGCGGTAGGAACGTCCCAGGTCATAAAGCCGCAGTCCGCCCCCCGCTCGCAGGCATAGTAGGCAAAGCCCCGCTTGGACTTGCGCTTGAGGATGGCGCTGCCGCACTTGGGGCAGCGACCGGGCATCCGCTCCACCAGAGGCTTGGCGTTTCTGCACTCCGGGAAGCCGGGGCAGGCAAGGAATTTGCCGAAGCGGCCGGTCTTGATGACCATTTTCCGGCCGCAAAGCTCGCAGACCTCGTCGGTCTCCTCCTCCGGCACCTTCAGCCGTACGCCCTCCAGGGCGGTCTCGGCGTCCTTCAACTCCTTTTCAAAATCATCGTAGAATGCATGGAGCAGGTCGATCCAGTTCTGCTTGCCCTCTTCCACCGCGTCCAGGCGGCTTTCCATATTGGCGGTGAATTCCACGTCGATGATATCCTGAAAGCGCTCCACCATCAGTCCCGTAACTACCTCACCCAGAGCGGTGGGGGCCAGGTGCTTGTCCTCCTTCACCACGTACTCCCGGTCCTCGATGGTGGAGATGGTGGCGGCGTAGGTGGAGGGGCGGCCAACGCCCTTCTCCTCCATTGCCTTTACCAGGCTGGCCTCGGTGAACCGGGCGGGGGGCTGTGTAAAGTGCTGCTGCTTGTCAAATTTGGTGGGGACGGTCTTCTCCCCGGTCTGGAGATCCGGCAGCGGGGAGCCGTTGGCCTCCGCCTCGTCGTCCCGGCCCTCCTCATACACGGCAATAAAGCCGGGGAAGCGCAGGCTCTGGTTTGTTGCGCGGAAGGTATGCCCGGCGCATACCGTATCGATGGCCACAGTGTCATACACCGCATTGGCCATCTGGCTGGCCAGGAACCGGCTCCAGATCAGCTTATACAGCCGGTATTGATCCCCGGTCAGGCTGGAACGCACCCGCTCGGGGTCCAGCTCCACATGGGTGGGGCGGATGGCCTCGTGGGCATCCTGCGCCCCTGCCTTGGTCTTATAGACATGGAAGGAGCCGTAATAATACTCCTTGCCGTAGCGGCTGCGGATAAAGTCAGCCGCGGCGGCCATCGCCTCGTCGGAAAGGCGCAGAGAGTCGGTACGCATGTAGGTGATCAGGCCCAGCGTGCCCTCACCCTCCACGTCCACGCCCTCATACAGCTGCTGGGCGATCATCATGGTACGCTTGGGGGTCATATTCAGCTTGCGGGAGGCCTCCTGCTGCAAGGTGGAGGTGGTAAAGGGAGGGGCGGCGGAGCGCTTCTTTTCCGCCTTCTTCACATTGGTGACGGTAAACTCCCCGTCCTTCACGTCGTCGATCACCGCCTGGGTCTGCTGCTCGTTTTCCAGCTCCCGCTTTTTGTCCTCGCCATAATAGCGGGCCACAAAGCTGCCGGGCTTGCCCTGACGGTTCAGGGTCACATCCAGCGACCAGTACTCCCTGGGCTGGAACGCGCGGATCTCATTTTCCCGGTCCACCACCATCCGGGTGGCCACGGACTGGACACGTCCGGCGGAAAGCCCCCGGCGCACCTTTTTCCAAAGCAGCGGCGAGAGCTGATAGCCCACGATGCGGTCGAGAATGCGCCGGGCCTGCTGGGCGTCCACCAGGTCATAGTCGATGTCTCTGGGGTGCTGGATGGATTCGCGCACCACCCGCTGGGTGATCTCGTTGAAGGTGACCCGGTGCGCCTTCTCATTGGAGAGCCCCAAAAGCTCTTTCAGATGCCAGGAGATGGCTTCGCCCTCCCGGTCCGGGTCGGTTGCCAGATAGACAGTCTGGACCTGTCCGGCGGCGGTGCGCAGCTCCTTGATGAGCTCCTCTTTGCCCCGGACGGGGATATAATCGGGCTTGAAATCATGCTCCAGATCCACGCCCATCTTGCTTTTAGGCAGATCCCGCAGATGGCCCATGCTGGCCTTTACCAGATAGTCCGGGCCCAGATATTTTCCGATGGTCTTCGCCTTGGAGGGCGACTCCACGATCACCAGGTTTGTTGGTTTTGCCATGAACAACTTCCTTCTCCATGATTGTTTTTCCGGGCGTGTGTTACTTCCGTACCACCCGGTTGCCGGGCAGACGGACGATCACCTTTTTCAGCTCCAGCATGGTCAGATGCCGCAGAAGCGTGCCGGAGGGGATGCCGGTTTGGGCAATGAGATCGTCCACCCGTCTTTCCGTGCCGCCAAGGGCGGCGACAATGGCGCTCTCCTCCGGCGATAGCGCGGGGAGGGCGGTTTTTATGTCAATATAAGGCGTCGGGGCCTTATTGTCAATGTCTTTTTTTCGTGGCTGGGGCATTTTCTCCCTTTTTGGAGGGATCGCATCCGCAGGAGCGGACGGTTCCGGCGGCAATGGAGCGCTGCGGATCACCGCCTCCGCCTTTCGGATCTTATCCGGGAAGAGGGCCTGGTATTCGCTGACAATCTCCCACCCGCTGGTAACGGGCACCGCTCCCTCGCTCAGGAGCTTGTTGCTTCCGGCAAAGGTGGGCAGGTCAATGTTGCCGGGGACGGCATACACATCCCGCCCCTGGCTCAGCGCCTGCCGGGCGGTGTTCAGCGCGCCGCTGCGCTCCGGGGCTTCCACCACCACCGTGGCAATGCTCAGGCCGCTGATGATGCGGTTGCGCTTTGGGAAATTCCACTTGAAGCCCACGGTCTTGGGCAAAAATTCCGACACCAGGCAGCCATATCGCTCCACCTGGTAAAACATCTCCCTGTTCTCTCTGGGGAAGATCACATCCACCCCGGTGCCCAGGATGCCCACCGTGGGGCTGCCCGCCTGAAGCGCGCCCTGCATGGCAGCCGCGTCGATCCCCCCCGCCAGGCCAGAGACCACCATGCCGCCGCAGGCGCTGATCTGCGCGCCCAGGCGTCCGGCCACCGCGCGGCCATAGGCCGTGCTCTTCCGGGTGCCCACCACGCTGATAACGGGGACCCCGTCAAACTGTGGAAAGGTCCCCTTATAATAAAGGACCAGCGGCGGATCGTAGATATTCTTCAGCCGCCGGGGATACTGCTCATCCTGGTAGGTAAGCAGTCGGATCCGCTCGCGCTGACAGTATTCCAGCACCGCCTGAAAGGGAGCCAGATTCTTCTCCGCCAGGGCGCTTCTGCCCTGGGCGGTGATGCCGGAAAAATACTGGAACTCCGCGGGGTCGGCGTGATAGACCTCCCCCGGGGTCTGGAAGGACTGCAAAAGCAGCAGCTTCTGATGGTCGTTGAGGTTGGGCCGATGGGCCAGCCACAGCCAGTATTCCAGATCCAGCATGTCCGTCTCCTCTCTTTTTGCGCACTGACCTCAGCGCGCCTTCATCTGCCACATGGCAATTGCCGCCGCCACGGCGGCGTTCAGGGATTCGCAGTGAGGATTCATGGGGATGATCAGCTGCCTGTCCGCCGCTTCCAGAATCTCCCGGCGAACGCCCTGACCCTCGCTGCCGATGACCACCGCCATGGCGCTCAGATCGGCACTGCGGATATCCACCGCCCGGTCGCTCAGGGCCGTCACGGCAATGGGAACCCCCGCTTGTTTGCAGCGCTCCTGCGCGGCTCTCCAATCAGTGGTGACCACCTGGGTGCGGAACACCGCGCCCATGCTGGCGCGGACGACCTTATGGCTATAAGGGTCGGCGCAGCCCTCCAGCAGGCCCACGGGCAGGTCCAGCGCATCCGCCGTGCGCAGAATGGTGCCCAGATTGCCGGGGTCCTGGATACCGTCCAGCAGGAGCATACCGGGAGCGGGCGCAAAGTCCGCCTGCCGGGGCAGGCGGCACAGGAACACCGCCCCCTGGGGGGTCGCCATGGGGGATATGGAGGCCATCACATCCTCCGGCACCCGGACCAGGCGCACCTGCTCCGGCACTTCCGCGCTCACACCGTCGGACAGGATCACCGTGTCCAGCCCGGCGCAGTAGCGCACGGCCTCTGCCAGCAGCTTGGTGCCGTCGGCGGCAAACAGGCCGGCACGCTCCCGCTCTCTTTTGGAATCAAGCAGCCGCCGAACCTGCTGAAGCAGGGGATTTTTCCGGGAGGTGATCCGTTCTTCTCTCACAGCTTCTGCATTGCCTCCAGCGCCGCCGTGTCGCCCAGCACCGCCAGCACATCGTCTCCATGGATCCGATAGTCGGCGGAGGGAGACACCATCGTCTTCTCCCCGTTCTTGACGGCGATAATGTTGATGTCCATTTTGGCGCGGACGTTCAGCTCCCGGATGGATTTATCCGCCCAGGATTTGGGGGCGGGAACCTCCAGAATGCCGTAATCCTTGGAAAGCTCAATATAATCCAGCACATTGTGGGACTGCAAAATTCTGGCAAGCCGCTGAGCCTGCTCCAGCTCCGGCACGACCACCTGGTCAACTCCCAGCTTTTCCAGCACCCGGCGGTGCATCTCATCATGGGCCTTGCAGATCAGGCGGGGCACCCCAAGCTCCTGCAAATTCATCACCGTCAGCACAGAGGCCGCCAGGTTGTCCCCGATGGCCACCACGGCGCAGTCGAAATTCCGTGCGCCCAAAGCGCGCAGCACCTCCTTGTCCTGGCCGTCGCCCACCACGGCGTGGGTCACATCGGCAGACAGCTGCTGCACCAGCTCAGGACAAACGTCCATGGCCAGCACCTCCGCGCCCAGCTGGCCCAAGCTTTTTGCCAGGCCGGAGCCAAAGCGCCCCAGGCCGATTATCATATAGGATCTCATAAGCTAACCTCCTAGCCGATCAGCAGGCTGGTTTCCGCATAGCGGTAGCGCTCCGCCGCCTGGTTCCCCATCAGGAAACCCAGGCTGATGGTGAGCACACCAACCCGTCCGAAATACATAAAAATTATAATTAAAATTTTCGCCGGAACACTCAATAGGGACGTCGCTCCCGCTGTCAGGCCAACAGTAGCCAGGGCGGACACCGCCTCATACAGCGCATCCGTAAAGCCCACGGGAGAAGTGGCGCTGATGAAAATTCCACCGGAAACGGCAAACACGATCATGATCAGGGAAATGGTCATGGCGTTCAGCACCTGCTGCTCCGGGATGGTTCTGTGATACACCGTCACGGCGCTGCGCCCCCGGGCGCGGGCGCCGATGAACAGCAGCACCACCAGGAACGTAACGGTCTTTAAGCCGCCCGCGGTGGAGCCGGAAGAGCCGCCGATGAGCATCAGCACAATGGACACCGCCTTGCCGCCCGCGGTCAGTCCCGCCTGGTTCATGGCGTCAAACCCGGCGGTACGCAGCGTGGCGGACTGGAAGAGGCCGCCCAGGAGCTTGCCTCCAACGCTTAAATCGCCCAGCGTTTCGGGGTTGTTCCATTCCAGCAGGCAGATCAGCGCCCAACCGGACAGCAGCAGGATCCCCGTAGCGGAGAGCACCAGCCGGGAATAAACGCTGAGCTTTCGCCAGCAGCGCTTTTCGGCCACATCCTCCCACACCAGGAAACCCAAGCCACCCAGGACGATCAGCGTTCCCAGCGTGAGCAGCACCACCGGGTCATTCTGGAACAGCTGAAGGCTGCTGCCGGGGGAAAGCTCCCCGAAAATATCAAAGCCCGCATTGCAGAAGGCGGAGACGGCATGAAACACGCCCCATTTTACGGCGTGAGAAAAGCCGTATCGGGGCCAGAACCACAGCGTCAGGATCAACGCGCCGATGACCTCCACGCTCAGGCTGCCCACCAGAACCATCCGCTGGATGCGCACCACTCCATCCATCTCGTTCAGAGAAAGGGCCTGGGCCATGATCATTCTCTGACGCAGCCCTACCTTCCGGCGGAACAGGAAAATCACCAGCGTCGCCGCCGACATAAAGCCCAGGCCGCCCACCTCGATCAGGCAGATCAGCACCGCCTGGCCGAAGCCGCTCCACTGCGTCCAGGTGTCAAAGGGGGTCAGTCCCGTGACGCAGGTGGCAGAGGTGGCGGTAAACAGCGCCGGAAGAAACGGACAGGGGCTGCCGCTGCGGGAGGCAACAGGCAGCATCAGCAGCCCCGTTCCTGTGAAAATAATGGCAAGAAAACACACGGCGATCAGCCGGGTGGCGCTCATGGGCCTTTTACGGTGCCTTGGCTTTTCGGAAGAATTCCGCTGAAAAACATACAAAATTTTCCCCTCCCTCGGGATACAGCATTGCTGTTTGCACAGCGCACTATATTATAAGCAAAAGAGTACCGTTTTTCAAGTCTCTTTTCCGCCGAAGCACGACGATCGCATGAACCGCGAATTTGTTTGTAGAGGACGACGGACCGCAGTCCATTCAACATACCTTGGCCAATCCGTGCACATGTCGTTTCTTTCATATTCACAAAAGGTTTTCTCATGCAATTGGCGTGCCGCCGAAGCATGTCTTTTCAGGAAAGCGGCAGCAAAAAGGCCACTGCCGGTATTAAAAGCTCAGCTCCATGATCACTTCATCCTTATCCCGACCCGTTTCCACGAATCCGAGCTTTTGGTATAGCCTTTTAGCCGCATCGTTGCCATCAATACAGCACAGAACTACCTTACGATATTTGCCGTCCTCACGCATTCGGGTCAAGACCAGTCTGGTTGCCTCTTCCCCGAGGCCGCGCCCCTGGTAGCGTTCATCAATGAAAAATTCGCTGAAAATATATGCATCAAGTGTGGGGCAGTCGTAATAAAGTCCCATGCCTACGGGAATATCCTCGTGGAATATGATATACGCTCTGCTTCGTGCGTCGCGATAGGCATACGCGCGGGCAAGCATGTTCACCCGGTCGGCAACATAAGCCCTCTGCGCTTCAGAAACGGACAGCGGAATGCGCCAATTCTTTTCGTTTACGTCTTCCAGTCTTATCTTCTTATTCACTTTCAAACCTTTATTCCGCTTTGGCGTACCAGTACTGCCTGCCCCAGTGCTCATAATCCCACTGCTGCATATAGTCGTTGCATTCAAAATCGACGTAATAGAGCTTTCCGTCCTGCACCACGAAATTGGTGGGGTAATAGTCGATGTTGGTGTTCGCGGGATAGAGCCTGGCGCACATGGCCTCGATCTGACGGTAGTAATCCGGCTCCATTCGGTTTTCGGCCACCAGGCTTGCCACGGTCTCGCCGCGGATATAGGCTTTCAGGATCCGCTCCTGCTCCCGGTCGGCGTCCAGCAGCTCCGGCATGGGGATGCCAATCTGCTTCAGCCGGGCATAGTCGCGCAGCTCAGACTGGAATTTGTCGCCGAACTGATAATATTCACAGGGCTCATGATGGAGCTGCTTGAGCACATACCCGTTTCCGGCATCGTCGGCGGCCAGGTAAGAATAGCCGCCCTTCCCCTTGCCAAGCAGCGATCTGATGACATATTCTTTTCCGTTTACGGTCAGCTTATCAGGGATCTCCAATTTGAATTCCTCCACTTTCTGGCGGGATGAAATCTGCCGCCTGCGGAACGCGGGCGGCAGAAGAGATTATCTGGTTTCTCTTGAGGAAAGGTACTTTCGCACCATCAGCGCCACCTTGAAGACGATGGCGTGGTCGAACTGGCGCAGATCCAGGCCGGTGAGCTTCTTGATCTTCTCCAGGCGGTACACCAGGGTATTGCGGTGGACAAAGAGCTTGCGGGAGGTCTCGGAGACGTTCAGGTTGTTCTCGAAGAATTTATTGATGGTGAACAGGGTCTCCTGATCCAAAGAATCAATGGAATTCTTCTTGAAGACTTCGCTCAGGAAGATCTCGCACAGGGTAGTAGGCAACTGATAGATCAAGCGGCCGATGCCCAGGTTCTCATAGTGCATGATGCTCTTCTCCGTGTCGAACACCTTGCCCACCTCGATGGCGGTCTGCGCTTCCTTGTAGGAATCGGCCAGCTCCCGCAGATGCTCGGCCACGGTGCCGATGCCGATGACGGTCTTGATCCGCAGCTCGGTCTTCAGGGTGTTCTCCACGTTGACGGCAATCTTCTCCAGATCCTCGCTGGTGGTAGCGGGGGTGATCTGCTTGACGATGGCCACGTCGGACTCGTTGACGCTGAGGACAAAATCCTGCATCTTGTCAGGGAACAGGGCGGCCAGCACATCCACGGTGGCCACATCGTTGTGCCCCACCTGGCGGATCAGGAACACAGCCCGGGGCGCATCGGTGGAGAAATGAAGCTCCTTGGCGCGGATATAGATATCGCCGGGCAGGATATTGTCCATGATGATATTCTTGACAAAGGTGCCCCGGTCATGCTTCTCCTCATAAAAGTCCTTGGCGTCACTCAGAGAGATATAGGCCATGGAGCAGAAGGTCTTGGAAAGCTCATCGTCGCCGGTGCAGAACACGGCGTACTCAAAGAAGTTGGAGCCGCCAATGATGGCCTTGAAGCACTTCTGGCCGAAGGTGACCATGCTCTCGCCCGCGGAGGCGACCTTCAGCGCGGCATCGCTCCACCGCTCACCCAGCAGGGCGGCATCGGTACAGGAAACAACGCTCCCCTCGGTATCGATCACACCAAAGGTATGACCGGGGATCTCTTTCAGCTGGACGATTACGTTCTGGAAAACACTGTTGGACATGGCGCTGCCTCCTTAGTATCTCGCATAAATGCATATTACATAAAAGCTTACGATTAGTATACACAGCTTTTGCGCATTTTGCAAGTACCTTTTGACATTTTATTGCAAAAACTTACGTAGTTTTTATGTATTATTCCAAGAGTGCCAAAAGACGATCCCGATTTTCAGCCTTTTTCGTATGGCAAAATGCCGAGTATAACAGAAATATTCCGGCAAAACAATGTCCCAATTGGGCAATTTTTATCATCCGTTGGGGTGGACGCCGCCGGGCAGGAGTCTGTCAGGATTTCCCATCCTCCAGCTTGGCGATCTCCTCCTCGGTCAGGGGGCGGAAGCGCACCTGGGTGGCCTCGTGCCGGGTGAGGATCTGATCCCCCCGGCGGACGGTGACACCGGTATACACTGTGTGCTCCCGGCCGGACAGATCGGCCAGCATCTGGGCGGCCTGCTGCGTGCTGTGGGGCTTGCCCAGCACCCGGCCGTCGATGGACACCACTGTGTCCGCGGCGATGACCAGGTCGTCCTCCGCCGCGCCGGCGGCCACCTCCGCCGCCTTCTGGCGGGACAGGGCCTCTACCAGCTGGGCGGGGGTCAGGCCGGGGCCGGCTGTCTCCTCTCCCTTGGCGGGGCAGACCTTAAAATTTGTGAATCCCATCTGCTCCAGCAGCTGCCGCCGCCGGGGGGACTGGGACGCGAGGATCACATTCATAGCGCTCGACCTTCCAGTTCAACTTCACAGGGGCCGCCGGACACCGTGCCGGTCACCCGTACCGAGGGCTCCCACAGGTAGTCCGCGTCCCGCAGCCACACCTCGAACCGGCCGTCGGGCCAGAGCTGGAGGGACTCCGCCTCCAACCGGCCGGCCAGGTCCTCCGGCAGCTGGGTGCTGGGGCACGCCTTGGGCAGCTGCTCCGCCGCGAAGGAGCACAGGCGGCTGCTCCAGCCGTCGGCGTCGGCCAGCATGGCCCGGGCCAACTCCTCTGTCGCGGCCAGCTCCTCCTCCGGCCCGCGGTCAAAGATCAGCTGCACCGTCCCCCCGCACCAGTCCGCGTCGGTCTGGAACCAATTGGTGGAGCGGTTCAGGGTCAGTTCCCCGATGCCCTCCGCCTGGATGATCACCGGCTCCTTCTGCTTGTCCAGAATGGCCTTCAGGTCGGGGTCAAAGCCAGGGACGGGCAAGGTCATCAGCAGCAGGCGGTCCTCCGCTTGGTTCAGTCGGGCGGTGAACTTCAGGATAAAGTCGTGGGGCACGTGCTCCTTCAGATATTCGATCAGCTCCTCGTCCCGGGGGATGGCCAGCTCGAAGGAGCCCTGATGGATCTCCGCTCCGTCCTCCTCCATCCAGGCGGTCAGTTCGATGGCGGAATAGGGCTGGCCGCAGCCGTCCTCCCGGTCGGCAAAGCCGCCGGGGCCGGTGATCGCCAGCACGGGCCCCTCGTCCCCGTCAAAGCCGGAGGGCATGGGGGCGGGCCCCTTCTTCTCCGGCTTTTGGGCCGGGGCCTCCTCTTTCTTTTTACCAAACAGATGGAACATGATACCGTCCCCTCCCTTATTTTCCTGTAGAGCCGAAGCCGCCGGCCCCCCGGACGGTCTCGTCCAGTTCGTCTACCATTGAGATCTGAGCCTGGATCACCGGAGCGATCATCAGTTGGGCGATGCGGTCGCCGGGCTGGATGGTATACTCCTGATCGCTGGAGTTTTGAAGGCCCACCAGCAGCTCACCCCGGTAGTCGCTGTCGATGACCCCCACGCAGTTGGCGGGGGCGATGCCGTGCTTGAT
>OLOV01003122.1_pt1 | contig 10424 bp, 8 predicted proteins | sample 1672931 | NCBI WGS metagenome assembly OLOV01 (sample SAMEA3136738, study PRJEB25190) | human gut metagenome | biome: human gut; feature: human-associated habitat; material: faeces | place: Austria | collected 2013
TGGCATTCATGGTAACGCGGATTCCCGGATACTCCATTTCATCCATGATATTGGAAACATCTTTAACCTCAAAAGAAACACCATCGTCAAGGTCAATATCTTTGACCTGATTGACAACTCGCAAGGCATCCTCCGCAGACAGATTTAGATTCTTCATGCTGGTGTCTATGTCCATCGTGGAACGGTGCGCAACACCAATCATTGCCGTAACTAGTATTCCGCCTTTGATAATGAAGTTATCCCGATATTCTGATTGTGCCAGTCTTTCCAGAAAACGCTCCATCATATAGATTCGCATGAGTGTCCTTGCGTCTGCATTGTTCTGTTTTGCAACGCTCTTGATACGCCCTTTTATCTGTTCAGGTGTAAATCCCATTTACAGTAGTACCTCCATATAATTTCGGATGATCTTATCCACTCGAAATAGCTTTGCATACTTCATCAGTTTATTAAGGTCCTTATCTTTTCTCCCGACATACGCTTTTAATACTGCATTGAAATCCTGTACTTCTATAGAACTTCTACTCCGCACCAAGTCGCAAATTGTCCGTTCCAAATCGTACATAGGAATTTCATTTCCCTGATTGCTTTTTACGATTTGCTTGCCAACGTCAAGAAGTTCCTTTTTTACTGTATAAACCTTATAGCCATCCTCTTTCAAGCGGTGAACATTATATCCACTATAAATCGTGAGTGTATGAACAAGCGGTTCCCGATCTGTCAGCCCATAATAATAGAACGCTTCATCATGAGAAAACACTCCCATCGGGCAGCGGCGGTGCAGCATTTCTAATTCGTCAATCCAAGTATCTTTTGCTGCGTATACGCCATGTCCGACTTGCTCGTATTCATTGGCCTTTACATATTTATAAAATTCAAATTTCGTTAAACCTACTTTTGTTGCAAGCTGCGGTGTTAAAATCTCATGTGTTTGAGCCAAATTGTTCATGTTCATCATAAGCGTCACCTCACCTTCGTGCTTATATTGTATTCCAAATAAGCACAAAAGTCAACGCAAACTTTCTTTTGTGCTTATTTCATTTTCAATATTAGCACATTCGTCCACTCAGCCTTACTTGATGCTCCCTATTCAACGTGCTATACTTAAACCATGAAAATCAATCAAAGGAAGTGCATTTGTCATGAGCAAACGACTTGTTGCTTACTTCTCTGCCAGCGGCATTACTGTCACCCGCAGCGGAAACCAGTACACCTTCACCAGCAAGAACATGATTTCCAACGCTGTGATGATCTCGGCTCAGAAGAAGACCAATCTCGGCATGGGCAAGATGCTCATTTGGGGCTGCCCCGGCAAGCAGACGATGGCTTCCGGCGCGGAAGACCCTGTGTTCTTCTACTTCAAGCTGAACACGGAAACCAAGGGCGTCGGCCATATCGTGAAAACCAGCGAGGACGGCAAGGTTGAGGGCATCAAGTTCACGATCACCGGCAATGGCATCAATGAGACGGTTACGACAGGTAAGAACGGCACAGTTGATCTCGACCTGCTCCCCGGCACCTATACAGTGACGGAGCTTCCCGATGATAAGTATGAAACACAGTCCGCGCAGACTGTTACCATCGTCAGCGGCAAGACCTCTACTGTCACGTTCAATAACACCCTGCGCCGTGGAGATCTGAAGGTCACGAAGACTTCTGAGGATGGCCTCGTCGAGGGCATGAAGTTCCATCTGTGCGGCACCTCCTATTGCGGACTGCCTGTGGACGAGTACGCCGTCACCAATGCCAGTGGTATCGCGGTATTTGACGATGTGCTGATCGGCACCGGCTATACCCTCGAGGAAGTCGGCACTCCCGACCGCTATATTGTCCCCGACGATCAGACGGCAGCAATCGAGTGGAACAAAGTCACGAATAAGAGCTTCGACAACGACCTGAAGCGCGGCGACCTCAAGGTCACTAAGACTGCGGAGGACGGGCTTAACGAGGGTCTGAAGTTCCACCTGTATGGCACCTCTTACAGTGGCATTCCTGTGGACGAGTATGCTGTGACTGACACCAGCGGCGTTGCGACCTTCAGCAACATTCTGATTGGCACTGGTTACACGCTGGAAGAGGTGGACACTCCGATCCGCTATGTCGTCCCCGACAATCAGACGGCGGCGATTGAATGGAATAAGGTGACCAACAAGAGCTTCGATAACGTGCTCAAGAAATGGAACCTTACTGTTACCAAGCAGGACGTTGAAACGGGCTCCGCTCAGGGCGATGCGAATCTGGCAGGTGCCAAGTACGGAATCTACAAGGGCGACGAGCTGATCGACACCTATGTCACCGACGCGGATGGCAAGTTCACCACCAAATACTATGTCTGCGGCACCGACTGGTCGATCAAGGAGCTGGACAGCAGCGAGGGCTATCTCGTCACCCCCGGCAACGAGCAGATCGGTGTCGATCCCAAGAACTATACTGCTGAGTATAACAGCGAAGCTATGAAGCAGTACGAACAGGTCAAGAAAGGCAATATTGCCATCATCAAGCACACCGACGATGGCCAGACGCAGATCGAGACTCCCGAGGAAGGCGCAGAGTTTGCCGTCTATCTCAAGAGCGCAGGCTCCTATGACAACGCCAAGGACTCCGAGCGCGATTATCTGGTCTGCGACGAGAACGGCTTTGCTCAGACGAAGGATCTGCCCTATGGCAGATATACCGTCCAGCAGATCAAGGGCTGGGAAGGCCGCGAGCTGCTCAAGCCTTTCGACGTGTTCGTCAGCGAGAACGGCGAAACCTATCGCTATCTGATCAACAACGCCAACTTCTTCTCCTATGTGAAGGTGGTCAAGATCGACAGCACCACTGGTAAGACCATTCCGGCTTCCGGCATTGGATTCCACATCTACGATCCTTCCGGCAATCAGATTCAGATGACCTTCACCTATCCGACTGTCACCACAATCGACACCTTCTACACGGACGGCGACGGTATGCTGATCACGCCCGAGAAGCTGGAATACGGCAAGGGTTATTCGCTGGTCGAGGTATCGGCTCCCTATGGCTATGTCCTCAACAGCGATCCCGTGTTTTTCGACATCACGGAGGAAAACTCCACCGAGGAAAACGCCGTAACTGTTGTGATTGTCGAGAAAGAAAACGCGCCTCAGATGGGCGTCATCAACGTGGAGAAGACCGGCGAGTATCTTGCCTCTGTCGTGGACACCAAGGACAGCAAGCGTTTGGTTTATGCTGTCGGCGGTCTGGCCGGTGCTGAGTACACCGTGACCGCAGCGGAGGATATCTACACGCCGGACGGCACTCTCAGATACAGCAAGGATGAGGTCGTGGCAACTCTTGTTACCAAAGAAGACGGCAAGGCCGTAACCGAGCCTCTGTTCTTGGGCAGATACCATGTTGTTGAGACGAAAGCCCCCTATGGTATGATTCTCAATCCTACTGTTCAGACTGTGGAACTGACCTACGCAGGCCAGGAAGTGGAGATCACTGAAACCTCCACCGGATTCTACAACGAGCGTCAGAAGGTCGAGATCGACTTGAACAAGGTAATGGAGCAGAACGAGGTCTTCAGCGTTGGCAACAACGGCGAAATCACCTCTGTCAACTTCGGCCTGTTTGCCGCAGAGGAAATCGTTGCGGCTGACGGCAGCAGTATCCCTGCTGGCTGGGTGCTTGAAGTCGTTGAGTGCGACGAGAACGGCTATGCAGCCTTCAGCACCGACCTTCCCGTTGGTGCAAAAACCTATGTCAAGGAAATCAGCACCGATAAGCACTATGTCCTGTCCGATAAAGAGTACCCCGTGGTATTCGAGTACGCAGGCCAGGAAGTTGCTACTGTGCACATCACAGTGAACGACGGCAATGAAATCCCCAATGAGCTGATCTACGGCACGATCAAAGGTTATAAGGTCAACCGTGAAACCGGCGATAAGATTTCCGGCGCTCTGTTCGGACTCTTCCGCGCAGACGAAAGCAGCTTCACCGAGAACAACGCTCTGCTGACTGCTGAATCCGGCGAGGATGGCGTCTTCACCTTTGAGAATGTGGTGTACGGCAGCTATACCGTGCGCGAGCTGCGCCCTGCGGCTGGCTATCTTGAAAACGAAACGGTCTATGCCGTGACAGTCGATAAGGATGGCGACGTAGTTGAGATCACCGTAGTGAACGATCTGATCCCCGAAATCGGAACGACTGCCACCATCGACGAGGAAAAGGAAGTCTGCGCCACCGAGGTGTTCACGCTGACCGATACGGTCGAATACAAGCACCTTGTCCCCGGCAAGGAGTACACCGTCAAGGGCATTCTCATGGATAAGGCGACCGGCGAGCCGTTCCTCCAGAACGGAGAGCAGATCACTTCCGAGGTGACCTTTGTTCCCGAAGCTCCATCTGGCAGTGTGGAGGTGCTGTTCACCTTCGATGCCAAGCTCATCAAGGCTGATACGAACATCGTCGTGTTCGAGAGCCTCTACAGCGACAGCAAAGAGCTGACTGTTCATGCGGATATCGAGGACGAGGCACAGACCGTAACCGTTATCGTCCCCGAGATCAAGACCGAGGCTTCTACAGACGGAAAGAAAGAAACGACCATCGGCGGCGAGATCACCATCGAGGATATCGTTTCCTATCACAACCTCACCCCCGGCAAGGAATACGTTGTCAAGGGAACGCTCATGAACAAAACCACCGGTAAGCCCGTGACGGTCAATGACGAGCCTGTGACTGCGGAAGCCGCATTCACACCTGAAACCAGGGACGGCGAAGTCAAGGCGACGTTTACCTTCAATTCCTACGTCATCACCGAAACGACCGATGTTGTGGTGTTCGAGAGCCTCTACCGTGAGGAAATCGAGATCGCAGTTCATGCAGATATCGAGGATGAAGGCCAGTCTGTGACCGTCTATGTCCCCGAGATCAAGACCACTGCCTCCATCGACGGCAAGAAGGAGATCACTACAGCCGGTAAGGTGACGATTGAGGATGTGGTGTCTTACACCAACCTTATCCCCGGCACCGAGTACACCATCCGTGGCACTCTCATGAACAAGGCAACCGGCGAGGTCTTCACTGTGAACGGCGAGACGATCACCGCAGAAGTGAAGTTTACGCCGAAGGACAGAAATGGCGAGGTCAAGGTGACGTTCACTTTCGACGCTCACGATCTTACCACCAGCACTAAGTTGGTCGTATTCGAAAGCCTGTACCGTGAGGATGTTGAGATCACGACGCATAAGGACATTGAGGACAAGGATCAGACTGTGACGATCACTCCTCCGCCCGACGTTCCTCAGACCGGCGACAACAGTAACCTCATGCTGTGGTTTGCGCTGCTGCTTGTCAGCGGCGGTGCTGTTATCGGCACAGCTGTTACCGAAAAGAAGAAAAAGCAGAAATAAAACCTGAATAAAGACACACATCCGGTGCAGGGGCGGCGGTTTACGCCACCCCTGTGCTTTATAAAACAACGAAAATTTACAAGGAAAAACCGAGAAACAGCCGCTTTCTATTGACATTGTTCCAAGTTGAGAATATAATATAGTCAGAGAGGAGATGTAAACGATGTACAGCATAAAATACATTTCAGCGATTGAAGCGGCGGAACGCTGGCACCTTTCAAGACGCCGTGTGGTTGCTCTTTGCGGAGACGGACGCATAACCGGAGCGCAAAAAGCCGGGGCATATTGGATAATCCCCGAAAATGCAAAGAAACCGTCAGACGCCCGTGTTAAAACCGGTAAATATATCGGAATTCACACGGCGGAAAAGGAATCAAACTGAGACAGAAAAGCTTTCATACACAGACCCGTAGGCAAAGGAGTTCCGGCAAAGCCCACGAGCCAACAAAAGAGAACGAGGCATCGGCTTTGCATGGCAGGGTCGGTGCCTTACGGCATTTTACAGGAGGTGCGCAAATGAAAAAGGTTATCACAATAGGACGCGAGTTTGGGAGCGGCGGTCGTGAGATCGGCCGCAGAATTGCAGAAAAGCTGCAGATCGCCTATTACGATCAGGAGATCGTAACCGAGATTGCCAAGCGCACAAAGCTCTCCGAGGAATATGTGGAACGCATCACCGAAGACCGCCCGTATATGGCTTACCCCATCCATGCCGGCATGAGTTTTCATACGGCATATTATGCTTATACTGAGTTTGACAGGAGTCTTACGGTGCTTGCCGAACAACACAATATTATTAAAGAGTTGGCGGAGAAATCCGACTGTGTTATCGTCGGGCGATGTGCCGATTATATTTTGAAGGAAAAAGATCCGTTCCGTATTTTCGTCTACGCGGATGCAGAGAGCAAACTGAAACGCTGCCGGGAACGAAGCCCGGAGGATGAAAACTTATCCGATTCCAAGATTAGAAGAAATATACGCTCTATCGATAAAGGAAGGGCAAGATATTACAACTATTTCAGCCGACAAAAATGGGGAGCATGTGAAAACTACGATCTGCTTATCAATACAGCAGGTAAAGATGTCAAGCAGGTTTCCGAAGCGGTAGCCGACTATTTGAAGAGATATCTGTTTTAATGACTGATAATTCGGGCGCGGGTAAAATTATGCAGAATAATTGGGAATCAAAGGGGATTGGTACTGTTCCGTGAAAGCCGCGTGCTGCATAAGGCGTATATTGCCGTGAACGAAAAAGGCACAGAAGCCGGTGCGGCGACAGCTGCGGAAACGGTATATACCGCCCTTGAGGAGGGTGTTTATAAAATGACGCTTGACCGTTCGTTTGTCTATGCCATTATAGACGACGCAATCGGGCTGCCGTTATTTATCGGCACAGTCACGGACATTGGGAAATAATGTTAGTTTAAAAGCAACCTGAAAGCAGGGGAGGCCAAAGATGTGAAACGGAAAGCAATATCGGTGATTTTTACGGTTCTGTTGCTCAGTTCCGTATTTATTCAGTCGACTCATGCCAACTCCGCTCAGCGTCACTGGAGCGGAACAGACAGCACAGGCGCACTTGTAAAAGATAAGAACTGTCCGCTTGTGGTGGATAAGGAGCTTCTGACCTTTGATGTGCAGGAGTTCCCGAAAAATTACTACAACAGTACCGAAGAATTCCTCGCCTATACAGGGAAGGTCACGGCTGAGTACACCTTCCGCAACCCCGCCGACTATACGGTGACCGCCACGCTTGTCTTTCCGTTCGGTAACCTGCCTCATTACGGGGAATATATCTACGATTCCCCGACCGATAAGTATACCGTCACTTCGGATACCGAAAAATACGGTGTTAAGGTCAACGGCAAGCTGATCAAGGCTACCGTGCGTCATACGCTGAAAGACAGAGGAACACCGTTCTCCTTAAACGAGGATATGCCGAAGCTGACAGACGGATATATCGCAGACAGCTTTTTCCGTCCCGATCTCCCTGTATGGGTACAGCAATATTCCGTTGAAGGCATCGGTGCCGAAAACCAAGCCGCAACCGCTGCTTTTGTTCTGCATGAGGATCCTGCAAAAACACGGGTGCTGTGGGAGGAGAAGAGCGGCATGGCGACGCTGAAAGACGGTATCCGAATGTCCGGCTGGACAAAAACCGGCGACACACTTACCGTATATATTTTCGGCGAGCCTCCGAAGGACGGAATCACATGGTCACTTTATGAAAACGGCGCGTGTAAAAAGAAAATTGACGGCAATATTACATTGAAATATTCGGAACAGATGACCTTCCGGGATTTTGCTTTCAGGGAATACGACAATAGCTCCGGCATATCGGAGAGTGATTGGTATAATGCGCAGGTCGCATTTCTGAATGACGGTTCAAAGGATTGGATGTACGGCGGAATTTACACCGAAAAATCCTCCTTTTCACTGATGCGGTGGTACGAGTATACCCTGACGCTGGAACCGGGACAGACTTTGACAAACACGGTAACAGCCCCGCTGTATCCGGCAATTGATGCAGGCTACACGCCGAGTATTTATATTTACACCTATCTGCTCTCTCCTGCAAAGACATGGGCGCAGTTCGGAGAGCTGAAAATTGTGGTAAACACACCGTATTACATGACAGAAAACGCTCAGGGCAGCTTTTCAGGGACGGAAAGGGGCTATGAGCTGACCCTGCCGGGTCTGCCGGAGAAAGAGCTGACCTTCACATTGTCGGAATCAGAGAATCCCAAGCCTCCAAAGTTATCGATTCCGTTCAAATTAGTCTTTCTGCTTGCAGGTTTTGCCTGCTTTGTGCTGATCGGCGGAGGCGTGATTGCCGTTGTACTGATCGTCAAGAGGAAAAATAACCGTGGAAAAGAGCAGTCCTGAAAAAAGAGAAGCAAGCCCGATTTGCGGCAGAGCTCTGCTTCGCGGGCGTCCGGCGCATTTCCTTCTGACAGCGGCTGCCGGAATACTCGGCGGACTTTTGGTGGCATTCTTCTCTGAATTCTCGTCGGACGGGCTGTGGGCGGCGGCTTATTGGAGCTCTTCCGTTTACGGCTTTTGGATATTCACGACCTCGCTTCTTGTACTGCGGAGCGAAAAAAGACATGTCGCCTGCATCGGTTCGGGGCTGTATATCTTTTTTATGTTCCTTGTGACGACGGTATATATGTCGCTCCGGATCTTTTACCGCGGCGGAACACCGTATGAAACGCTTTTTGATATGACACTGCACAGCATTTCCGGCTGGCTGTGGTACAGCATTCCGCCGGCACTCCTGTGTGCGGGGCTCGCCGCCGTGTTATGGGGAGGACGAAAAGCCGGAATGGTCGGCACGGTTCTTCGATGGCTGCCGTTTGTCTTTCTCTGCCTTGAGACGGGCTGGCTGTTCTTTTATGTATTCACGCAAAACACATGGCTGTTCCCGGCATTGACCGATCTTTTATGCACCGCAGGATATTTTGTTCTGATTCTGCTTCCGATATTAATGAAAAGAGGTGATCAAAAATGTTAAAGCGAAAAGTTTCTGCCATATGGGTCTTAATTCTTGCCGCAATAACCGTCTCTGCCTGCATTTTTGCGACGGTGATATATATCCGATACGGCAGACAGGCACCGGACAAGGCTCGTGAGATCGGGCAGTTTCGCTTTCTGAAAGCCGAAAGCGACTCTGCGGGAGTAAGTTTCGAAGTTATCAATGTCCGCGAGGTCGGCTCGGATGTTGCTCTGGATTTGCAGTGGGTCAATAATTCCGCAAACCCCATTGAGTTCGGCAAGTCATATGAGTTGTATCGACTGAAGGAGGGAAATTGGAAAGAAATTGACACGGAGCTCTTCTTCCCCGATATATGCCTCAGTATAAACAGCGGATCTGTCGGAGGGGTTTCTTATACAATACCGGGTCATGTCGATATGATAGCAGGTGAGAGATACCGTCTTCAGACCGAATTTCGATTCCAAAACGGGGATGAATATTTAAAACCGTTGAAAAATCGGTTGGAATTTGAGATAGTGAAAGCTACGGAGTACGTTCCGAAGGGGTCTTACATCTACAGATCCGAGCATGACTTTGCAGTGCTGTATCTTGACCCGGACAACAATACTTTCTCCATCAGCCTGTCTGCAATCAGTTCCTATTTGGCGCACGGCAAATATACCGAAAAAAGCGGACATATCATTTGCAAAGCCGCAGATAACACCGGTAACACCTATACTTTCCGCCGGGAAAAAGATTCATTGGTGTTTGTGGCAGGTCGTTCTTCCGAAATCCTGCAATGGTCATCATCTGATAGAAAAGCAACAGAAAGAGTTCCGGACGGTGCGGTGTTCCGGCAGGGGCTGTTCAGCTCTAAAACCGAGGTCCCGGCCCTTCGGATCAGGCTCGAGGCGGACACGGAAACCGAAAACGACGAATTTCTCGCTGCGCTTTGCGGCTGCGATTGGACGGTGCCGATATCGGACGGAAGCGGACAAATGATAAATACAAATGCCTGCGGCCCCGAAATCGGGGCGGAAATCAATCTGCCCGAAGCAAACATTTCCTTGTCGGCAGAAGTTTCGCTGCAGTTTGACACTCAGCCCGATACTGTGACGGTAAAACGTCTTAAAAAGGGCAGCAGCGTTGAGGATATCTGCAATATCGACCGTTCGGACGGAAATTACTCCTTCGGCCTGAAAAACGGAGAATATGTCTACCGTATCACCGCTGAATGGCAGAACGGCAACCGTGCGGAATACGGTTTTGCCGGATGGGGTTTGCCGACCGATTGACAAAATTTCAATTTTGTTCGTATAAAATTTGAATATGACACCGGTGCGACTGTATCGATGCCAAGGCTGTAAAGAAAAATGACGGAAAACCGACAGGCGCACAGACCCGGTAAGAAGGGAGCTGTGCGCTTGCTTTTATATTTCACATATGTATATACCCTTTCGGGGTGATGAAAGGAATAACCGATATGACCTATACGAAAAAAACAACGGAAAATCTGCGGCGGCTTGCTGCACTGTCTGATGAGAGAAACGGCATTACGCCGGATATGTATACCGAAC
>OLOV01003123.1_pt1 | contig 10423 bp, 8 predicted proteins | sample 1672931 | NCBI WGS metagenome assembly OLOV01 (sample SAMEA3136738, study PRJEB25190) | human gut metagenome | biome: human gut; feature: human-associated habitat; material: faeces | place: Austria | collected 2013
AAACAGATCTATCCTCGAAAATCTTCTCTTAATCTGAGGCAACTTATTTTTTTCACGTTACTAAATCTAAGAAATAATCATTAATTTTGCTGAAGTTGACCATTCGGGAGAGTTTTGCCATTCCGATTATTTATCTGATTATGTACGAACCATCCATGTTTTTCGCTGAGGAGACCGGGCCTGGATCTGATTCCTGGGGCGGCGGAAATCCTGTTTTCGGAGAAGTGTCAATGCCGGAGGATGTACGGCTGCTCGGTTCGTCTGAGGTCGGATATTCTGAGATATATCGGGCTAAGATTGACGGTAAGTTTGTGGTCCTCAAGTCATTGAAACCTGAACTCAGGGGAATTCCCATGTATGAGCATCTTCTGCATAAGGAGTATGAAATCGGTTATGACCTGGACCACCCGAATATCTGTCAGATCCAGAGATTCGGAAAGTTTATCGGGCTGGGCAACTGCATTGTCATGCAATGGATTGACGGTGTGACGCTCAGGTCAATGCTTGGGCACATGGATGCGGGGCAGGAGCGGAAAGTTATCGACGGTATCTGCGATGCGCTGGAGTATATCCACAGCAAGCAGATCGTTCATCGCGACCTCAAGCCTGAAAATATTATTATCACGCATAACGGACAGAATGTCAAGTTGATAGACTTTGGTCTTTCTGATGCTGACTGGTTTGCCGTGCTGAAGATTCCTGCAGGGACAAGGCGTTATGCTGCGCCGGAACTTATCGGCGGCGAGGCTGTGGATTGCAGGGCAGATATCTATTCCCTCGGCTGTATTCTGAAGGAAATGTCACCACGTTACCGTAAAGTCGCTGAAAAATGTGCTGCCGTGTCTGCCGCAGAAAGGTATCGTGATATTCGAGAGGTTCGCAAAGCATTGAAAGTCAATGATAATGCCCGCATCTGGAGGATTCTGGAGGGAGCGGCTCTGGTTGCTGTCTTGGCAGCTGTCGCCGTGTATCTTTTTTCTGACGGCAGCAGCAGGGTCCCCGATAAAGTTTTCCGGGAGATTACAGAAGAGATAATCGAAGCGGACAAGTAATTATTATAAATCAGTTATTAGCCATGCCTGGAGTTGCTTTTTCTGACAATCCGATGACATTGACAATATTCAAGTGGAAGGCTGTTTTATTTTGTGCAGTCCTTGCGCTGGCGGTGTCCTGCTCCGGGATTCCGGCTGCTGATATTTTTGTCGCGCCTCGCATTGTGGAAACCTCCTGTATGGTTGATGAGAATACCGTCGAGCTTACATGCATCTATTCTACCAAACTTGGGTTCAAGCAGTTCGGTTTTTCATATGGTTCGAAGGAAGGAGGAATGACGGATGTCATCAGTACTGACGTCCAGCCTCATGAATTCAAGGTGCGGCTTACGGACCTCCAGTATGACTCGACTTATACTTATTATGCCTTCATATCGAATGGCTCAAGGCGTTATTCGTCTTTCGGATCCGAGTTCACTACAGGGTCCTGTCCTGAGGAAAAGTCAATGATTGACAAGTATTTCGCTGATCAGGATTTCCTTTCGGAGGTCATGAAGGTTGCTGATGCGAATCATGACGGACATATTTCTGTCAGTGAAGCGAAGGCGTTGACGTCTTTGGATATTTCCCGTGACATATATTCGATAGATGGTCTGGAATATTTTGAAAATCTCAGGTCTTTCACTTGTTGCGGTCACTACATTCCGTCATATCTGGATTTGTCTTGCCTTGAGAATCTTGAGAGTCTCAGTGTTCCGGATTGTAATTTGACATCTCTGAAGTTGCCTGAAAAGATCAAGTACCTGAATGTCAGCAACAATAATCTGTATTCGCTGGATGTGGGCAGATGTCCTCTTCTTGAAACTCTGGACTGCTCTGAAAATAAATATCTTGTGTTGCTTTACCTGCTGGTGGACAATTGTATCCGGGAGATAAACTGCGACAATACCGCAATTAATATTCTGGATTTGACGGGCTTTTCTTCTCTGCAGTCTCTGGTGTTCATGAATTCCACATATTCGTATCTGGACAAGGTTATATTGAAAGGATGTTCGTCACTTTCCGATTTGAAACTCAATTCCGGCAGGATGACAGAGATTGACCTTCATGACGCCACAGACCTCGATGTCGTGGAGATTTACGGCGGCAAACATGAAAATTTGATGACATTTGATTTGTCAATGATAAAGAATGTGTCGAAGTTTGTCTTGATGGATTGTTCTGTGTCTGAACTTGATTTTTCGTCTAACTGCAAGATGGTGAAGTCTGTGACTGTTGAAAGGACAGATGTGGAGTCGCTTGATTTTACCGGCTGCCATGAACTTTCTACTATTGTGTTGAGAGATAATGAATTGCTTAAGTCTGTCAAGCTGCTGTCAGGTCATGAATATGTGCTGGAGATTCCGGAAACGGTCGAGTTGATCTACGAGTAGTAGGCGACCTGTTTTGTGTAGTCAGAGCGCATATGTGATATTGATAAATTCTGGTTTTTTTGTACATTTGCAAGGATCGGTTTTGGAATATGCCCAAAGCTGAATTTCCTGATAACTTAGAAACATTGAAAATGAATATTCGAAAGCTTTTTATATATTTCATCGCAATCTTTGCATTGGCCGCATCATGTACCGGAATTCCGGGTGCCGAAAGTTTTGTCGCACCGCAGATTGTGGAGACTTTGAGCAAAGTAAAAGGAGATACAGTCGAACTTACATGTGTATATTCTTCCAAGGTCGGCTACAGCCAGTATGGCTTTTCTTATGGTGCCAAGAATGACGACATAAAGGATGTGTTATGTGATGATGTGCAGCCCAATGCGTTCAAGGTCGAGATTACTGGCCTTCCGTACAATACGACTTTCACTTACTCGGCATTCATTTCGAATGGCTCCAGACGCTACAAGTCTTTCGAGGCGGAGTTCTCTACTGGACCTGATCCTGCTGATACGGTGATTATCGATGATTTCTTCGAGGACAAGGCGCTTCTTTCCTATGTCCTGAATCAGGCCGACAAGAATGATGACGGATGTCTTTCCGTAGGTGAGGCAAGGTCTGTGAAATCTTTGTGTTTAGATTATGACGTCGAGTCTTTAGCAGGGCTGGAGTACCTTGAGAATCTTACCACTCTTTCTTGTATTTCCTGCGATATCCCTACAGATCTGGATTTGTCTTTCCTGACCAGGCTGGAGAATCTCGAGGTTACTTGGTGCAATTTGAAATCTGTCAAACTGCCTGTCAGTCTCAAGTACTTGGATGTCAGCCATAATAAATTGAAATCTCTCGATCTGACTTCGTTCCCGTCTCTTGAGACAGTGATATGCAGTCAGAATACGTACTTGAATTCACTTTTGACATTGAAAGGCATAAAGAGACTTGAGTGTACCGATACGGCCTTGAAGACATTGGATTTGACCGGCTATTCTTCTCTGGAGGCTCTTGTCTTCGCGTCTTCTTCAAATGGTGTTCTTCAGGATATCATTTTGAATGGTTGTACTTCCCTTACTGAACTGAAGATTGAGACCGGCAGGATGAAAACGGTCGACCTTTCCGACAGCCCTAATCTTAAGAAGGTGGCCGTTTATTCCGGCATTTATTATGATTTGGCCTCGTTTGATCTTTCTATGGTCAAGAATGTGCAGGATTTTACCTTGCAGGATTGCCCGGAGACCAATCTGGATTTTTCGTCAAACTGCAAGAAACTCAAGTCCGTGACTGTTGACCGTACAGGCGTAACGGAACTGGATTTCACTGGTTGTCCAGATCTTTTTTCAATCACTTTGAGAGAGAATTCTTCTCTTAAGTCCGTCAAACTGATTGCCGGACACGACTATGAGGTGCAGGTTTATCCGAAAGTGGAAGTTACCTACGAGTAAGAATCTGTTTTGAAATGATTGAACAGTTGTTTGAGGTAAAATTCCTTCATCTTCTTTCCGAGTTCTCAGGTCAGACAGGCCCGGTTATCTTCCCTGAACCCTCGGTTGAATCTGAAGGTTTTTCCACTCAAACCTTCTGTGAATAATTTCAAAACTGTTTCTTAGCATTTCCATGATGTTGCTGAATTGCACTTCTCGGGAGTGCTAAGATGTTAATAATCCGTAATATATAATATACGATGAAAATGAAAAGAATGTATCTGGCCGCATTGACATTGGCCGGAGTCTTATTGGGGCAGGCGACAGCTTTTGCTGATGAGGGCATGTGGCTGATTCAGGATATTAACGCGGCGTTGGAAAAGAAGATGCAGGAGAGGGGTCTGAAGCTCTCGGCCGGGGAAATTTATAATGCGGATGCACCGGGTGCGGCTGTTTCGGATGCGATAGTATCTCTCGGGTTCTATTGTACCGGAAGTATAATTTCAGACCAGGGTCTTCTTATAACAAACCATCACTGCGCTTATTCTGATGTTTTCGCGCTGAGTACTCCGGAGCATAACTATCTGGAAGAAGGTTATTGGGCTGTGCGCAGTGACCAGGAGTTGCCTATTCCGGACAAGCAGGTATTCTTCCTGAAACGCGTTCTGGATGTTACTGCTGAGGTGCAGAATCTTCGTAAGGAATTGTCCGAGAAAGGTTTGCCTTGCGGAATGCGTCGCGTGAGCCATATTATGGAGTCGAGATATAAGAAGAACACGGGAAAAGAGGCCTATCTGAATTCAATGTGGGCAGGCGAGAAATACTACATGGCGTTGTATGATGTCTATGAGGATCTTCGTCTCGTGGCTGCGCCTCCTGTTTCCGTGGCTGCATTCGGTGGTGATACTGACAACTGGGAGTGGCCTCAGCATAAATGTGATTTCGCAATGTATCGCGTGTATATGTCTCCTGACGGCAACCCGGCAAAGTATTCTAGTGATAATGTTCCTTTGAAGCCGTTGCGCAAACTGGATATCTCTTTGGATGGTTATAAGCCTGGCGACTATACTATGGTTATCGGCTATCCTGGCAGAACCAACCGTTATGCGTCTTCGTTGGAGACTGATTATCAGGAACGTGTGACTCTTCCGATTGCCAATGAACTGAGACGCAATCAGATGGAAATAATGCGCCGCTGGATGGATGCTGATCCTGCTGTATGGCTCAAGTATTCTGACACGTTCTTCGGCCTCAGCAATATCGGTGAAATGCAGGAAGGCGAGGCTGCCTGTCTTAAGAGGTTCGGAGTCAAGGCTATAAAGGAGTCTGAGGAGAAGGATTTGCAGGCATGGATAGAAGCCGATCCTGCACGTAAGGCCAGATGGGGTAGTCTCATGTCGGATCTGAAAAAGATGTATGATGAGACAGAGGCCGTGGAGCGCAACAAGGCTTATTTCCGTGAAACTTTCTTCCGTGGAACTATCATTGGCCGTACCATCATGAGGATGAACAGTGCACGCGGCAAGTTCAAGCCGATGAAGAAATTCCTTATGAGAGGTATTTCTGAGACGGATCCAAGGGTGGAGCGCGATTTGCTGGAATACTCTGTGTCACAGTACTTCACTAACATTGACACGTCTCTTTTCGGTCCTTATCAGAGGGAACTTTCCGCTAAGTTCGGTACGGATTTCAAGGCGATGACTGATTATATTTGGGCGGGAACTATGGTTGCTTCCCGTGAAAAGGCGGAGGCGTTCAATAATCCTGCCCAGTTCAATGATGACAGGCTGAAGAAGCTTCTTTTGGATGTCAGCATTCTTGATTTCAACAAGACTGATGATGACATGAATCTTCGTAACAGGATTCTGGCGCTGAACAAGGAATATACTCAGGCTCTCTATGAGATGCGCAGTGATAAGGGAATTGCCCAGTATCCTGATGCAAATTCCACAATGCGAATTACTTATGGTACTGTCGGCCCGATCGAGCCTCATGATGGAGTATGGTGCTCATGGCAGACTTCGACTAATGGAATCATTGAAAAATATGACGCGGAGAATCGCGATTTCAAGCCTTCAGATGCGTTTATGTCAATGCTGGAGTCTCGTGATTGGGGGCGTTGGGCTGTGAAGATGCCTTCTTCCGGCAAAAAGGCGGCTCCGGCTCCTGTCGGCTCTGCTCCTGCCGGGACAATGCCTGCTGATTTCCTTACAGACAACGATATTACCGGCGGCAATTCCGGCAGTCCTGTGCTCAATGCCGAGGGCAAGGTCATCGGCTTGGCTTTCGATGGCAACAAGGAATCTCTCGCCAGTGATTTGTATGCCGTTCCGGGCTACAACAAGTGTGTCTGCGTGGATATCCGCTACATTCTCTGGACTCTGGACAAGTATGCCGGAATGTCTAGAATTATCGAAGAGTTGGGATTGTAGTCAAAAATTTTTGGCAAAACCGAAAATTCGTTTTATATTTGCATTCCTATTTGGAGAATCGGTTAACGAATCTCTCGAAGGAATGCATTTCCGGAGAGGTGGGTGAGTGGCTGAAACCACCAGTTTGCTAAACTGACGTACGGGTTTACCGTACCACGAGTTCGAATCTCGTCCTCTCCGCTGAAAAGTGGCTTACAAGTATCTGTAGGCCACTTTTTCTATTTAATATCCCAAAAAATATCCCATTTTTAAGGACTTACGCTATTTAACCAAGTAGCGCGACACGTCTATATGTGAATAACCTACATGCAAATCTGAAATGCAGATAAAAAAATGATTAAATTTGTATGAGACTCCTGAGATGGAGCTATACTATTATCAATAATATTTCTGGTATGACACAGGATTTGACCACATCTCAAATAGAAAGACAAAATGTATTGAATAATCGGATAGCCATACCGAGGATTCAAGATGCTATCGGGGTTCACGCCTTAGAGTTTGAAGGCAAGTTCTATCTGACCAAGCAGATGGTGGCAGATTTCTTTGAGGTAGACATGCGCACCATTGATAATTATCTATCCACATATGAGAGTGAACTAAAGAACAACGGCTACATTTTATGTAAAGGTAAAATGCTGAGTGAGTTCAAGTTACATTTTGCTCACGAAATTGATTTCGCGAGCAAAACAACCCAATTGGGATTATTTGATTTTCGAGCTTTCCTCAATATCGGGATGCTTCTGAGCGACAGTGAGAAAGCCAAAAAATTAAGAAGTGCAATATTAGATATCGTCATTGCGACAATCAATGAGAAAGCCGGCGGCGGCACGAAATATATAAACTGGAGAGATCGAGAATATCTCCCTGCCGCAATCCAAGAAGAAAATTATCGCAAAAATTTCACGTCGGCAGTAAACGAGTGTGTTGAAGGACATACCACATTCAAGTATTCCCAAGTGACGGATATGATTTATAGCGCTGTTTTTTTTGAAAAAGCCAAAGAGTATAAGGAACTTCTTAAACTGAATAAGAAGGACAATGCCAGAGCTACAATGTATGCAGAAGTACTTAGAGTTATCAGTTCTTTTGAAAATGGCATTGCCTCTGCAATCAGACAGGAATTTGGACAAACCGGCAGTCTCTTATCCATTAGAAGAGTCCAGGCTCTAATAAAAGAACAAGCCGAGAGCGCAGCGATGAAGCCGTTCTTATATGATGCCAGGCAAAAAATGGCATCAAGAGACTTAGGCTTCAGGGATGTGTTTCACGAGAATATTTCAGATTACTTGAAGGCATTGACTCCGGAAGATTTTGAGAGATTTATCGGAAGCGAATCATTGGATTTGGAAAAACTTCTTGATAATGATGAGAATCGTGCAGTCCTCAATAGACTTAAACAATAATCGTGATGAAGGAGACAGTATATTTAACAAAAGAAGAACTCCTTCAATACTATCGCGAAACCATCCAGCAAAGTGGTGGTGGAATGGCCGATATTCGCGACGAAGGTGGACTGGACAAAGTTCTGGTTTTTATTCAGGACGACAACTACTATCCAACCTTTGAAGACAAACTCACATACCTTGTCTTCGGTCTGTGTCACGGACATTATTTCGCTGATGGCAATAAGAGGATTTCACTCGTCGCAGGTGCTCACTTCTTAATAAAGAACAAATATAGTTGGGCAGGTTTTCACTTTTTGCCTGATATGGAAGCATACATTTGGCACGTTGCTGCCGGTAATATAGACAAGGACCTGCTTCTTCCAATTATTCATTCAGTAATCTATCATGAAGACATGGATGAAGCAACAAAGTTGAGAGTTATTCACGCAATGGAAAAGAGTCCTTTATATTCAGAAGAAGTATGACCTTTAGTAGTTTTACAAAACACAAGAAACAATCCATAAAATGACAGATATACAGCTGAAACAGTTGAAAGACAATTTGTGGCATAGTGCGCAATAGCAAGGTACTCCTCCAGCGGGAAGACGCCACGGCCACCCTCATAACACATTGATAATCAAATACCATTTATTTCCGGTGTGGATTTTTGGCAATTTTTTGGTAAGCGTCTCCGGAGTTACGTATTGCAACATAAACCCCGAAAGCTATTTGTCTAACTTTCGGGGTTCATGTTATTTATTTACTCTGCTCTTTCTTTGTCCACTTGTCCGGAAGGAGATTCCTGTAGGCTTCGACTGGAGTCCCGTTAGGCATTTCAGCCATCCGGTTGAGCAAGTCGGAGAGATATTCAAAGAAGTTGATGCGATGCAGCCTGCAGGAACATGCCAATGAATAGAAGACGCACCCGCGCTCGGCACCGGCGTGGCTTCCGAAGAACAGCGAGTTCTTGCGCGAGAGGGAGACATAGCGGTTTATCCTCTCTATCTGATTGTTGTCCCAGGCGTAATCGCCTGCAGTCGGGATGGCTTCAATGCCGTCCCATTCGTTGAGAAAGTAGTTCGCCGCCCCTTGCATCTGCGACTTCGGCGGATATTTGTCGGTCTGGGCCTGCACTTTCAGCAGTGCCGCTTTCAGGTCCTCGAGTATCTGAGGGGCGTACTCCTGACGCCACTTCAGGTTGTCTTCGGCCGTCCAGCCGTTCTCGCCGATTTTATGTTTCCGCTCATTCCCGTATATGTCATTGCACAGTTCCAGGATCCTGTCCGCATCCGGATTCCCCTTCATGTCCAGGAAGTCGCGCTTGCAGTGCTGGAGGCAGGCAAGCCTCCTGACTTTTCCTCCGGATGTCGCCTCGACTTTCTTGTAGGCCTTCAATCCGTCGGACTGGATGGTCCCTGAGTAGTCCCCAAGTTCTTTGAGGATCACCTCTTCGCTGCGCGAACCGTTGTCGTAGAAAAAATAGGTCAGCCCGAGATGTGCGGCCAGGATTACCCAGATGTAGCCCTTCCGTATTCCCTTGCCGGCATTCTCGTCCGTATTGACGAGGACCTTGTGGTAAGTCTCGTCCGCACAGATGTAGTTGTCCTCCTTTACGGCGCTCCGCATGGCCCTGTGCAGGTTCTCGAACAGGAATGCCGTTTTCTTGAGGAGACCGTGCGCCGTCTGCTTGTCAAGATTGAACCCGTTTTCGGAAAAGTAGTTCACGATGCGCTCTACGGGCATCGAGTAGAGGTAGCGCAGCTGGGCGATGCCCGCGATGAACGAGCCGTCGAAACTGGAGTTCTGTATCGGAGCCTGAGGGGCCCTCGCGCTGACCAGACGGTCTCCGGCCTTTATGGTGTGGATATGGAGCACTTCCTTGATGAACTGTGGCGGTATCATGATATAGCGGACCACGTCACGCACTCTGTCGAAGACTGCCTTCTGCCCATCAGCTGCCCCGTCCGGATAGATGTCCTTCTCGACCGTCTTCATCTCGAAGTGCATGTCCCGCTTGGCGCCGTTGTTGCCGCGGGCCTTGCGCTCTGCCGCCTTGCGTTCCCTTTCGGCCTGCCGTTCTTCTTCGGTCCTGGCTTCCGCAGGAGATGCCTTCTGGCGTTCCGACTTGTTCTCGACCATCCTGGAGAGGCCGCGCATCTGGCTCTTCGCTTTCGAAAGGCTGGCGTCGCGGTCTTTCAGCAGGGCCTCCAGGTCGGATATGGTCTGTTCCATGCCCTTCATGGTTGCGCGAAGTTCGGAAACGGTCACATTGAGGTTGGACACGGTCATGTTCAGCTGGAAGTTGACCGCATTGGCGGCCTCCAGCTGCTCCTGGAGCATCTTTATGATCATATCCTTTCCCATATTCAAAACGAAGTGTCCAACCTCATATACAAATATAGGCATTTTTATTCGGATATGCAAATTTAACACATTGAGCATCAATGTGTTAAACGCTATTTTTAGCCCTTCCGGCAAATGCGGGCCGCCATTGCCCGAAGGATGGCACCGGAAGTCTCTCCGCCCGGTGCCGGGCCCGGAAGCGGCCCTGGCATTGACATTGGCGCCCGTTTTGCCGGGCCCCGCATTGACGGGAAAAAGTTTTTCGGGAACACTTTCACATTCCTGCAAACCTCGTTCGGTAGCGCTTCCGGAAACGGACACTGTCAAGACTTATCCCCGACATGATGAGGGAGAACGTCTCCCACGACAACTCATAGTAACCCGTGGACGGATTGAGCCTCGGCTGTTCAAACGAGCCTT
>OLOV01003126.1_pt1 | contig 10417 bp, 9 predicted proteins | sample 1672931 | NCBI WGS metagenome assembly OLOV01 (sample SAMEA3136738, study PRJEB25190) | human gut metagenome | biome: human gut; feature: human-associated habitat; material: faeces | place: Austria | collected 2013
TTAAACCACATACTCCACCGCTTGTGCGGGCCCCCGTCAATTCCTTTGAGTTTCATCCTTGCGGACGTACTCCCCAGGCGGGGTACTTATTGCGTTAACTCCGGCACAGAAGGGGTCGATACCTCCTACACCTAGTACCCATCGTTTACGGCCAGGACTACCGGGGTATCTAATCCCGTTCGCTACCCTGGCTTTCGCATCTCAGCGTCAGACACAGTCCAGAAAGGCGCCTTCGCCACTGGTGTTCCTCCCAATATCTACGCATTTCACCGCTACACTGGGAATTCCCCTTTCCTCTCCTGCACTCAAGTCTTCCAGTATCCAGAGCCATACGGGGTTGAGCCCCGCATTTTCACTCCAGACTTAAAAAACCGCCTACATGCTCTTTACGCCCAATAATTCCGGACAACGCTCGCCACCTACGTATTACCGCGGCTGCTGGCACGTAGTTAGCCGTGGCTTATTCGTTTACTACCGTCATTACAGATCATTATTCACAACCTGCACATTCGTCATAAACAAAAGAGCTTTACGGAACGAATTCCTTCATCACTCACGCGGCATTGCTCCGTCAGGCTTTCGCCCATTGCGGAAGATTCCCCACTGCTGCCTCCCGTAGGAGTCTGGGCCGTGTCTCAGTCCCAATGTGGCCGTTCATCCTCTCAGACCGGCTACTGATCATCGCCTTGGTAGGCCGTTACCCCACCAACTAGCTAATCAGACGCAGGCCCATCCTCTAGCGATAGCTTATAAATAGAGGCCATCTTTCACAGCATCCTCATGCGAGATTGCTGTCACATTCGGTATTAGCACCCCTTTCGGGATGTTGTCCCCATCTAGAGGGCAGGTTGCCCACGCGTTACTCACCCGTTCGCCACTAAGATTATCGAAATAATCTCCGTTCGACTTGCATGTGTTAGGCATGCCGCCAGCGTTCGTCCTGAGCCAGGATCAAACTCTCCAATAAAGTTTATTGAAGAACTAATCTAGCTCTTATTATTTAAAAAAGAAGTTATTTGACTTGGTCTTGCGCTTTCGCGCTCGACCCGCACATTCGCTTTTTTCTAGGTTTATGTTCAGTTTTCAAGGTTCACTCTGTTGCGTTTGTTCGCAACTTTGTTGTTTGTGTTTGTCGCTGTATCCCGGCGACTTGTATATAATACCACGTGGGCAAGGTAATGTCAACACCTTTTTTATAACTTTTTTAAGATTTTTAGTGAAACACTTGGCATAGTGGGCAAATAAAGTATCATGTATACACGCTTTGAGGCCTCTGAAAAACTTCATAAATTTCTTTGAAAATCTACGAAAAATCCCCAAAAATACCTTGCAAAACGTCATTTTCCGGCAAAAATTCCTATAATCTTTTTTCGAAATTTCCTATCACCGATACATTTTCGTATTCAATAATAAAGATATCCGGATCACATTCTTCAAGCAAATGACGTAATTTCATCGACTCAACCTTCGAAACTACTGTTAAAAGCACATTGGTATCCTCACCGCTATAGGCACCTATGCCCTTAATTTTAGTTACACCGCGATGCACAGCCGCAAAAATAACCTCTTCTACCAAATCTATTTTAGTAATTACAATCATCGTTACCGTAATACTTGGCAAATATGCCTTATCCAGAACAACGGAAGTAATTACGGCAAAGAAGATAGAGTAGACTGCTGCAGCAACATCATATAATAGAATACAGCTGCCAAAGACAAAGATATTAATAATATTGAAGACTTTGCCTACACTCATATTATGATACCGGTGCATCAGCAGCAGTCCCAGAATGCCCTCACCGCCGCCGCTGCCCTTGCTCATCAGCGTCATGCCGCAGCCCAGACCGCACAGAATACCGCCTGCCAGACAAGCCGTAATCGTATCAGGCAGATAATTATATTCCGCAACAGGCACAAGACTCAGCAATACGCTGTAGCTTGTGATGCAGACAGCAGATTTTACTAAAAAATCCTTGCCAAACTTGCGTATAGCCAGCAGCATCAAGGGTATATTCAGGAGAAAATAGATAATGCCGATATAGTTATCGGTAACAAAGCTCAGTCCCAAGACGTTTCTCATAAAATATCCCAGCAGCTGTGCTATCCCTAAAAAGCCTCCATTATAAAGATTACATGGCAAAATGAACATATTAAAGCCGATGGAATATACCAGCGAGCCGCCTATAATAAGGCACAGGGCCTTCGGAGAAAGAAATTGTTTCAGATAGGTAACAGCCTTCATGCTACAGCCTCCTTTGCCGACTGACGGGGAAGGGGGTTGATTAATAACTACTATTATAATAACCTAAAATCTTCTGTTTGCGAATTAACCAAGTAAATAAAGCACTTTTTCCATACCAAAATAAGCAAAATGCTAAAGTCTTTACAATTTTTTCTGCTTATTTTTTGTAAATCAGGCAAAATCGTCATAATTTCGCCATATACTGCCTTTATAATAAAAACAACAAAGGTAAACAACCACTTTAAGAAAGAAGGTGCCAAATATGATGACAACATTAACCAAGTATATGAAGAAAACCACGGCAATTGCTATGGCTGCCATGGTGCTTTCTCTGCCGCTGGCAAGCGTAGCATCCGCTCACGAAAGGCACGATGCTCCGCCACCGCGTCATTCAGACCGTTATGACAGACACGACCGTTACGACAAGCATGATCGTTATGACAAACACGACCGTTACGACAGACATGACCGCTATGACAAGCGTCATAAGAACGACAATTACGTAACGAAAAAGGACAGCAACAAAAAAGCTACCACCAGCTTCATCATCGGTGCTGTACTTGGTGCGGTAATTGCCAAAAACACCTGATTAACATACTCCTTTCATACTCATTACTCATACACAAAAAGAGCTGCAGTTTTACACTACGCAGAGTAGTGCAACTGCAGCTCTTTCAATTTTTACTATATTATATGTAACAGAAGAATCTTCAGCTGATTACATATCGCGGCTGGCGATAATATCTACACCAAGGCCGAGAATATCCTTAACTACAACGTCACCGGTTTTAATCGGAGCGGTAACCTTTACGCTACGCAGGAAGCGTGCGCAGTCCATGATACGTTCTTTCGGCAGTACGTTAGCGGATACTACAGGCAGCAAAGGCAGCATACCGCCTTCTACAGCAACGGTAGAGGTCAGCATACGCTTCGGAGCAGTGACTTCATCGTTAGCATATTTAGCGCCACGCGGGCAGGTGTTGCCGGTAACATTGGTAACTGCGCCATTTTCAATGATAACAGTCATCTCGCAGCCCATAGGGCACATAATGCAGTTCATAACACGAGTTTCAACAGCCATTTTATACCCTCCTTACAGCACCAGACCTACGGTAACTTCGTCACCGATCTGGGCAAATTTTGCAGCCGGAATTTCTACGGCAATCATTTCACTGGGCTTTGCTACGGGCAGAGGACGGCTCAGCAGAACGTTATCGCCGCTCTTAACCTCCAGCTTAACTTTGCGGTGCGGTGCAGCAACACGCATGAACAGCTTAACCTTCTCGTCAGCAGGAATTTCAGCAGGCATGGTCAGCTTCTGCGGTACGCAGGTACGTACGCCGTCAATAGCCTTTACGGTTACGGTACGGTTTTCGGTTGCTATTTTCTCCTGAGCCTTCAATGCAGCATATTTACCTGCGATTTCAGCTTCTTCGGATACAAAGTCAACCAGGTCATGTACGTGTACTACGTTGCCGGCAGCAAAGAAACCGTCTAAGCTGGTTTCACGATGCTGGTCAACAACCGGACCGTTGGTCAGCGGGTTCATTTCCAAATCAAGGCCGCGGGACAGCTCGTTCTCAGGAATCAGACCTACAGACAGCAGTACGGTATCACACTCGATATCAAATTCAGTACCCGGAATCGGAGTCATACGCTCGTCAACCTTAGCAACGGTGATACCGGTTACGCGCTCTTCACCATGGATAGCAACGATGGTGTGGGAGAGGTACAGAGGAATATCATAGTCGTTCAGGCACTGAACGATATTACGAGTAAGACCGTTGGAGAAGGGGCAGATTTCCAGGCAAGCCTGAACCTTGCAGCCTTCCAGGCTCATACGGCGAGCCATAATCAGGCCGATGTCACCGCTGCCGAGGATAACGATTTTGTGACCCGGCAGATAGCCTTCCATATTAACCATACGCTGAGCAGCGCCGGCAGTAAATACGCCTGCAGGACGCTCGCCCGGAATACGGATAGCGCCACGGGTACGCTCACGGCAGCCCATGGTCAGGATAACAGTTTTGCCTTCCAGCTTCAGTAAGCCTTTTCCCGGATTAACGGCAATAACAGTTTTATTGTTTTGTACATCTAATACCATGGTATCAACCAGAGTTTCGATTTCAGGTTTATCAGCAACGAGCTCGATGCAGCGATGTGCATAGCCGGGGCCGGTCAGCTCTTCCTTGAAGTGATGCAGACCGAAGCCATTGTGAATGCACTGTTGCAGGATACCGCCGAGTTCGCGGTCACGCTCAATAACAACGATTTTTTTAGCACCATTCTGCCATGCGCTGTAAGCAGCAGACAGACCGGCAGGGCCACCGCCAACAATAATTACATCATATAATTGGTTCATTATTATTCCTCCCCGCCATCTGCAGAATATTTTTCGTAGAACATATTGGAATCAGTACGTTCTTTTAATACTTCGGGAACAGAAATGTTCAGCTCGCGTGCCAGAATCTGGGTAACACGCGGACCGCAGAAGCCACCCTGGCAACGGCCCATGCCTGCACGGGTACGGCGTTTTACACCGTCAACAGTGCGTGCGCCTACAGGAGAATTGATTGCTTCTACAATTTCGCCCTCGGTAACGGTTTCGCAACGGCAGATTACGCGGCCGTACAGATTGTCTTCGGCAATCTTGGCAGCCTTTTCATCAGCAGTCATATAGTTGAATGCTTTATGCTTCGGCAGAGCAGCCTTGAAGTCAGCCTTCTTGGCAGCGCCGCTTACGCGAGCAATTTCATTGGCAATCAGCTCACCAACAGCAGGAGCTGCGGTCAGACCGGGAGATTGCATGCCGGCAGCATTGTACAGGCCTTCAACCTTTTCGGAAGGACCAAGTACGAAGTCACCGGTGCTGGAAACAGCACGCAGACCGGCAAATTCAGTAATAGCTGCGCCCATCGGCAGGTTCGGAATCAGCTTCTTGGCAGAAGCAATGATTTCATTCATGCCGGCAGTGGTAACAGCCTTATCTTCTTTGGAATCCTGCTCATTAGCGTTAGGACCGATGAAGGTGTTGCCGTGGGTAGTAGTGCAAACCAGAATACCTTTGGATTTTTTGGTCGGGGTGGGGAATACCACGCCGTAAACCAGACTGCTGCAGGCAGTCTTATCAAACAAAATATATTCGCCCTTACGCGGAGTGATGGTGAAGGTATCATCACCTGCCAGCTTAGCGATTTCGTCAGCATAAACACCGGCAGCATTAACTACATATTTAGCAGCAATAGTGCCTTTATTGGTTTCTACACCGGTAATTTTGCCGTCTTCCTTAACGAAGCCCAGTACCTTGCAGTCGCGGATAACTTCTGCACCGTTTTGTACAGCGCATTGAGCAAAAGCAATAGCAGCACCGAACGGCCAGCATACGCCGGCACTCGGAGCCCACAGAGCACCCTTGACAGTGGTCAGGTTAGGCTCCTTCTCAAGAACTTCTTCTTTAGACAGGATTTGCAGGCCTTCAACGCCGTTCTTTTTACCGCGTTGCAGCAGCTCCTGCAGAGTCTGCATTTCCTCGTCGGTGGTTGCAGCAACCAGGGAACCGGTCCATTTAATATCCAGGTCCAGTTCGTTTTCCAGCTCGTGGTACAGAGCGTTGCCACGAACGTTGGTAATAGCTTTGAGGCTGCCGGTAGGAGCGTCAAAGCCAGCATGAAGAATTGCACTGTTAGCTTTAGTAGTGCCGATAGCGATGTCCGGCTCTTTTTCCAGCAGAACGCATTTCAGGTCATACTTGGAAAGCTCGCGCAATACAGCAGTACCTACAATGCCGCCACCAATAACGACTACATCAGCAGATTTTACAAATTCCATTCCGTCACTTCCTTGCTGAATTTTCTCATAAAAATACATCTAAATTTTATCACAAATCTGCAAAAAATAGAAGAGGGAAGCGAAAATAAAAAGTCCATGGTGGGACATGATATGCCCCAAATACATTTCCTTCATTATATAAAAAAACTGCTGCCATTTCAGTCTTACTGTAAGCAAAACTGAAAATGGCAACAGCCTGAAATTCTATTCTCTCTTCTTCACAAACCATCTCAGCGGCAGCTTTTTCTCCAACCAGCCGATAAAGATATCCGAAAGCGGTGTCAGCAGAATCCAGCTTAAAACAAGCAGGACAAAAGAAACGGAGCCTACGAAAACATCGGTAAACCAATGCGCACCGCCCATAATACGGGGCAGTGAGAAAATAATAAATACAGCCATCGCTTTGATAAAAGCATCTTTGCCGATATATTTCCACATATACACAGCAAATATCAACAGCATCATGCCATGGTCACCGGGAAAGCCGCTGCCGGAGCGATCCTTGGCAGGCCAGCCGCTCAGCTGGCTAACCCAATTTACATTGTGATACAGCTGGTCAAAATAGACTGAAGCACTTGCGCGGTCAATCGGCAACAACTTATCAAACTGCTTAATGATTACCGCACTTACCAGCATCGCAACACCGATACAGAACAGCCAACGCTTGCCTTCAACATTGCTTTTGCGATAATAGCTGTAAAAAATCACCAGCATCGCCACAAAGGCCACCACATCAAAGGCACGCAGATTAACAAAAGCGATAAAATAAGTAAAGACCGTTCCCTGCGCCAGCTGCTGGTTAAAGAAATAAAAGACACTTTGGTCCAAAGCCAGCCAAGGTCCGTGATAGCCGGCGTTAGGGGTGCTTGCCAGCCAGCTTCCCAAAAGCAGTGCTCCCAGGATATTACAGATAATTATCCAAATCAGGTTATTTTTCTTCATATAATCTCCTCGTATTTCAATATCACTGTTCCTCAGATATCACCTAAAGTTCAGTTAACAAATTTACGTAAATATGATACCATATTATTGAGGATTATATAAGTCTTTTATGTAGATTTTTCCCATCAGCTTCCAAAGGAGGGAGAATTATGCGCAAACTGCTTTTACTGTTAACCTGCTTACTGATGTGCTGCTGCAGCGCGCTGGCGCTCGCCGCAGATAAAACTAAGGTTGCCGATGATCCGGACACAATCAAACCGATGGAAACCATCAGTGCTGCCAAAATGAACGAACGCCTGCAGGTCGGCAATAGCGAAGACCTGTTATATGTAAAAATCAAGGAAGACAGGGTAGAGGTTTATCAAGGTCTGGCAGCAGACCGCTCTTTGCGTAAGCAGTTGATTTTAACCATGCCCAATACAGAAATGCTGCGCTTATATACCAACAACAAGGCAACCTTTGCGCAGATAAACAAAATGCTCAGCGATTACGAAAGCTCCAGCGCCAACTTCAACGGCTATAAAATTATCACCGATAAGGATACACCGAAAAAGTTGGAGAACGGCGGTAAAATCTATCGCTTGTGGTTTATGAAGATTGAACGCGAAAAGCAAAGCCGCAGGGGTGGCTGGAACTTCCCGATCGGCATAGGTATCGGCATCGGCGGCGGCCATCACCACCACGGTCCCTGGATTGGAGTAGGGTGGTAAGTTTGCCACACAAAAAAACTTTAAACAGCAAAAGAGCAGTCTGCAACTATACACAGACTGCTCTTTTTGTATTTAAAATTATTTATTTTCCAGCTTCATGCGACGTTCAGCAACACCGTTAAGGAAGTACAGCGCCAGCCAGCAGCCAACGTGAGATGCTGTCTGCAGAGTGCCGTTTTCCGGATAAATTTCTACGAAATCAAGAGAGCAGGCACCGGCAAGAGCTGCCTCATGCACCATGCTAAGCAATTCATAGCTGGTCAGACCGCCCATATCTTGCGGACCTTGCGGCATATAAGCAGCGTCCAGAGAGTCGGCACAGATAGTAATATAAATTACTTCCGTATCTTTGGAAACTACAGCCAAAGCTTTTTTAATCGCTGCCTTCCACCCTTCTTCTTTAATCTCACGACAGGGAATAACGGTAGCACCGTATTTTTGGGCGTTTCTGTATTCCTGCTGATGGTTACGCGGTCCGCGGATACCAATATGAGCGATTTTCGTTGCATCCATATTGGGGTCATTGTACAGCTGGAAGAACGGAGAGCAACGAGAGTATTTGTCATCGCCGAAGTTATCGTAGTTATCCAGATGAGCATCAAAATGCAGCACACCTACTTTTTTCGGATGGCGTTTTGCCATTTCGCTGATAAGCGGATAAGCAATACCATGGTCACCGCCTAAAACGATAGGCACACATTTTGCATCCAGCAGCTCACCATATCTTTCACGAATCTGTGCGAAGGTAAATTCATAGTTGCCATTTTGCACAGCAACGTCACCATAATCACCGCCGGTCAGATGTTCAAAGGAATCAATATCAAAATCAGGCAGATAGCCGGTATAACGAATAGAAGCAGTACGGATGGATTTAGGACCATCGGTGCAGGATGAATAACCGCCAATAGTGCAGCCACCTTCCCAGGGCACACCCATAACAGCAACATCAACCTTCTTTAAATCTTCCTTGTTTTCCAATACAGGCAGATTCAAAAATGTCGGTACACCACTATAAATATTGGTCGGTAAAAAATTAGGGTCATAAATTGTCGGTTTACTGTCTTTCATTAAATATCCTTCTTTCCTAGTCAAAAATTCACTATTTTATACATAAGATCAGAACAGGCTGATAACGCTGCTCAGACCAAGATATAAGCTGATTAAGAAGATTATCCAGCCTAATGCAGTTTGCAGAGTACTGTTAGTAAATTCACCCATGATTTTCTTGCTGCAGGTAAGATAAACCGTTACACCGACAACTACAGGAAGAACGATACCGTTAACAGCCTGTGCCGTCATAATCAGCGCAATCGGATTAAAGCCGAAAGCAGAAATAACAATACCGGTTACAAGAACCGCTGCATTAGTAATAACAAAGCGTTTATCGCTTCTGTCAGTCTTCCAGCCCCACAAGCCGGCAAGTACATAAGATACACCCATCGGTGTGCAGACAGCACTGGAAATACCGGCAGCAACCAGGCCTACAGCCATAAACGGCTGAGCAAAATCACCCAGAGTGGGCTGCAGCTGAACTGCCATATCCATAGCATTTTTTACGGTCATACCCTGCATAACAGCAGCCGAAGTAATCAAAATCGCACCGGTTACAATGCCACCGATAATCATCGGAATGTTAGTACCAAAGGCAACCAGAGGCAGCTCTTCGGCACTATGCCAAGTGCGCTTGGCGCTGGCAGCATGTAAAAACATGTTATAAGGAACAACGGTAGTACCAATCAAAGCCAGGCAGGTCATCAAAGAACCTTCCGGAATATGCGGTACAAGACCACCAAACAATTCGCCAAGATTAGGTTGTACAACAATCATGGTAATCAGAAAAACAATGCACATAACTACAACGCAGACAGCCAAAAGCTTTTCCAGATATTTCAAAGCATCACCCGCAAAGCTCAAAAGCACCATAATGCACAGGCCCCAAATAGGTGCGATGATATGTGTCGAAACGCCGGTCAATGCACTGACGCCCAAAGCAGTACCTGTCAAATCACCGCCCATATAAGCAAAGCCGCCTACAGCGATAGCCACGGCAACAAGGCCTACAAGAAATTTTCTGAGCAGTGGACGGTCATCAAAAGCAATCTGCAAGGTTTCCGCCAAATCCTTTTGGGTCACTACACCCAAACGCGCTGCCATACCTTGTGTAACAATAACGGCAATTACGGAAAAGACTATGCACCATAATAATTCATAACCGTAACCGGCACCGGCTCTGGTAGAGCTTGTTACGGTACCGGGCCCGATAAAGGAACCGCAGATTAAAAAACCTGGTCCCAAAGCAGCTAGTTTTTCTTTAAAAGTAAAGTGACGCGGTACTTTAGCACCATTTGTTTCCTTTTGCATTTATAATGCCCCCTCAAAAAATAAATATATCAGACGTATTTTGCTTTATATTATCGTTTTTCTCTTTATATTATCGTCTGATATTATTTCTTATATCACTTTACAGCATCTCTGTCAAGATTTTTTTATGCAATTAATTTAAAACATCTCCACAAATTGCATTTTCAGAAACTTTCTTCAATCAAGCAATGAAATAGCCTGCGCCAATCAAAAATAATGTATCATAAAAGCAAATACAGAAATCCTATGGAGGGGAAAAGGGTTGTATTTGTACAGGATGAAAGAGATCAGCAAAATGCAGATGGGGTATGCGGACATCTTGAGGCGGTTGGCA
>OLOV01003129.1_pt1 | contig 10405 bp, 10 predicted proteins | sample 1672931 | NCBI WGS metagenome assembly OLOV01 (sample SAMEA3136738, study PRJEB25190) | human gut metagenome | biome: human gut; feature: human-associated habitat; material: faeces | place: Austria | collected 2013
GGTTTGCCGTGACTGCTGTGTTTAAGGTGCCCTGGATATGCCGTCTGCTGCCGTTTATGGCTAAGCATACGGCGATTTTGCCGCGTAGCAGAGAGGGTTTTGTGCGTGGCTGCGGTCAAATGGTACAGCAGGAGTTTTTGACGAAAAAGGCCTTGCTGCTGCAAAAAAAGCAGCTGGTAATTCTGGATAAATTTATAGTTTATCTGGAAAAGCCGGAGAACAAGGCGCGTTTGCAGGGGTTGCTGACCAATTTTGCCGAAGGCGTTCTGCATAAGCTCGATACGCAGGCTTTAAGCAGGCAGCTTGAGGGTAAAATAAAAACAGCCTTGGCTGACGTAGAAGCCAACGAACAGCTTGATAAGCTGTTTAAAGCCTTGGCTGCACAGCGTAGGGATGAGCAATGCTACGAATGGCTGCTGCAGCAGCTGGTTGCCCTAGCGGAATCTTCTGCCATCAGAGAGCGTGTTCGCCGAGAGCTGCAAAAGCAGGTGGAAAAGCGTGGCAGCGAAGGCTTGTGGAGCAGTCTTAAGCTATGGGCTGCCAAAAAGCTGGATGTTGTTAATGTAGACGATGCGACAGATGCAATTTGCCGTGCCTTGGTGGCAACTGCTCACCGTCTGCAGGATGATGAGCAGTGGCGCTGTTGGCTGTATGCACAGCTGCAGCGTGTTGCAGGCAGTGTTTACGGTACAGAGGCGTGGAGTGATCTGGTGCAGTCACTGCAGAATCGTGCTTTGCATGATATTTCTCTGCAGTCTGCCTTGAAGCAGCTTTTGGATAATATGATTAAGGCTCTGTGCCGTCCGCTTGCACAGAAAGGCGGCGCAGCAGCGCAGCCGACGATTCTGCTGCAGGCTGTGCAAGAGGCGTTGGAAACTATTGAAACGGATTTACGTTCCGACGCACAGTTTAAGGCTAAGTCAGAGGCGTATCTGCAGCATATACTTGGCTTAGGCCTGCTGCAGGCTCAGACAATGCTGGGCGATATTGTGGAGCGAATTTTGCAGGCAATGGCCGATGAACGTTTGACAGAGATGGTGCGCAGTAAGGTTAATACCGATATGCAGCGTATTCGCCTTAACGGTACGGTTATGGGTGGCTTTTTGGGAGCTGTATTTTATTTGCTCAAATGCGCTTGGTGAGTAAGGTCGTCGATAAAGCACCGTATGCATTGTCACTAATGCCTTGTCGTAGCAGTAGTACGCCGACGGCATCCGTTCCTCAAAACTTAAAAGTCTGATGATAAGCACTAAATGCATTATCATCAGACTTTTTTTATGTGAGCACAAACAAAAAAAAGCTCCAAGCCAAAGGCTTGAAGCTGATAAGCATAAATGGAGCGGGTAACGAGAATCGAACTCGCGACACTCAGCTTGGGAAGCTGATGTTCTACCGCTGAACTATACCCGCAGATAAAAATACCATAATGCTATTATATACTATAACAGGTAAAGTTGCAAGTATGAGGCAGTGCCGAGGGATGTGCAACGAGCAATTGTAGTTGTCAGAAAAACTTTAAATTTTTTTCGAGAATACTGTATACAAAATACAAAAAAGTGCTATAATAGATAGCAGATGAGGGAAAAAACCCACAGGCTGTAAAAATACAGCATCAAAAAAAATAAAAAGTGCGAATGCATGGAGGTGAGTTACTATGTTTAGTGCCGCTGGTGTTAGCTTAGTTTTCTTAGGCGTCCTGACTGTTATGTGCATTTTTGAATAATTGTAATGAGGGAACGCCTCTGACCACGCTTTGAGCGGTGGGCAGAGGCGTTTTTATTTTGCTTGTAATTCTGTTGTTGTTAAGCTAATCCCTTGCGGTGGCTGTCATCCCAACCCACCAGGTCCTTGATGACTTCGGAGGCAATAATCAGTCCTGCTACCGAAGGTGTGAAGGCATTGCTGCCGGGCAGCGCACGGCGTTTGGGTGCTTCGGCGTGACATTCGCTTTCTATTTCCTCATTTATAGGTAAAAGCGGCAGCTCCTGCGAATAAACAACCTTTAGTTTTTTTATGTTGTTTTTCTTCATAGCCTGGCGCATAACACGTGCCAAGGGGTCAACCTTGGTTTTATAGATATCTGCTACCTCGAACATGGCAGGATTAACCTTGTTGCCTGCTCCCATGCTGCTGATAACCGGTACGCCTGCTGCCTTGGCTGCAAGTACGATAGCAATTTTGGCTGCCACGGTATCTACGGCATCAACAACGTAATCATATTGCGAGAAATCAAATTCGTGCTGATTTTCCGGTAAAAAGAAGCATTGGCGGCAATTTACTTTGGCATCGGGGTTGATACTCGCAATACGTTTGGCCATGACTTCAACCTTAGGCTGGCCGACAGTATCAAGGGTAGCGATAATCTGACGGTTGAGATTGGTGAGGGCAACGGTATCGTTATCAATGAGGTCAAAGCTGCCGACACCGCTACGGGCAAGTGCTTCAACTGTATAACCGCCTACGCCGCCGATACCGAAAACAGCGACATGGGCGTTCTGCAGACGCGTAATTGCTTCGCTGCCGAAGAGCAGCTCTGTACGTGAAAATTGGTTAAGCATATGAATCTCCTTGCGTGGTATTTATTGGTTTGGATATCGGAAGCTTAAGCTGCTAAGCTGATTTCTACCTTTACACCGTCCTTAAGATCTTCCGGCTTCTGGTCCGAAGTAACAGTGATTTTTGTGCCGTCAATGCTGCTTATCTCACCGCTAAAGGGTGCAGGTGCTTCGGCGGCCTTAATGCTTACCGGCATACCTGCCTTAAGCTCCTTTGCTTGCGCTGCACTGACATTTAGCGTTATACTGCAGCTGTCTACAGCCTTGATGTGCAGGATTACCTGATCCTTTTGTACGGTAGAATTGTTGGCGGTCTGCAAATCGGTAATAATGCCGGTACAGGGGCTGTTGCCTTCATTTTTTTCCTGCTGTGCCATTGCAGCTGCCTGTTGTGCTTTGAGCTGGACAATGAGCTTTTGCTGTGCGTCGATTTCTGCCGGAGAAGCTGGCTTGAAGCTGACGCTTACGCTGCTTGCTGCCTGCAGCTGTGCGATAGCGCGCTGCAGCTCGTCCTGGGCAGCCTGTGCCTGATTGCGTGAAACTGCACCCTGCGCCAGCAGACTGTTCATCTTAGCGGCCTTTTGCTGTGCCGCCGCTACGTTGGCCTGCGCCAGAGAAGTGTCAGCAACCGGTGCTGCCGTCGGCGTGCCCTGCTGCATACGTTTTAAATCAGCTTCGGCCTTGGCAACCTGGGTTGCCAGGTCCTTAACCTGCTTATCCAGCTTTGCGTCACCGATAGCAAAAAGCGGCTGGCCCTTGCTGATGCGCTCGCCCTTTTCGCTGATAAGACCTATGAGCTTTCCTGCTGTCGGAGCCTTGACCGCATAGGTCGGGATGCTTATTGTGCCACTGCCAAGACTGTTATCAGCCTTTTGCAGACTGCAGCCGCTCAGGCTGAAGGCTGTGAGGCAGACGGCTGCCATACAACATAATATTTTTAATATCTTCATAGTAGATTCCTCGTTTCCTTGAAGTTAAAAGCCTATTGTACTTGTATATTATAGCGTAAGTTTGTGGCATTTGCATGACATTTTGCATAATTAGCTAGCTAAAAATTAAAAAGATACTGCCTTCGGCGTGAATGCCGAAACAAAAAATAATGCAAGAGTTTCCAGTATACAAGAAACTTTTACACACAAAAAAGCTGCTGCCTCCGGCGTGAATGTCGAAAGCAGCAGCTTTAATTGTATAGGTCAGATTTTATTTCTCAATCAGTGCTATACCAGCTTCGAGAGCCTTGGTATTAGCTTCTTCGGTTCCTTTCGGAACACGGTTCAGTACAGCCTTGAGAATTGCTTCTTTGGAAACGCATTTGGTGAGTGCAACTACTGCGCCCAGAGCAACGATGTTCGCAAACAGTGTCTTGCCGCAAACAGTGTTGGCAGTATGGGTGATAGGCAGGTCAACGCGTTTGCCGTACTTGCCGGGAACATCAGTTACGAAAAGAGTATCGGTGATAACGGTGGTATGCTCATCGCAGTCGGCAATGAATTTGTTGGCAGCCTCCTGGCTCATTACCAGCAGAGTATCCGGGCAGATAACACGGCTGAAGTAAATGGGCTCATCACTGATGATAGCCTCGGCCTTGGAGGAGCCGCCGCGGGCTTCCGGGCCGTAGGATTGGGATTGTACAGCCAGCTTGTCGTCTAAGAGGGCAGCTTCGGCTAAAATAATACCAGCAGTGATCAGGCCCTGACCACCGGTACCGGAGAAACGAAAGCTATGTCTCATAATTATTTACCCTCCTGTGCACGTTGAATAATTTGGTCATATGCCTTGGTGTATTCCATAACGTCGTTGTTTTCGTAGAGAACGCCGATGGGGAATTTGCCTGCAGCAATGGCTTCAGCCTTTTTATCTTCATCCATGCGGTCCCAAACAGCCTTCATAACGCCATGGTCACGCTGCCAAGCCATCATCTGAGCAGGTCCGCCCATCTTGTTCTGACGGCCGAAGGAAATCGGGCAAGCGCTTACTGCTTCGATGATAGAGAAGCCTTTGTGAGCAATGCCTTTAGCGATAACATCAACCAGTACGGGAACATGGTAGGTGGTTGCGCGTGCTACATAGGTTGCACCAGCAGCTTTTGCCAGATCGAGCAGATTGAAGCTCGGTTCAACAGTGTAGTACGGAGCGGTAGTTGCTTTGGAATGAATAGGGGTCATCGGAGAATATTGACCGCCGGTCATGCCGTAAATGCTGTTGTTGAAAACAACCAGAGTCAAATCAATATTGCGGCGTGCTGCATGAATTAAGTGGTTGCCGCCGATAGCGGTGCAGTCACCGTCACCGCTGCAAACGATAACATTCAGTGCAGGGTTAGCCATTTTTACACCGGTAGCAATCGGCAGAGCACGGCCGTGCAGAGTATTGGCGGTGTTGAAGTCCAGATAACCGGAGGAACGGCTGGAGCAGCCGATGCCGCTGATTACTGCAACGTCGTCTTTTGCCAGACCTTGCTTATCAATTGCTTTTACAATGGCGCCGGTGATAACGCCGTTGCCGCAGCCGGGGCACCAGATGTGAGGCAGACGGCCCGGGCGGAAATATTTATTGATTAAATTTTCCATTTCACTCATCGTTTTTTCTCCTCTCATCCGTTAGGCCATAGCCTTTTTGATTTCAGCTAACAGTTCGGCCGGAGTAGCAGATTCGTTATCGTATTTAGCGTACAGGCTTACAGGAACCTTGCCTGCTACCGCACGTTCAACTTCCAGAACGTACTGGCCGCAGTTCAGCTCGTGTACGAGGATGCCTTTAACCTTGCCTGCCAGCTCCTGCATTTGCTTTTCAGCAAATGGCCAGATAGTAATCGGGCGGACGAAGCCAACCTTCAGGCCCTCCTTGCGTGCCATGTCAACTGCTTCATAAGCAGTGCGGGCAGCGCCGCCGAAGGCTACAACAGCAAATTCGGCATCTTCCATACGATAGTTTTCTACTTGTACGATGTCGTCTAAGTTATCTTCTAATTTAGTGCGCAGACGGTCCTGAGAGGTGCGGGTTGCTTCGCCGGTGCCTTTTGGGAAACCGGTTTCGTCATGTACCAGACCGGATACGTGCCAGCGGTAACCGCTGCCGAAGTCTGCCATAGCAGGAACCTTGGAGCCTTCCTCGCAGCCGTAAGCCAGATAATCTTCGGGTGCGCAGGTCGGGCGCTTGCGTTCTGCCTGCGGAATTTCATCATAGTTGTCGGGAAGCTCGATTTTCTCGCGCATATGGCCGATAACCTCGTCCATCAGGAGAATAACCGGGCAACGATATTTTTCGCTCAATGCTACTGCACGCAAAGTCAGGTCAAAGCATTCGGGAACACTGGACGGAGAAACGGTAATCAGCCAGTGGTCACCGTGGGTGCCCCAGCGGGTTTGCATAACCTCGCCCTGAGCGGGGGATGTCGGTTGGCCGGTAGCGGGACCTACACGTTGTACGTTAACGATAACGCAGGGGATTTCAGCGCTGCAGGCGAGGCCGAGCATTTCCTGTTTCAGGGAGAAGCCCGGGCCGCTGGTTGCGGTCATAGCTTTTTTACCGGCCATAGATGCACCGATAACAGTGCCGAGACCGGCGATTTCGTCTTCAGTCTGCATAAATTTACCGCCAACCTGCGGCAGACGCAGAGCTAATTGTTCAGCAATTTCGGTAGAAGGGGTGATCGGATAACCGCCGTAAAATTTTACACCGGCAGCAATCGCACCCTCAACAACCGCTTGGTTACCTTGTAACAGCAGGATTCTTGACATGGGTTAACTCACTCCTTTTTATTTATCTACAAAGATAGCATAGTCGGGGCAACGCATTTCGCATTGTCCGCATTTGATGCAATTTTCTTCAGCAACGGCTTCAACTTTGCCGACTTCGCTGACTGCCAGAACTTTTTTCGGGCAGAAGGCTGCACAAATACCACAGCCCTTGCAACGCTTAGTAATTATTTTTAAGCTCATATGGTCTCCTCCTTATGATACCTTGTTTAAAATAACAGCATGCGATAGCTTCACTCTATATTATAGCAAAAACAGCATTGAAAAACAGTACCTCTGTAAGCTTTTTACTATTTTATTTTTTAAGCAATAAGTCATATTATAGTTTATGATAAAAATACTGTAATTGCAGATAGAAATCTTTTGGCCAATTAGGATTTCTTGCATGAAAAAGTATAATAAACTATATTTCTGTGAAGGAGAATATTTATGCTAGGAGGTTTTACGCCGATGGTAGATTCGGCGCAAGGCAAAAATAAACGTATTTTGCAAGTAGCAGATGAAGGACTGATGAAGAAAAACGTGGTGCCGGAAAGCTGCAGCAAGCTCGTCTTTTTTTGAAATTAGGTTACAAAATAATTTTGTCTTTGTTGTGTATGGACAGCCATGGCAATAAAAAATTTTGCAAATCACGGCACACCTTGCGCGGCAAAGTATTTTTCAGACCTGCAATATACATGTTCTGACCGCTTACTTCAGAATCGAGCATCTTCCATCTGATATCAGGATGTCTTTGCATTGCAGCAATGTAGTCATAGCCCAGATAGATTACGTTGCTTTCCTTTACTAAATCCAGGGCAACGTCAATATCGGTGATTTCCGCAAAAATATCTACATTCAGACCATTACCAAGAATATATTTTTCCATATTGTCGCGAAAACAACGGAATGATCGTCCTTTACTGATAATTTTTTGATTATGAAGATCCTGATAGCTGAGTTTATCTTTAGCAGCTAAAGGGTGGTCAGCAGAAAGCGCTATGCAATAATGCGTATAAAATATTGGTGTAAGTGTAAAATTTGTGTTGTCCAACGGATCTGTAGTAATAGCGAAATCTGCATTGCGGGCAAGCAAGGCGTTGAGAGCGGCCTCATCGGTGCTTTCGATAATACTGAGAATAATATTCGGATATAATTTGCGAAAGTCAAAGAAAAATTCTGCTGTTAAATATTTTACAATGTTATCGAGCGCGTAGATGGTGATAACATTTTCTTTTTGCTTTGCCAAGGTGTTCAGGCCTGTTATGTAGTTATATTCATCGAGCAACTTTTTGGCATGGGGAAATAATGCTTCGGCAAAATCCGTTGGCTCTAAGCCTTTGGATGAGCGTAAGAATAAGTCTGCGCCTAATTCCTGTTCCAACTCACGAATTGTTTTACTTATTCCTTGGCGAGACACGAAAAGCTTTTCTGCTGTTCGTTGGATATTTTTTGTTGCATAGGCTGTGATAAAATATTGTAATTGCTTTGGCTGCATTGCTTTTTCACCTCAATCTTATTTTACCGCAACTTATTGGTTGCGGTAAAGAACTAAGTTTTTTCTTTTGCTGCAGTGAATTTACATCTATAATAAAATAAAAATTAAAGGAGGAACAAAATGAAAATCAAACAAATTCGCAGTGCGACGAATAAAATTTTTTATGGTGGCAAAACTTTTCTTTTAGATCCTTGGCTTGTGGAGCAATATGGTTTAGGTTGTTTCGATAGTATTCCGGGAAATCCTTACATGGCTGTTGACCCGGTAAAGGAGAAAATACTAATGCCGCTTTTTGCTTTGCCGGAAACGGTAGAAAGCATTTTAAGTGGAGTTGACGCTTATATTATAACGCATATACACCCTGATCATATAGATATCAATATGCAGAAGGGCACTTTTGGTGATATTTTGGAGCATGATAAGCCAATTTTTGTGCAAAATGAAGATGATGCGCAGGCCTTAAAAGCTTCAGGTTTTCAGGATGTACGCATCCTGAAAAATGATGGGGTTAAGTTTGCAGATATAACCTTATATAAAACGCCAGCTTTGCATGGCACGATAAAGCCATCGTCTGATGCTTGTGGTGTAGTGTTTAAAGCAGAGCAGGAAAAGGTTCTATACGTTGCCGGAGATACGATTTGGTTTGATGGCGTGCGTAAAACTTTGGCAAATTATCAACCGGAAGTAATTATGCTTAATGCCTGCGCTGCGGAGCTGCGTGATTATGGCAGGCTGATAATGAATGATGAAGATGTGGATTGCGTACATCAGACATTGCCGGAAGCAAAGCTGTATCTGACACATTTCGATAATGTTGCTCATGCTTCAATTACACGTAGCCAAATGAGAGGTGCGCTTGTACGTCGTGGGGTTGATAATTATGTGATTCCGGAAGATGGGGAAACAGTGATATATTAAAGTAAGACAAAAATAAGCAGCTGTCTTTAGGTGAAGTGTTTCGCCTAAAGGCAGCTGCTTGTTGTTATATATGAGGAAAGACTGTATAATATAAATAACGCAATAAATAGCTTGTTGCTATAAATTTTTTGATGAGCACTGGTATCGTTTTGGAGGAAGTATGGATTTACGTTATATTAATACCTTTCACACTATTGTAGAAGCCGGGGGCTTTAATAAAGCAGCGGAAAAATTATGCTATACGCAGTCAACGATTACGTTTCATGTTAGTCAGCTGGAGAAGGAGCTTGGTGTGCAGCTTTTCGAAAAAGCAGGCAGACATATGGTTTTGACTAAGGCAGGACAGGAACTGGTGCCTTACGTAGAAAATGTGCTGCAGTCTGTTAATAATATGAAAAGCTTTCGCAGTGTTATTGAAGAGTGCCAGGGAGATATACGTATTGCTGCGCCAGAATCGCTTTTGTGCTTCCATCTGCCGAAGATTTTGCGCGAATTTCGTAAGCAGGCACCGCGTGTGCATATTTACCTTGATTCTATGACCAGTACCTCGGTGTATAGGGCTATAAGAGAAAATAAAACTGATATTGGTATTTTTTATGATTTGCATGTAGATGATACTACGATAAAGGTTGTACCATATAAAGATTTTGATTTCGTGATGTTTGCTTCACCAAAAATCAAAAAGCTGTATAGCGATTTTATTACGCCTAATCAGGATTTCAGCTCGTTGGCACGTATTTGCCAGCCTGCAGTAGGCAGGGTGCGTAAAAGATTCGATGAATATATCAAAAGCAAAAATTTTACTATGGGACCGACGATTGAAATTCGCGGTACACAGACGATAAAAAATTTAGTGAAGAATGATATGGGTATATGTTTTTTGCCCAAGTTTACGATTCAAGAGGAATTGGATAAAGATGTGTTGGTAGAAATTCCTATAGATAAAAAGTTTGAGCCGATTCATGCGGTATACGCCTATCGCAAAGATAAATGGCTTAGTCCGCCCTTGAAATTATTTTTTCAGCTGTTGGAGCAGTATAAACGAGTGTAAAATTGATAATTAAATTATTTTGAAGAAACGGAGCCTTGGTTCAATATAATTGAATCAAGGCTTTAGTAACATTAATTATTATTAGCAATGCAAATGTGATAGAATGTTAATAGAAAATAGCACGAAAGAAGTGAAAGTAATGAAGCCAATCAAGACTATGGAGTTTAATATGCCAAAACCTCCCTCTGATGTTTTGTGGCAGCGAAAGGATGTAATGTTAGTTGCTGCCGGTTCCGGTCCATGCTTGCGGGAGCTTTATTATCGTGCCGTAGTGCAGGGCAAGCTGCAGCAGCTTATGCTTTGCCGGATAACTGCTGACGATTATACCATGGGAACCGCTGAAGAAAAAATTACGTGCGTTATAAAACAGGCGGCAGCGGTGAACGGTGTGCAGGTTGTCGTATTATATTTGAACTGTCTGGATATCTTGACAAGACTGGATTTTGATTATTTGGAGCGCCATCTTTCTGAAGCAACCGGCGTTATGGTGCGTTGCTTATTTCGTGGGCCTTTGGGTAAGATGGATATAGGGCATTTTAAGCCTGTTGATGAATTTATGGCTGAGCTACCTGAGGAAAATGGATGCATAAGTCATAATCTGTATCAGCTGCCGCCATTAGCTGCTGATGTTGCTGGTGTTATAGAT
>OLOV01003131.1_pt1 | contig 10374 bp, 4 predicted proteins | sample 1672931 | NCBI WGS metagenome assembly OLOV01 (sample SAMEA3136738, study PRJEB25190) | human gut metagenome | biome: human gut; feature: human-associated habitat; material: faeces | place: Austria | collected 2013
TGTACTTGTAGGTGGTGTCGCGCGAGGCCCTTAGCCTGTTGATGAAGTTGAAAGGTATGCGCAGCTGCTGGTCTATGAAGAAACTGCGCTTCTTGAGCTTGCTCTGCGCGTTCTTGAGATTGACCGGGATGTCCCTGGAGTTCACCGTGGTGTCGCGGACCCACTTCAGGTCCTGCATTCCTCCGTTTTCGCCCATGGAGATGCTGTTGCCGATGTAGCCGGCGTGGGCCGTGTATCGCTTCCCGAGGTAGTTGACCTGGGCGACCGCCGTCGAGTTGGAGGTCTTCTCGTTCTCAAGCATCCCCTCGCCCCCGTATCTTTCGTAGAGCAGGGCGAAGTTGAATGCCGGGGTGATGTTCTGTGTGGTGAAGAGGCGCAGGTTGTTGGATTCCTTGTCCTTGCCGGCGAAGAGCGTCCCGAAATATGCCAGCTCGGTGTGCGGGGTCTTGGAGTTGTAGTGCGGCAGGGTCTCCGGAGAGTAGCTCCATGATTCGAAGGCGTTGTAGAACTCCACGCCTTCTCCGCGCCCGCGCTTGAACCAGTTGTAATATTGTACGGGGCTTCCCGCTACTCCCAGCCAGCTGGCGTTGACGTCGTTGCGCTGGAAAGGGTAGTCGTGGAAGTGATAGTTGTATGTCGTGTCCGGGATGTACGGTTTCAACTTGCCGAAATCCCTGTCCAGAGTCCAGGCTATGATGCGCTTGTATTGCATGGAGTCCGGAATCGCGTATGTCTCAAGAATCCTCGGGGTCACCTCCAGGATGCTGTCCCTTATGGCTTTCTTTTCTTCCTTGACGGCCCTCAGGGAGTCGGCCCTCGCCACCTTGCGCTTTGTGAGCTGCTCTTTGTCGTATTTTTTCTTCTCTTCTTTGGACAGGGATGCGTACCACGCGTCGAACTTGGCCTTGGCCTTGGCTGTGGAGTCGGCTATATATATGGAGTCCAGCTTGTCCCAGAGCGTGGAGTCGAGAAGGGCTTTAAGGGAGTCCCTCGGACTGAGGCTCCTCTCGGAGAGCGAGGAGTCCGGGGTCTCGAAGATGTCCTCATACAGGCTGTCCGCCACGGCGTTGCCCCTGGCGGAGCGCGGGCGGTAATTGTATGGCGGGTAGACCACGGTGTCCCGGCTTTCTGATACGGACGGCACGGCGGACGGGCCGGCGGGAACATTGCCGAAGTCCAGTGCGCCGGCTGTTGTAAAAGCCATCACGGCTGCCGGGAAAAGTATGCGGGACAGTAACTTCATTTCTGCAATCGGCAAAGTTACGGAAAAATTTGTGCGGTTGCAGAGACTGCCGGCGCAAGTAAGAAAGACGCAGAAAACATTATTAACGCAACCCTCGCACAGATTGAAAAAGTACTTGTTGCGGGTGGCAAGGTACAGTTTGTCGGTTTCGGCACTTTTGAAACCCGTGAGCGTGGAGAGAGAACCGCTAAGAATCCTCAGACAGGTGCGGAAATCACTATCCCGGCATCTAAGGCTCCGGCATTTAAAGCAGGCAAGGCTCTCAAGGATGCCGTCAATAAGTAAACAGAATTATAAAGCAAAAGGCACAGCTATCATTTCGATGGCTGTGCCTTTTTGAATATCTATCTTTTATTGCACATTACCGAGGCGCAGAACATACCGTCCTTTACTTCAAAGCGGCAGACACCGCCGTACTGCTCGGCAATGCTTTTTACCGACTGTGTGCCGAGTCCGCGTCCCTTGTGCTTGGTCGAGAGAAATTCATTATCTGTTGTGCGCCGGAGCGTTCCGGTAAAGGCGTTATCGACCGTGACGCAAAGCGTGCTGCCTTTGAGCATTGCCCGAATATCGATTTTCCTGTCATCGCCCGACTCCTCTTTGCAGGCGTCTATGGCATTCTCAATCAGGTTGCCGAACAGGACGGAAATATCGGTATCCGAAACGAAAATGTTCCCGGGGATCTCTGCGTTGACGATGTAGTCAATATCATTATCCTTAGCCTGCTGCGCGAAATAAAGCAATACGGCATTGGCGGCGGGATTCTCGCAGAAACGAATGAGCGAATCGTCCGGCAGACTGTCGTTATAGCCGTCGAGATATTTTAGTAATGCGTCAAGCTCTCCCTTGCTCACATATTCGCGTATAAGCGAGATATGATGCCGCACATCGTGCTTGGCACGGCGGGCATCGGTGATTTTTTCCTGCAGATTCTCATATTGCACCGCCTGCATAGAAAGCTGATGATTCTTTTCCTCCAACTCCAGCGTTTGGTTCTGCTCAAAAATCAGGCGGGTCACGACATAGTAGATCAGGATCGCTCCCACATTGATGATAAACAAAAACAGAGTGTTCTTCGGACGCAGCGCAATTTCCAGCGCCGAACGGGAAACAACGCTGTATTGCAAAATACCATACAATATAAAATGTTGCGGGGATCAGCCACAGATACCGCCACTCAAAGCCGGACGGTTCTTTTTCTACTGCCGGAGTGAATACAGACTTCATATAAAGAAAGATCGGCACAGAGAGAATGATCTCCACGGCAAAGAGCATCAGCGAGAAGGACCAGCGGTAGCTCTGCACAGCCAGTGCCGGAAACAAAAGTCCCTCAATGCATTTGGCGGAAATCACGGCGAAGTTGGCAAGATTGGAGATCATCAGCAGCGTGAAAAGCGTTTTGCCGAAATGCTTCTTCACGGCGAGAAAATAGAAAGCGGCATACAGCGCCGTGCTGAGCGCACTGGCGATTGCGGCATGATTCCCGGGAACAAAGCTGACCCATGCGCCGAGCATCACCTGAATGACAGACAGCAATTCGATCAGAATTCCGGTAACGCCTCTTGAAAATCGCAGACTGTGCCGGAACGGATAGAGCGCCAGAGCAAGAAACGGCAGAAAGTTCAGCAGCGAATATACGATGATCTCAATGAACCGATAAACAGGCGGCATTACCGTTTGCCTCCTTTACGCAGTTGCTCAAACAGGAAGGATGAATAGGCATCCGTCACCTCTTTGGCTTTACGGCGGCTGATGGGAATAAGACTGCCGTTGCTCATGGTAAAGGTGTCTGCGTTCTGTGCGTCGACCTCGTGAAAGTTGATGATCAGCCCTTTCGACGGGATAAAGAAATACGGATAGCCGCAAAGCAGCGCTTCGATTTCCGAAAGGTTTGCCCGCAGGATGATATCCTTCCCGTATTTGCAGTGCAGCGTCGTATAATGTGCGGCGTAGTCTGCATAAATGATATCGCGCAGTACGACGCTTTTGCCGTCAGGCAGTTGTATTGTTCGTTCCTTTTCGACTTGGGCAAGATCGATACGGTCAAGCATTGCTTTGACACGCTCCCGGTCAAACGGCTTGTGCAGATAGTAGCAGGCATTTACCTCGTAGCTCTCGCTGGCAAACTCATTGCTTGTGGTGCCGAATGCGATACGGACATCGCTGCCCGTTTTGCGTATTTCCCTTGCCACATCCATGCCTGTGAGCTTGTCCATGAAAATATCCAGTACGATCAACTCAAAAGCATCGGGCTGCCAAGTCCGCAGAAAATCCTCTCCGCTTTTGAAATATGTAAGCTCGGCAGACGAACCGAGCAGTTCACCGAAATATGTTTGCAGACATTCATACATCCGTATGTCATCGTCAACGATTGCGATCCTCAAAACCAAAACTCCTCTTTATGCTATACGGTCGGGTACTACTAAACTGCATTCATTATACCACATGATTGTGAAAAAACAAAGCGTCAATCCCCAAATGATTACCGCTTGAGTCCTTTCTTGACCGCTTGCGCCAAACCGATTGCGGAAATTCCCGATATCAGTTATGATATCTATGTATAAGTATGCCTGTGAAGGAGGTGCCATATGAGGTTGATTCTATACGGAACAGAGGCGGACAAAGATGAGTTTATGTGCTCTGTCACTGCATTGCCGGACCTGCGTTACCGTAAAATGCAGGTAACAGGCTATCCGGATTATGACAGCTTTATCACAGGACTCGGAGAAAGCCCGCCGGACTGCATCGTGATAGCGATGGACGGCGCAGACGGCATGGAGGGCGTGATCGCCGCCAAAAGCGTTTGCAAAGATATCCCGGTGCTGTGGTTTTCGGATGATAACGGATTCGGCGTGCAGTCCTACAGGCTCGGCTGTGCGTATTTTCATAAAAAGCCTGTTTCCCCGCAGGTCCTCTCTGCTGCGATTGCAAGATGCGTGTAAAGGAGTAACGAGATGAACACAAACATGACACTGGAAAAGCGGATACTTTCCGTGCTGCTGACGGTCATCATGGTATTTTCCATGGTGCCGCTGTCGGTATTTGCTGCGGACAGCAATCAGGCGTCTGTTACCGTAAACGAAACGGTGACAGAGTATGCCACCATTCAGGAGGCATTTGACGCAGCGAAGAAGCTTACCGACCCCTGTACGGTCAAGGTGCTGCAAAGCTTTAAGGGCAGCATGGTCCTTGGGGTAACCTTTACCGCCGAGGATAACTGCGATATTACGCTTGATGTAAACGGCTTTGATATGTATAACCGCAACACCAGAGATCAGGCGTCGGCAAGCATGTTTACCTTTGAAAAGGGCACAAACGCCCACCTGACCGTGGTAAATAACTCCGAAAACAGGGAAACCCTCGGCGGTATTTTCTACTATCCGAACGGTACCGATATCTCCAACAGCGTGTTTTATATGGAGGGTGGAACGCTCACCATCGAAGATGTCGGCGGCGACGGTATCAAGAACAAAACCAGCAACTACGACAAGATCTCGGGCAGTATCGTGTATCTTGACGGCGGAGATGTTATTATAAACGGCAGCAAGTTCGGAGAGGAAAACAACATTGTGCCCCTTTATGTAAAGAGCGGCAATCTGACCGTTAACGGCGGCAAGTTTATCTCCCAGCAGGGCAATGCTCTGTGGATCGCCGAGGGCTTCGACGGCAATGTCAGCCTGTCGGGCGGCAGGTTTTCCAGCACCTTTACAAGCTCTAAGATGGATGAAAAGGGGAACTTCGTTCAGGTTTACAGCATTCCCAGCATTCTGCGTGAGGACGGCGGCAAGGTAGACGATCTGCTTGCAAAGGGCTATGTATACCAAAAGAATGCCGATGATGAAAAAAATTCTGAGTCGGCACTTTACCGTGAGATTTCGGTTGTACCGGAACCCGGCGTGAAATACATCGCGGCGGACGGTACCGAGCAGAGCTGCACGGAGTACACCGAGCTTACCGAGTCTACCGATGGATCCACAGGGTTGAATGGTTGGTACGTTGTCAAGGGAACCGTCAATAAGGAAGGCCTTATCGGTATTGCCGGAGGCAAAACCTTGAACCTGATCCTTTGTGAAGGAGCAACACTCAACCTGCAAAAAACCTTGTATTTGATGGGTGGCGCAACGCTTAATATTTACGGGCAAAACGGCGGTACCGGTACACTGATTGTCAAAGGAACAGCCGGTGTTCGTCAACCCGGCATCGGTATTATGCATAATACTGCCGGCGGCAGCGCCAGCGTAAATATTTACGGCGGTACCGTCACCGCACAAACGGATAACGGCGCGCAGCCTATCGGTACAAACCCTGAACTTATGCCCTACGGCAAGGTTACTGTTACCATTGCTAAAGGCCTGAAATGTGTTAAGACCGACGACCAAAATACGGCGTATGCCTACGATAATACCGACGGTACGTCGATAACCATTACCAAATGCACCGAGCATAAATGGTCATACACAAACATAACAAACGATACCCACGACCGGACCTGCGACCTTTGCGGTACAGCAGAAACCGGTGTTGCACATACAACGGCAAGATATCAATACATCCGTGCAGACATACACCGCCTGATTTGCGCTTGCGGGAAAGGATACAGCACGGAATATCACACTTATACCTATGCCCCCAACAGCGACGGCTTGACCCACACGGCAACATGTAAATGCGAATATTCGGTAGACGATATTGCACATACCTATAAAGGCGAAGACGAAATTTGCATCTGCGGTGCGATTCATTCGGCAACATACGACGGAAAGAAATATGCATCACTGCAAAGCGCCATTGACGCCGCCGCACCTGTCGGCGGTACGGTAACCCTTGCGCATGATAAAATTGATGAAAATGTTGTCGTCACCGGCGGTACGGTCACAATTGACCTGGGCGGTAACATATGGAGGGGCTATATTGATGATTGGGGGAGCATTGTTCCTCTGACCGTAAATGGCGGCAGCGTTACCTTGAAAAACGGAAATCTCTTCCAGTGGTGGTCCAGCTCCAGCGCCCGAACCGGCATTGAGATAAACGACGGCAGTGTGACGATAGAGGAAGATGTCCGTGTCAGGGGCGGTATACCTGAAGGGGACGTTTTGTCTCCTTCTATTACACTGAACGGCGGCACCCTTATCCTGAAAGAGGGCGCGGTTCTGCTGAGCGGCTTGCAGGTGCCGGAGGGCAAGGTACTTGCGGACTATCTGCCCAAGGGAACGGCCTTTGTAAAGTGCAGTTATGATAACAGCAGTGACACCGTGACCGTCTCCGACCCGCAGGAGTTTGTTTCCGATGTGTATTCGACAAACCGGAGCACCGAGGGAATGATGATTGTTTCCCATACCCACGATTTTGGTGGCGGCACGGCCTGCCCCTGCGGCTTCAACTGTGACCACAGCGTGGTGGACAGTGCTACGGGTAAGTGTGAAAACTGCGGCACGCAGATCTATGTTGCCTCCCTTGTCAAAGCGGACGGTACAGTAACAAATTACGAAGCCTTTGCCGATGCATGGGATGCGGCAGTCGATAACGAAGGTTCAACGCTGAAACTGCTCTGTGATATCACTCTTAACAAGGCGGAAAACGGTATTATTGCGCAGTCCGGCAAATTTACCCTTGATCTCAACAGCAAAACCGTCAGCGGTGAAATTACAAATCAGTTGCTTACCGTCAGCGGTACGGCAGATATCACTATCCGAAACGGAAAACTGATCAATACCTTCAACATAGACCGTTCGGTTATAAACTTGACATGTGCCAACGCTTTGGCAATTGACGGCGGAACTGTAACCTTGGACGTGGTAGAACTAACTGCCGGTCATGGATTTGAAGGCGCCCGTTCCTATGCGGCTTATATTTTCAGCGGAAACCTTACGGTAGTCGACACTACCTTTACAGGTGCGCTCGCCGTGGGTGACATTTGGGGAGCGCATCCTTCGGTAAAAATCACATCTGCAACGCTGCATAACGGAATTATCTACGGTTATTTGGGTACCACCGACTTCAATTATGCGGGGCTGAAAGCTGTTTTTGCCGACGGAAGTATGCTTTTTGATAAGGACGGCAAGTATATTGATGTTGAAAACGAAGCGTATTGGCAGATTGACGGAGAGGGAGAAGACGCGTATGTCTCCTTCGGGTACGGCGAAGAATGCGTTATCAAGCCGCACACCCACGATACATATGTTGACGGCAAATGCGCAGAGTGCGATTACGCCTGCCCCCATGACAGCGGCAAAAACGACCGCGAGGCAAGCTATTTCGAAAAGGCGATCTGCTCTGTCTGCCACGCTGAGTACGGCAATTATGCAAAGGACACTAATAAGCCTACAGGTAGAATTGAAATTAAAGAGCGCACATGGTGGGAAAGCTTTATCCATGCGATAACCTTCGGTTTGTTTTATAAGGAAAAGGTTACGGTGGAAATCACTGCTAGTGACGACAGCTACAGTCAGGCAGGATATGATGAAACAAAGCATGCGGTAAAGATTGAATATTTTATCAGCAATACCGCGTTGAGCGAAGACACTGTTAAGGGCTCGGATTTTACAAAATACAATGGCGAGATCGATCTTTCCGGTGACAGCCGTTACGTTGTCTATGCAAAGCTGACCGACTATGCCGGAAACGTAAGCTATATATCTACCGACGGCTTTGTAGTAGATACAACACCGCCTGTTATAGAAGTAGACGCTGATGGTCAGAGTAAACAATATTCAAACGGTCAGCGCGCGGAAGTCTGCGGCGACACACAAATCAAATTTATCGATGATAATTTTGACACAGCATATAGAACCATAGACGGAGTAAAGGATAAGATATGGAGCAGTCCTTTTCTTGTGGCTGCTTCGGATACCGATCGCACCGAACGGTGGATCACATTTGAGGTGCACGACAAGGCCGGCAATATTTCGACGGTTGAGGTCTATGTGCACAAGGAGCACTCCTTTGACGAGGAGACCGGCGTATGCGCATACTGCGGATATCAGGCTGCCGTATTGATCAAATGCAGCAATGATAATAACGAGGAAGAGTTTGTATCAGGCGACGGCTTGGATGAGACAATGCGTAAAGTGGATGAGAATAAATTCGACCGATTCTACCTGAAGCTTTACGGAAATGTTGAAAAAAAGGCCGGAGTCGGGACGTATGGCAGTACGAGCAAAAAATGGACATTTGATTTGAACGGCTACACAATTTCTAATCCTTCGAGTGTTGACCCTGATTCCGTGGCTGCCCTATTCTATGTCGCGGGCGATATCACGTTCGTAGGCAATGGTGGTATGAATGCGGATGTCATGGTGGATGGAGGTCAGCTGACGATCGACGGCGAATGCTCCTTCCAAAAGCTGGAACATAAGCGCGGCACACTGACGGTCAACGCCGGTTCCTTTGAATCACTTATCATTTCCAAACTTGATGTGAATTGGTCATACACAAGAGAAACTGCGCTTTGCGGCGGACATTACGGCGAGGTAAAGATCGTCGATATCGAAGGACTTACCTGTGCCGATCTGCTCGCCAGGGGCTACCGCTTTGAAGGTCTGACTCTTGAGCAGGCAAAGGTAACGGAGCTGAAAGATGCCACCATCGTTGCCTGCGATCATGCAGATATCGGTAGTGACGGCATCTGCCTCGACTGCGGAATGGAGTTTTTCCTCTCTGTTGAAGCAAGCGGAACAACAAAATTGTTTGAAACATTTGAAAGCGCTATCCGCTATGCCGAGCAGAACGACGGCAGCACGGTAAAGCTCCTGCAGGATATTACGCTGTGTAGGGAGAATGTCGGCTCACTGATTTCTAACTACTATATTTACCTTAAAACCGGTACCTACACGCTCGATCTTGCAGGGAAAGCGCTGACCATAGGAGACGGAGCGGAATCACTACAGGGACTCTCGGTGACCGGCGGCTGTAACCTGACCGTTACCGATACGGTCGGCGATGGAAAAATCAAGAGCAGCAGATGGGGCGAGATTTTTGAAGTTCGTTCCGGCAGTCACCTGACGATTGAGCGCGGCGACTATACCGACCTTTCAAAGGTTTCGGCTGATGGTCCCGACAGCCTGACGATCAAGGGCGGTAAGTTTAACTGTGTCGCAAGCAAGGAAGGCAGCGATTCCGTATCTCCGCTGACCTACCTCGCCGACGGCTGTGCATTCATGCTGAGCAGCGGCGAGTATGCGAGCGAGAAGGATGTAGAGAGTCAATACATCTCGGGAAGGGGCACAACCTATTGGATCAAAGGCGTCACCGTCGTGTCCGCTCCGCTGATCTTCCATAGCCAGCCTCGCAACAAGGTCTACTATCTCACTACGCCGAATTACGAAAAGTGGGCTTCTTTTGCGGTTGAATACAGCGGCGGTTATCCGCCCAAGGGCGACATCACCGTTACGGGTGAAAAGACAGACGGAACGGTCGTGTATACAAACACGGTCAAGCCTACGAGGATTTTCGTGGATGCCATTAACCTGTGGGAGTTCACTACGGCGGATTCGGGACAGTACCGTATTAAGCTGGAATACAACGGCTATGTGCTCTATTCAAATACTTTTACAATCACTATGGCAGTGTGCGAGCACCCGGGCTATGACGAGTATAACAAGTGCTCCCAGTGCGGCTGCGACCTTGCGGCGGCTATTGTTAAGGACGGCAAAACGACCGGATATGTGACTTTTGCAGAGGCACTGGCTGCGGCGCAGACCGACGAAAATAAGGACTGCACACTGAGGCTGCTTGCCAATGTGAAGGGCACGGTTGATGTTGACACCGGTGATTTCAGCATCGATCTCAACGGCAATATCGTCGGTGGACTTAAGGTGAAAAAGTCCGCGAAGGTGAACGTTTCCGGCGGCACTGTCAGCGGAGGGGTCACTGTAGCCAAGACTGCACAGCTGACTGCATCAAACACCTACTTTACAGGTGCGATCAACTGCGTTGGCAGCGGAGATTTCAGAGACTGTATTTTTATGGGTGCTGTATCGCCAAAGGGCGGCAGCAGCATGAAACTTAATTCCTGTGAGATAAATGGTGAGCTTTCGGTCAGCGGCAACGCTGAGGCGGATGAGTGTATCGTCAGCGGAACGGTTACCGTCAACAACGGCGGAAGCCTTAAATCCGCAGGCGGCGCTTACGGC
>OLOV01003132.1_pt1 | contig 10370 bp, 10 predicted proteins | sample 1672931 | NCBI WGS metagenome assembly OLOV01 (sample SAMEA3136738, study PRJEB25190) | human gut metagenome | biome: human gut; feature: human-associated habitat; material: faeces | place: Austria | collected 2013
GGGGGAGAGGATGAGAAAGTGATGGAAGAGAGGGTTGGTTTGTGTTACAAGATGGTGCACCACAGGCACAGGCTGGCGACCGGCATTGTCCGCATCGGCACGGTGTCCAGCGTATCGGCCCACTGGCTGCCCCAGGTGATCCTCGCCTTCTGGGAGAAGCATCCCAACGTGCAGATCGTGCTGCATCAGGGGGATTATTCCAGTATTCAGGAGTGGATACGCAACGGCGCGGTGGACTTCGGCTTTGTGAATCCCCAGGCGGTGAAGGGACTGGAGATGATGGTGGTCAAGTCCGGTGCGTTCCGTGCGGTGGTGCCTGCCGCTCATCCGCTGGCGGCGAAAACGGCGGTGACGCTGGAGGAACTGGCGGGGGAGCCGTTTCTGCTGGTGGAGAGCGGTGCCTACGGCGAGGTGGAGGAAGCCTTTGCCGCGGCGGGTATCACGCCGAACATCCGGCTGCGGGTGCATGATGACTATTCCCTTCTGTCCATGGTGGAGCAGGGAATGGGTGTTTCTGTCCTGACAGAACTGGTGCTGCACAAAACCAACTATGATGTGGTGTCACTTCCTATCCAGCCGCCCATCATCCGCACGCTGGCCGTGGTCACCAAGGATCGCCGCACCCTGCCGCTGGCGGCCAGGGTGTTCATCGACGAGCTGATGGCCCAGCGGGAGACGCTGCTGTGAGAAGGGCGCGTATCTGCTCTCTGCGCGGCGCTGTCTGTGGGCCGGAAGCGGTCATAAAAGAAAAAGCCCCAATCTGCAAACGCAGATCGGGGCTTTGCTTCTGAAACGGACGGCGGTGCGGGATCAACAAGGGCAGACAAAGCTGCCCTTGCTGATCAAAGATGGTGATATCGCTCAGATCTGCAGCGCGGCCTCCAGGGCGTCGCCGGTGGCCAGAACGGCGTTGCCGGGGGCCTTGGCGGCCTCGCCGATCACCAGCACCTGGCCGGCCACCTTCTCGGCGGTGTCCTTCAGGGCGGTGTTGGAGCGGGAGCCCATGGCCAGCACGATGTTGTCATAGCCCCGCAGGGAACCGGTGGAGCCGTCCGCCAGGGCGTAGTCCACGCCGTCGGTGTAGAACTGGGTCACCTTGGCACCGGGACGCAGCAGGACGTGGTTCTCCTTGAAATTCTCGAACATGTAGCGGCGGTTCTCCGGGGTCACGTCGGCGGCGATGACGTCCTTCATCTCGATGACTGCCACCTGATGGCCCCGCTCGGCCAGATACTCGGCGGCCTCGCAGCCCACCATGCCGCCGCCTACCACCAGAACGCACTTGCCCATCTGGGCCTTGCCGTCCAGCATGTCCTGGGCGGTCACATAGCCGCAGTCGGAGAGACCGGGGATGGGCAGGATCAGGGGCGTGGAGCCGGTGGCCAGAATGATGGCGTCGGGGGCGAGGGAGCGCAGCAGCATCTCCTCGGCCTCCACGCCGCAGCGCAGATCGACGCCTGCCTGCTGGCACTTGACGATCATGGAGCGGATGGCCTCGGTCAGCTGGCCCTTGCCGGTGGGATAGGCGGCGATGCGGAAGTTGCCGCCCAGCTCGCTGGCCTTCTCCACCAGCGTCACCTGATGGCCGCGGACGGCGCAGGCCCACGCGGCGTACAGGCCGCCGGGGCCGCCGCCCACCACGGTGACGCGCTTCTTCTCCGGAGCGGGGGACAGCTCGCACTCACGGCCCACGCAGGGGTTCACCGCGCAGGTGATGGGCTTACCGGCGAACATGTTGGGCACACAGCCCAGCAGACAGCCGATGCAGGGAGAGAGCGTCTCCAGCTGGCCGTTCCGGGCCTTGGCGGGCAGCTCCGGGTCAGCGATGCTCTGGCGGCCGAAGGCGATCAGGTCGGCCCGGCCCTGCTTCACCAGCAGCTCGGCGTACTGGGGCTCGGTAAACCGGCCCACGGCGATCACGGGAACGGATACCGCCCGCTTGATCTCCGTCACCAGATCGGCGTTGAAGCCGCCGTGGGTGACGCCGGGTGCCCACATGAACTCGTCATGCAGGTGGACGGCGCGGGTCACATGCAGGGCGTCCACGCCGCACTCCTGCTCCAGATAGGCCGCCACCGCCGCCGCGTCCTGTACGCTCTGGCCGCCCTCCACCTCGTCGCAGGCGTTGATGCGGCACAGGATGGGCAGGTTGCCGCCGGTCTTGCGGCGAATGTTCTCGATGATGAGCCGGGGCAGGCGCATGCGGTTTTCAAAGCAGCCGCCGAACTCGTCGGTGCGGTTGTTGGTGCGCTGGGAGATGAAGGTGCTGACCAGATACCCGTGGGCGCAGTGTACCTCCACCATGTCGATACCGGCCTGCTGGGCCCGGCGTGCCGCGTCGCCGTAGCACTCGATGATGCGGTAGACCTCCTCATTGGACACCGCCTCCGGGATCTCCCGGCCCGCCGAGGCGGGCATGGCGCTGGCGGCCTTCAGGGGATAGCCCGTCAGGGCGGAGTTCCCCTCGGGGCCCGCGTGCTGCAGCTGGATGGACACCTTGGCGCCGTAGGCGTGGCAGGCGTCCGCCACACGGCGGAAGCTCTCCACCGTGTCGTCAGAGAACAGACAGGGCTTCCGGGGGCCGCCCTTGGCCTCCCGGTACACCACCGTGGACTCGATGGTGATCAGGCCGAAGCCGCCCTTGGCCCGGGCCTGATAGTAGGACAGGGAACGGTCGCTGAGGGTGCCGTCGGTGTTGGCAAGGTTGTTGCCCATGGGGGGCACCACAAAGCGGTTGGGAACCGTCACCGTGCCGATCTGCACGGGAGAAAACATGGTCGGGAATTTCATCATCGCACCTCACTTCCTCAAAATCGCGTCAGGAGAAGAACTTCTCCAGCACTTCCTGGGCGGGCATATCCTTGCCGGTGAACAGCTTGAAGGCCGCCACGCCCTGCCACAGCAGCATGCCGATGCCGCCCACGGCGGCCTTGCAGTCCGCCGCCTTGGCCTCCTGGATCATGCGGGTCTCGCGGGGGTTGTATACCGTGTCCGCCACCACCAGATCGGCGCGGAACAGGGAGGGATCAATGAGGGTCTCGCCGTCCAGGGGCTTCATGCCCACCTTGGTGGCGTTTACCAGAATGTCGCAGCCCTTCACCGCCTCGGCCAGCGCGGCGCTGTTCTCCAGCGGCGTAATGGATGCCTTGCAGCCGGGGACGGCCTGGGCCAGCTTTTCCACGGTGTGCTGGCCGTTGGCGTAAAACTCGTCGTCACGGTTGAAGATGGCGATCTCCGCCGCGCCGTCCAGCGCCGCCTGCACGCAGATGGCGGTGGCCGCGCCGCCCGCGCCCAGCACCACCAGACGCTGGCCCTTCACCTCGATGCCGTGCTCGTGGAGGTTGCGGACGAAGCCCACGCCGTCGGTGTTGTGGCCGGTCAGCTTGCCGTCTTCGCTGACGGTGACGGTGTTGCACGCGCCGATGAGCCGTGCGGCGGGGGACAGCTCATCCAGATAGGCCGCCACGGCGGTCTTGCAGGGCATGGTGATGTTGAAGCCGCCCACGCCCAGGGTCTTGAGGGCCTGTACGCCCGCCTCGGTCTGCTCCAGAGGAATGTTGAAGGCCAGATACGCGGCGTCGAGGCCGGTGCGCTGGAAGCTGTAGTTGTACATAGCGGGGGAGCCGGAGTGTCCCACCGGGGAGCCGATCAGGCAAAAGAGCTTGGTATGTCCGGAAATTCTGCTTTCCATGATATGATCCTCCTATATATCGTCGATATTGTTTACTGTTCCAGCACCTCGGGCCATGCCTGGGCCAGCACGGCGCGGGTGGCGTCGAAGTTGGCCTTGGCCGCGGCGGCCACGCCGGCGGCGAGAATTTCGTCGCTGATGACCTCCACGCCCATGACGGCGGGCTGGATGCCCTTGTCCCGCAGCATCTTCACGAAGCCTGCAGTGTCGCCGTAGCCGGTGCCGGGCAGCATGCGGTCATGCATGGACTCGTCCCGGAGGATGCTCTTGGCGTAGGGATGGGCCTGCACGTCGTTGATCTGCACGGCCACGATCTTCTCAGCGGGGATGTCTGCCAGCAGCGCCTGGTCATAGGGCTGACCGGCACGCACCCAGTGCCAGGAGTCCAGAATCAGCTTGGCGTTGTCGCAGCCGGAGGCCTTCACCACGGCCCACGCCTTCTTGATGTCGGGCAGGCCGCTGTAGGGCATAGGTTCCACGCCGATGGTGTACTTCCCGGCCCGGTGGCACAGCTCGCGCAGCTTCTGGGCGGTGTGCTCCACGGAGTAGTTCTCCATCAACCCGCAGTTGATGTGGTTCACGCCGAACAGCTGGCACATATGGAAGCACATCTGCTCCTTGTACTTCTGCTCATAGGAGCGGTGGTTCTCCGCCCACTGGACGATGTACTCCACCTCGGTGACCTTCATGCCGTACTTGTCCAGAATGGCCAGGATGTCGGCGTCGAACAGGCCCTCGTTCAGGGCGTCCACATAGGTCTCCGCCCGCAGGCCGATGCCCTCAAAGCCCGCCTCCTTGGCGGCGGATACGCGCTCCTCGAAGGGGCACTGGTCGCCCAGGGTCCAGGAGCTGATGGTGATGGGATACTTCTGAGACATGGTAGCTTCCTCCTCAAATGACATTATTTTGTATGATGTGTTAGGTTTCGTTGACCTGCCGCAGTACCGCACGGCAGACCTCTTCAATGGTCAGATCCGAGGTAGCGACGGTCACGTCGGCAGCCGCCTCGTAGGCGCCGCGTCGCTGGGCCATCAGGGCGGCGATGTCCGCCACATTTTTTTTGCCCTGCAGCAGGGGCCGCTCGTCGCTGTCTTTGACACGATCCAGAATGACCTCTGGCCGGGCTGTCAGCAGCACCACCGTGCCGCAGCGGCGCATGGCGGCCACGTTTTCCTGCCGCATGGCCACCCCGCCGCCGCAGGAGACCAGACAGGTGCTTTCGGCGGCCAGCCCCTCCAGCAGCGCCGTTTCGCACTGGCGGAAGTGGCCCTCGCCCTTTTGGGCGAAGATCTCCGGGATGGTCATGCCCTCGTTCCGGGCGATCTGCTGATCCATCTCGATGACCGGAAGCTTCAGCATACGGCCCAGAGCGGCGGAGACGGAGGTCTTGCCTACGCCCATGAAGCCGATAAAGAACAGTGTTTTCATGTTACTGCACCTGCGCGGCGCGCTCCCGCTTCTGGCAGATGTTCAGGTACACCGCCAGCAGGATGCCCACCAGCGTCACCGCCATGTTGAACAGCACCACCAGCCGGGGGCCGTTGGCGCCGCCTACACGGGTCAGCACACCGGCCACGCTGATGACGATGTAGTTGGCCACGCTGGAGGAGATCATCACGATGGAGGTGATGACGCCCCGGTTCTTGGGGAACATCTCGTTGGCCACCGCCGTCACCAGCTGCAGCACGCCGCCCGCCGCGAAGAAGCCCAGCAGGAAGCCGCCTGCCAGACACATGACCGGCTTCTGGATGAAGTAGATGGCGGCCAGCGTCGCCAGCGCCACACTGGGATAGATCACCAGGATCTTGGCGGGCTCCACATTCCGCTTCAGCAGCGCCGCGCTGACGAACAGCGCCACCACGATGCCCACAGAGTAGAAGGACTGGATCTTGCTGGGGTCGGCCAGACCGTACAGCGTGCCCAGCTCCTGATTGCAGTTCATCCACAGCATGAAGGTGGTGGAGGTGGTGAAGCCCAGACACACCAGCACGATGGCCGCGGGGGTGAAGTGCATCTTCTCCTTCTTCTGTCCCTTGACCTTCACCACCTTTTCAAAGGGCGGGAAGGGCAGGAACGCCAGCAGGATGCCGTCAGCGATGATGATGACCGCCGTGGCGATAAAGATGGTGCGGAAGGGCAGGGCGTGGGCCGCCACAAAGCCGATGGCGAAGGGCAGCAGGAACTGTGCGATGGAGATGGACAGCTTGGTGAAGATGTTGGCGATGGTGCCCTTCTCCTTGAAGATCTCCATGCAGGAGGGGGTGATGCTGGTATCCAGGAAGGAGTTTGCCATACCGCTGACCACCGCCAGCGCGTAGCCCACATACAGGTTGGGGGCAAAGGTGATGCCCAGCAGGAAGATGGCGTACAGTCCGCAGCCGATCAGGGCGGAGAGCCGCCGTCCCAGCCGGTCGCTGAGAGGCCCGGCCACGGGGAAGGCCACGAGACGGCCCAGTCCGATGGCGGCGATGACCGCCACCACGCCGGAGACGTCGTAGCTGCCGTCGGCCAGTGCTGCCGCGCCCCACAGGGCGGCGAAGTTCTGCTTGTACTGTCCCATAATGGTGGCTGCCACGCCCAGAACGAAATAGGTGATGTACAGGGCCAGCGCCGTGGGATAGTATTTGCGGGATTCCACAGTCTGGTTCATGATGATGTTCCTTTCTATTCTCGTTATTTTCAGTTGTCAGGTGTACAGAAGCTCTTTGATCTCCTCAATGGGCATTTCCAGTCCGCTGTACAGCCGGAAGGCCTCGGTCCCCTGGCACAGCAGCATGCCCAGTCCGTCGCAGGTTTTGCATCCGGCGGCGCGGGCGTCCTGCAGCAGCTTCGTCTCCGGCGGGGCGTACACCACGTCCGTCACCACCAGCTCGGGGCGGAAGCAGCTCTGGTCGGTGATGACGCTGCGCTCCACATCCGGGGCCATACCCACTCGCGTGGCGTTGGAGAGGATGTCGCAGCGGCGGATGGTCTTGTAAAGATCCCGCCCGTCGTCCAGATCGTGGAGGGAGAGGGAGCACTCCGGCGCGGCCTTACGGATGTTTTCCAGCGTCTGCTCCACACGGGGCCAGAACTCGTCCCTCCGGTTGAATACCGCAATCTCCGCCGCGCCCTCCAGCGCCGCCTGACCGGCGATGGCCGAGGCGGCTCCGCCGCCGCCCAGCAGCACGATACGCCTGCCCTTCACCTCTACGCCGCCGCGGCGGAGGTTCTGGGTGTAGCCCATACCGTCGGTGTTGCAGCCGGTCAGCACGCCGCCGTCGTTGACGATGACGTTCACCGCGCCGATGGCCTGCGCCTCCGGGGACAGCTTGTCCAGATACGGGATCACCGCGCTCTTGCAGGGCATGGTCACGTTGGCACCCCGCATATTCAGCGTGCGGATGGCCTGCACCGCCGCGCCCGTCTGCTCCTGGGTCACGTCAAAGGCCAGATACGCCCAGTCCAGGCCGTACTTGGCGAAGCAGTGGTTGTACATGGCCGGAGATTTGGAATGTGCCACCGGGGTGCCCATCAGCCCCAGCATGGTGGTGGTTCCTGAGAGATGCATGCTCGATGCCTCCTTTTTGCCGCCGCTTGCGCCGCGGCTTTTGTTGTCTGGCTCCACTGTACCCCAATGCCAAAGAATTAACAAATCAATTTTTTCCATAAAAACCATAGATTTCTTTTATGGTTTGTTGTATACTTAGTGCAGGAAAAGGGAGGGACAACGGTATGAATTTGTTGCATTTGCGGTACTTTGTGGAGCTGGCCCACACCCAGCATTACACCCGGGCGGCGGAACAGCTGTGCATCACACAGCCCAGTCTCAGCCACGCCATCGCCCAGATGGAGGGCGAGCTGGGGGTGCCCCTGTTTGAAAAACGGGGCCGGAACGTGGCGCTGACCCATTTCGGTGAGCAGTTTCTGACCTGCGCCCAGCAGACGCTGGACACCCTGGACGACGGAGTGGACGCCCTGCGCCGGGTGGGCCGGGGCGAGGGCGTGATCCGCCTGGGCCTGCTGCGGACGCTGGGGGTGGATTTCGTGCCGGGCCTTGCCTCCCGCTTTCTGGCGGCCAACCCGGAGAAGAATATCCGCTTCACCTTCCATACCGGCGTCACCAGCCAGCTTCTGGAGGGGCTACAGGCCCACCGGTATGACCTGGTGTTCTCCTCCCGGCCCGCGCCGGAGATGGGCTTTACCTCCATTCCGGTGGAGCAGCAGGATCTGGTGCTGATCGTGCCCCGGAACCACCCCTTGGCCCGGCTCCACACGGTGGATCTGGCCGACACGCTGCCCTACCCCCAGGTGTATTTCAGCAAGGGCAGCGGCCTGCGGGACGTGATCGACGGCCTCTTTGACCAGATCGGTGAGCGGCCCCACATCGCCTATGAGACCGAGGAGGATCAGGTGATCGCCGGGCTGGTGGCCCACGGCTTCGGCATCGCGGTGGTGCCCTATATGGAGATGCTGCTGCGGCTGGAGGTGAAGATCATCCAGATCGTCCGGCCGGTATGGGAGCGGAATTTCTATATGGTCAGCGATGACCGGGCGTTTCAGTCGCCCGCGGTGCGGCAGTTCCGGCAGTTTGTCCTGGACGGTGCGTCGTTGTAAATTTGCCTAAATATGCGGCAGGGGATTTGAACCCATAGATGATACCTATGGGTTTTATGAAAAATATGCATCAAAAAAGGCGGCTTTTGTGCGGAATTTTTGCCTTGACAGGCCGCTGCCGGGTCACTATAATGGGGGCAGATCATAAGTTAGCGCGGACTAACTCCTGCCGTGCCCATAGGTTAGCCTTGACTGACTGCCGGGCGGCGGGAGCGCGGCGCGGGAGGGGAGCGGTACCATGTCCTTTTTTGAGAATACACGCAGGCCCACAGGACTTGGCGGGAAGCTGATGGTCTCCATGATGAATCTGGGCCATCGTGCCCTGGCGGACTGGGGCTTTCAGTTTTTGACGATCCCGGAGAACGCCGCCGTGCTGGACTGCGGCTGCGGCGGTGGTGCCAACCTGGAGAGGCTGCTGAAAAAATGCCCCTACGGTATCGTCAAGGGCATCGACTGCTCCGCCGTCAGCGTGGAGAAGTCGCAGAAGCTCAACCGCAAGGCCGTCCGGATGGGCCGCTGCACGGTGCTGCAGGGCAGCGTCATGGACATGATCTTCGCCGGCGATTGGTTCGATGTGGCCACGGCCTTTGAGACCGTCTACTTCTGGCCGGATCTTGCCCAGGGCTTCCGGGAGGTATACCGGGTACTGAAGCCCGGCGGCACCTTCCTGATCTGCAACGAATGCGGCGATCCGGAGGAGGACGGCAAGTGGACGCAGATCGTGGACGGCATGACCATCTATTCGGATGCCCAGCTGAAGGCTACTCTGGAGCAGGCGGGCTTCCGGGACGTGGAGATTCACAAAAACGGCAAGGGCTGGCTGTGCGTAACAGCCGTCAAAGGAGGGATCGGACAATGAGTATCGGCGCAGCGGCACTGCGGGCCGCCTATCGGCTGTCCGGCGCGAAGAAGGCGTTTGCCCTGCCGGAGGATCAGCTGCTGAAGGCCATCGAAAAGGCCAACCGGGGCCGTGGCTTCTTCATGCCTACGGATCACAAGGCCCATTATGAAAAGAAAATGATCCGCGGCTTCCCGTGCCTCGTTGTCCGGGCGGCGGCGCAGCCCGCCAAGCGGGCTAGCCTGTTTTTCTTCGGCGGCGGTATGGTCATCGGTCCGGACAAGGGCGACGCCGCTGTGCTGCAGAAGCTGTGCGGTGGGACGGGCTGCGACGTGTGGTTCCCCGTCTATCCCCTGTGCACGGAGCACTGCATCACCGAGAGCTATGACATGGCCTACGAGTGCTACCGGCAGATGACGGCCCTCTACGGCGGTGGAAACGTCAGCACCTGCGGCTTTTCCTCCGGCGGCGCACTGGCCCTGGGGATGGCCGCCCACAACAGCGCCCTGGGCACGCCGCTGTCCCAGCCCCGGCATATCGTGGCCGTCTCCCCCGGCGAGGTACCCTGGAACGATGCCGAGCGTTTGCGGATGCAGGCCCTGAACAGCCGGGACGTGGCCATCGACTACGCCTTCATGGCCAAGGGGGAAAAGCTCATGTGCCATGGGCGGGACGACGTGCCGGATTATATGCTGGCGCCCTCTCTGGGCGATTACACCGGCGTGGGGGATATCCATTTTAATTACAGCACCGATGAGGTGCTCTACGGCGCACTGCCGGAGTTCGAGGACGCCTGCCAGCGGGCGGACGTTCCCTATACGGTCACAGCCCGCCCGAAAATGACCCATTGCTACTGCATGCTGCCGTATTTCAAGGAGGCGAAGGAGGACTTCGCCGAGATCGTGGAAATTCTGAAAAAGTGAGGGGATCATCATGATAGGGAAGGTCTTATGGGAAGGCCTTGGCCTGGGAGTGCTGCTGGTGCTGGTCTGCGCCTTCGGTATCCGGAAGGGCGCGGTGGGGATGGTGCATCTCTACCACGAGGATGTGCAGGAGCGCTGCGTGGAGATGGGCCTGACGACCCACGGGCGGATCAAGCGGAACAGTAAGCTCTTCAAGTTCTGCTGCGTTCCCGGCTATCTGGCGTATGTGCTGGTGTTCGTGTACGCCGTCAACGGGGCAAGGGGCTTCTGGGCAGCCGTGGCTTCCAAAAATAATACTGTTAACTGCTTCTAAGATTGCATT
>OLOV01003135.1_pt1 | contig 10362 bp, 11 predicted proteins | sample 1672931 | NCBI WGS metagenome assembly OLOV01 (sample SAMEA3136738, study PRJEB25190) | human gut metagenome | biome: human gut; feature: human-associated habitat; material: faeces | place: Austria | collected 2013
TCTGTTCCTCATTGTATTATTGGTTTATGTGGCATATGCAATTTTTTATCATAATACATCAAAATACTATTATACAAAACAACATATTTCTATAAATCAAATAATTACAAAATTAAATTATAAATAATAATCATATATATTATCGATAACACCCAAATTATTTTATATATTTGTACTATATATAAAATTGCTCCGATTATGAAAAATATACAACACGAAATCACCCCGATTAATGAAGACGATCTCTTCATTATACTCAATCACCCAAAAGCCGATTTTGATTATCCCATACATTTCCATTCCGATTTCGAACTAAACTTAGTCCTATGGGATTTTGGACGCCGCATTGTAGGAGATTCCATCGAACCTTTCGAAGAGGTCGATTTAGTACTGACCGGCCCCAATGTTCCACACAAATGGGAAGGCAACAATGTCGAGAGCAACCATGTCATCACTATACAATTTCACGAACAGCTCCTAACATTCCCCATTCTTCAAAAACGCACAAAATGTTGTCATGGACAGACTGAAAAATGGTTGTTCATGTTGGAGTAATTCTTGGTTTAACGGATAAGCCGTAGTCTTTGTTTTTAAGTCTGTCGTAGCTATCTACGGCGGACTTAAAATACGTTAATAGTTTCAATGTTTTTTATATATAATATATGTTATTTGAAGTACCATATAATTTCGATGAGAACCTTATTAAATTCTATAAAAAGAATATGTCTTATATTAACTATTTATATCTGCCTCCTTATAAGGATGATTCAGCTAATACTAGAACAAGTATTCAGACTAATACTGTTGGGCATTGCTATATGCCTAACACGCGTGAAGAATATGAATATCATCTCCGTAGAATAAAAGAGGCAGGATTGCGTTTTGTAATATTATGGCAAGTATATGAACATGATTTGTCCATTGATATGTTGGATTATTATTCGGGATTAGAGACGTCTGGTTTTATTGTTGCAAATGATAAAAATGCAGCTTTAATAAAACAATATAATCCACAACTTTTAGTAATTTGTAGTATTGTTCAGAGGACTTGTTATAATATTCTTAATAAAGATTTAACAAACTATGATTATGTGATACTATATTACACATTCAATCGTGCTTTAGATGTGTTGAAATTATTGTCTAATTTAAAAGATAAGTTAATTATAATGCCAAACACTCTTTGTGATGTTAATTGTCCGTCTGTACACCATTGGTTTCCTACAAAGGATAAACCATTTGATCCGTCACGTGATTGTAGTATGACTATTGAGCATATTGACAGATGTGGATTCATTTTTCCTGAGCATTTAAAGTTGTTTGATAAATATGTTGGGGGGTATAAGCTACAAGGTAGAGAGTTGGCAACAGAATCTATAAAGTATTTATGTCATTTCTATTTCAAACGTACAGAATACAAAGATTTTGTTATGCCTTTTCTTCGTGAAGATATGGCAGAAAAATTAAAAAAAATGTTTGAAAAATATTCCGTAGAAGAATATTATAATACAAAGACAGCTCAAGTTACTGAAAGAATGGAGAAGCTATGACAAAAATTTTGTTCTAACCTTTTTAAATTAGTAATATAAACAATAGATGAAAGAACAGATAAAGAAATATATAGATAGTCAGTCTTCTAACTTCTATAATGATATGTTAAAGAAGTGTATGGGTAAAGGTCATAAGACTCCGAAGTATCTTTTCAATCCAAGAATAACCGAGGAGTGGAAAGAAGGGGGAACTTTGGTTGTAGGCATCAATCATTGGTGTATACAAAAAGGTTGTGAGTATTATGAAGATTGTGTTCTGAATAGTAACAGTAAGAAATATGATAAATTATGTAGATGGGCGGTTAGCGAAGTAGATGATTCAACTCCATACGATTTACGTTATACTACTTATGAAGCTTTTAATTGTTATTTTGGGGATTTCTTAGGCTATGAGTCTTTCAAGGAATTCCTACTTTATATTACAGGAACACAAGATTGTATGGAACCAGATGAGCAAAAAAAATATTGGAACCATCTTGCTTTCTATAATTACATACAGCATTTTACAAAGATGAGCCTTACTCATACAAGTATGTATGGGGTAGAAGAGGCGTTGTCTAAAAAAGAGGATGATGATTTTAAGGCTTTTTTGGATGTTCTGCATGACCTGAAACCTAAGCTCGTAATTGTATGGCATAAAGATATAAAGAATCTTCTGTTAAGGAAAATTCAGGAAGGAAAAATGCCAACAGGAAGAAACCTACAGTTGGTTGATGATCTAGGCATTCCAACCAAGAGTATGTTCAGATTTGTGTATAATGAAAAGAAATTGCAGAAGACAGATACGGCTATTATTCAATTTACTAAGACTTTTGAACAAAAGTATGGACGTATAGGGGAGCTTTCGACAGAGCAAGTTGTATTAAGGCTTCTTAGATGGAATATGTTCAAGACAGAAGAAGATTTGGCTTTACTTACTCAACTTTCAGTTCTTTCTGATGATTTGAAGAATATGTTGGAATTTGTTGAGTGTTTTGCTTGGGATTCGGATGTGTTGAGCTATTTGGTTAGTCAGATACAAAAGCAGTTAGGTATAACGCCCGTCTTGGAGAAAGTACCTTACGGAATTCTGCATTATAAAGATGATATCGTTTATTCTAATGTGCAGTTACAGCCTTATGGTGATATGCAGGTGCGTCCTCTTGTAGGTCTTTATCCACAAGATTGTTCTCATTATTCCTTAAAGAAATATGAGGAGAAGGACTTGTTAGCGTTTACTGGTCTTTCCTTTGATGGATTACGTAGTAAAACTTTTATCGATGAAAATGTGCTGGCGAAAGGCTTTGTCGTTTATATAGATGAGGAACATCCTGTTTCCGAGGCTTTCTTCAAACACCTTTTTGAGGGTAAACTGGATAAGAATGGTTTTTCTATGATAATAATGAAAAGTAGTGAGGAAAACGATAATAGATATCTTGGAATTCTTAAGGAGTCTGGCAGACTTCATACAATAAAATCAAAGACAATAGGGAATGATGCATTCCTTTATATAAAATTGCTCAATGTTTCAGAAGCTAATCGCCAAGTTCAAATTGAAGATAAAGGGCAACGTAAATATAATAATCATTTGAAGTCCCTTATACCTGTATCGTTGAGTTCTAAAGGTTTTTGCAAGACTTCTCAAGATTCAATGTATCTGTCTGGAGTTCAAAAGTCGGCACTTGTGAAACAAGTCAAGCTGCTTATAAAAGAAAAAGTAGATATGGAGGTTGATACTATTGAGAAATTAGCAAGTGCTATCTCTAATGCCTGTGTCTGTGGCTTACTTTCAATAGAAGTCAATAAGGAAATAAAATATAGGGCGGAATTCGGACCGAGAAGTTGTTATAGGTTATTTTGTTATAAAATATATAGTAAAATTCTAAACGGTAGAGCTACTAGAGTAAAGGATATAGAAAGATTGTTTAATCTCAAAAATGTAGCAAACAATACTGATATAAAACTTGAAGAGAATTTAAAGGATAATGGATTAGAAAGTAAAGTCAAGTTAATAAAATTGTGTATAAATACTCCAAAAGTGGCAGATTTTGAAGCAAAATTTAAAAAAATAGTGTGAGACAATTTTTAAAAGTCTGATTATTAGTTTGTTATAAGAATTTTAAATAAAATAAGCGAGGCAATATTTTGAAGACTTTGCCTCGCTTATTTTATTTTTATACTTTTGCACCAGAATTAAAAAACGAAGTGATTCTCAAAAAGCTATAAGCTTATTTGATGGGTTACTTCAAGTGTATAACTCTAAATATGATAAGATATGGTAACATAGAAAATCTCATTTCAATTATGAAGTTGATTCTTCACACCTTGCGAATGTGGAAATTTGATAAGGGCGGATACTGAAGATGATTAGTTTTGTAAGTCAATACTAAAGATATTAGGCTTCCTGCTATCCTTTTGTTTCCCCCGGGTCTTTCCACAACCAGCAAGGAACAAAAGGTAGTAAGGAAGCCTGCCTGCGTTTATGCAAATTTGCTTCCAAAGTTTATTAATCCATAAAAATATAAGAAAATGGATAGAATAGTGAATAAAATTGCAGGTCTTGGAGTACCTGGTATAATGTTAATGGTAGCAATCTCTATGACAGGATTGAGTGGTGCAGCAGCAATAACTGCAGCGTTGGCGCTGCTTGGTCCTGGGGGAATGCTTGGTGGAATTGCCTTCTTGTTGTTGGCTGGTGCGGTAACTTCAGCTTTGACAGAGTTTGGTTTTGATGCCTTGTTTAAGGCAGTAATTAAGAAACTCTATAAGAATGGTGAAACCAAAGAAACTATTAGAAGGAAAATCGAGAAAGGACCTTGGTCAAAGAAACTTAAGGCAAAGGCTATCTCTGATCTGGAAAAACTTTAGTATAAACGTTTAAATCTTAAAATTAAATGAGTGACGACAGAACAATTTTTGATCTCTCGGAAGAAGAGTACGAGGATTATGAGAACAATCCTGAGAATTGGGAAGAAGTGACGGAGAATACTAATCAAGATGCTCTTGACATGATGTTTCCTAATGGAATGGATGATGATTAGGTGTCATAAAAGCTTCAGCCAAGCTGTTGGAAGTCTTGGCTGAAGCATCGAAATAAACCTGAGGTTTACTTTGTAAAATCATGATGGATTATGAATCAGATTATTATTCAAAACAATCAGATTGTGCTACGAGCTTTGGACAAATATTTGTTGAAAGATAATCGGTTTTCACGATTCTATTTGCAAAAGCAGAAATTTTCTAAAGCAAGAGCCTTTCGGAAGCAATCTGATTATTTAAACAATTTAATTAAAACTATTATGGCAACAACAAAAAGAAGCTTTGAAGCTAAAGTGATTGAGGTTAAGAATTTATCAACAGGTAAATATTTGCGTTATGTAAATATGAATAATGGTGAAGAGGGGATTGTTCCTGAATGGTGTATCACAAGTTTTGTGGTATTGCCTAATGAGTGTATAGATTCTGACGGACATGTAGTCGTTGGAACGATTCTGAAACTACGTGAAATGGAGGATGGAAAAATCTATCCAAGTACAAGCTATCAACATAGAGCAAATCCTTTGCAAAAACCATCGGTTCCTGCTAAGGCGAAGAAGATGAGCAAAGAGAGTTTATACGAAGATGCTCAATTATATCAATCGGTATCCCTTGATGAGTTGTGGAACATGTTTGCGGACAAATTGAGAAAAAATGAACTGACTGTAGATGCAATACTTCAGGCTATGGATGTGAAGAGTAAGTCCTCAGAAAAGGAGCAAAGTGCATACCTTGGAACATTGCTGGGGGTAAATTCGGTAGATTTAGGAAAGCAAGAAAACTTTCATCGTGAATTTAAAAGCTCATTTATGCACAGTGCCAATCCTCTTCGTAGTGAACGAAGTTTCCAAAATCAGCAGATATTTAAAGAGATTGTAGCATTTGGCAATAGTCATGAGATGGGTGATGTGTATGTTGGAGTAGGGAATGATGGTACAATACGTGGTGTTGAAGATGAACTATTGAATGAGGCACCTTTTGAAAATCGTGCAGATTTTCAGGCTGACTTCATGAATCAGCTGAGCCAAGCGATAGACAATTATTCGTTTGTATCTCAAATCAAAATGATTTGGTACAAAACGATTGAAGGTAAGTTGTTCTGCCGAATCTCTATCCCTAAATGGGAGGGTGGCATTATTCTTTTGAATGGCTGTGAACTATATGTACGTGGAGATGCTGGTAAAAAACAATTGAAGAATGCTGATTTGATTAATTATGTATTAACGTGTTACCAGAAAAAGGTAGCATAAGAATCTTTTGAAGAAGGACTTTTTAGTTGAACGCTTAAAAAATATAATGGTTATGTAAGTGTATTGTGAGTAATAACAAATAAAATATAGAAATTATGGAAAAGAACATCAAGAAAAGAGTGTGTAGGTTGGCATTGGTATTGAGTGCCGTGCTGGTAGTGTTATTTGGCTATTGGTTCTTCTTGAACCCTCATGGCTATTGGCAGAAGCAGAAAGAAGCTGAAAAAAATGAATACATGGAAAAGCAAATGCTTTGGCGGAAGTCAGAGAAGATGACAATGCAACAGATGTTATCAGACATGACGTTAATGGCTAAGGGGGATTCTGTCAAGGTTTGTTGGCTAACCGGTCTCTCGCTTCCTGTTTATCGTGACTTCATTCATGGTACTGCGCAACCTACAAGGAATGCTTGGGCTAAGATGAGGTATTGGTATATGTCTTCTCTCGCTAATGGCAGAGAATGGATGGAAGAAAGAAGCGAGAAGAGAATTCTCAAAAGTTTAATCTTCGTAGAATCGAGTAGATTTCAGGTGCAGAAGGATTCCTTGAAGGATTATTTCAATGAGAAACCTACTCATACGGAGATTGAATATAACAAGATGTATCCAGCTTTTGGTAAATCTACTGATAAAGAGTTTGAAGATTGGAGAAAAGAGTATAAACGTTTTCATTTGTTCTAAGGAGTATGAATGCAAAGATAAAATTGGTGTTGGCTGTAGTTTTAGCCTTGTGTTTCTTGGGTTTGTCTATAGGAGCACTAGAGGTGGTACCCAAATATATAGAAGATAGATACTATGTTATGGGTGTGGAAGGTAAATGGTCGAATTTAGTTTCCCTCTTGTTCTATGTCATGGCTGTAATGTGTGGCTTTTATGGTTGGTTAGTGTTTAGACATATAAAATATAAAAGAAGATATGGATAGAATTTTGGGGTATCTAGCTATGGTCTACATCTTTTTGCCCTGGCGACCGATAGTTGTATTGGTGGCAGCGATACTGTTTGTCAACATCAATGGTACGGAATTGCATGGATGGCAAGCTGGTTTGGCGCATGGATTGTTCTTCCTGCCTAATCTGGTGAGGCATCTCTTTGACGGCGATGTCCTTTTCAAGGCTACCAATTGTACTACAGGTTATCATGTTGCCTGGTGGATAGCTACAGTTGGCTCGTGTATCGGTTGGCTCGTTGATGCTTGCTTTTCTTTTATGAAAGCATATTCATTTTTTGGGAGGCGATAAGGCAGGAGATGATTGATATCTTAAAGGATATGACGAAGAGTTATGAAACCGGCGAATGCCTGAATGGGGAGGAATAAAAGAATCCTCAGATTGGGAACACACTGTGTGCCCAATCTGAGAAATTCCTGTTATTTATATTCCTTCTGTCAGGAATTTGCGAAGATGCAGGTGCGTGATGCCGTCATCATCATTTTTGGTGAGCAGAGGAGTCATGGAGATAACGTACTTCGGGTAGTTGTCCTTGATGGCACGGAGATTGCCAAACTCACGCTCTCTGGTTGCATCGTCGGCTATGATATAGGAAGCTTGCACGTAGATGCGTTCGCCGCCTGGTTTGGTACATACAAAGTCGATTTCTCCAGCTTGCAGTTGTCCTACATATACTTGATAGCCCAAGCGTATGAGGTTTTGATAGATGATATTCTCTATCACTTTCTCAATGTCTCCTTCACGTGTTCCCCCGGCAATGGCATTTCTGATGCCGTTGTCTTCGAAATAAAACTTATCGTTGGTTTCAAAGATGCGTTTGCCGTGGATGTCATAGCGGTTCACCTTGTGCAGGATATAGGCTTCACAAAGGAAGGATATGTAATTGATGATAGCCGTGGACGTTATAGATTCGCCTTGTGATTTCATATATTTGGCGATACTGTTGGCGGAAATCAACTTACCGGTGTTGTCTGCGAGAAAACGTACTAAATTCTCTAAGAATGGCACGTTTCTTATTTGGTTGCGCATAATGACATCCTTAAGTAAGACGGTATGGTAAATATCCATCTGGTATTCACGTGCATCATCCTCTTCCAGTCCTATCTTTGCCAGACCAGGCAAGCCACCATACTGAATGTACAGAGCAAGTGCTTCGTCATTATCTGATAGTTGATGAAATTCTAGAAACTCGTTATAGCTCAGCGATTGGATATAGATTTCCTTATATCTGCCACCGATGAGTGTGCTCAGTTCATTGCTCAGCATGCGGGCATTGCTACCTGTGATGATAATGTCGGTGTTGGGTTCTGTGCGATAACTTCGAATGGATCGTTCAAATTCCCTGATGTCTTGTATCTCATCGATAAGGATATAGTTATGTTTATCAGATAAAAAGTGCTCTCCGATATAGTCGTTGAGATCCTGATAGGTCTGAATGTTGTCAAACTCTCTTTTCTCCTTATCTATAAAGATGATATTGTTGCAGTCATCTGCCTTCTTGCGGTCACGAATCATTTTCATCATGCAGCTTTTACCTACACGACGTTGACCTACTAATACGATGATAGTCTCCTTACCAAGATACCTTTCTATCTTGTCGATGTATGATTGACGAATAATAGTTGCCATATTTTTATCACTTATAAATGAAATTTTCTGCAAATATACGAAAAGTTTCACTTATAAGTGATAAAAGTTATCTATTTTTAGTTTTTATAACTTATAGATGGTATCGTTTCAATGATATTATCACCAAGGCAACAAAAATATTGAAATCATGCGTATGTTTTGCATAAAAATAGTATCTTTGCATTCAATAAACAATGACATTATGAATATTAAGAACATCCATTTGGCCTATTATAGTGCCACTTTTTCAACAAAGCGCATCGTTCGCGAGATTGCATCCCAGTTTGAGAAACCTGTTAAGGAGTATGACATCACTTCAGAAGTACTGAAGGATGATATTTCGCTCGGTAGTGATGGTGACCTGCTGATTGTGGGTGTGCCATCTTATGCCGGTAGAGTTCCGGAAATGGCAGCTCGATCTCTAAAGCGCTTTCTGGGAAACAATACTCCAGCCATCATAGTATGTGTTTATGGCAACAGGGCATACGATGACACGCTTATAGAAATGAAGGATATAGTGGAAGCACACGGCTTCAAGCTGGTATCTGCTGCAGCCGTCGTAGCCCAGCACTCTATATTTCCAAGAGTAGCAGAAGGGAGACCTGATGCGGAAGATATAGAAAAACTCCATAGCTTTGCTGCAAAGAGCTGTGACATTCTATCCCGGATTTCAAAGATGTTTGCCGTCAGTCGACTGATGGTGAATGGCAATCGTCCTTATCGTGATACTAAACCAATTCCCTTGCATCCCGAAGGAAGTAAGGAGAAATGTACATCCTGTCATGCTTGCGTAAAGATGTGCCCTGCAGATGCCATCGACATGGATAAGCCTTACAAGACCGATGAAAAGAAATGTATCTCTTGTGGACGATGCATCGTGGTTTGTCCTGAGCATGCCCGCCACTTCGGAGGCTTGTTGTACAAGGCTGTCAGCTGGAAATTCGAGAAGGCCTATGCTGAACCCAAGCAGCCTGAGTTTTTCTATGTAAAAAGTTGAAAGAATAGATACTGAGATAATAAAACTCGGTTTCTTACCACAAATAATAGGATAAAAAACAAAAGAAAAAGGGTTGCATTCCTCGGAAATATGGATTGTAACCCTTTTTGCGATTACATTCATGGCAAAGCTTTTTATTTCAAACCATTAGCGTTCTTGTAATTTTCTACGTCTGCTTGATTACTAAAATGTAAACCATTGTAGTATATTCCATTATCTTTTCTTCCATTTTTGGATAAATGATTGATAATATAAAGAGCTCCAAGAATTTCAAACGCAGATCTCTTCTGCTCTGGATGGCGTTGCAAGTAGTATGCCTTTTGTGCAGCCTTGTAGTTGAAAACTTCATATTCACGATGGAAACCACTTTTCACAATATCTGTTGGTAGGTTACCTTTTACCATTTTATATTTTGGTGCGAAATATGTCCAAAGTCCTTCGTTTGATTGGTAATTTTTAATACCAAGTTGCACCAAAGCTTTATCTACATATTCCTCTCTACGATAGACTCCTGAAACTTTTTTCTTATCCAATGCATAGGATAAAAGTGTATCTACTGTATTTTTATCAATTACAGTAAAATAGAAATTGCGCTCTTCGTATTTCGGATTGTATTTTAAATAAAACAACGAATCGTTATCTGGGAATTTCTTTACCACCACATCATGGTATCTTATACCACGTATTTTGTAACCTTTTGAAGGAAATTGTTGGGCCTGATTATATGTATTATGTCCTCTAAGTAAATCAAACATATCGTAATCAGGATGGCTGACAATAGTTTGTACTGTTTGGCAGCCAGTAAAGAGTATACTTGCGTATATGATACTTATATACAGTATTTTATTCTTTGGCTTAAACTTAGAACAACCTTTGATGAATTGATGCATTTTATTCTGTATCATTGTATATTATTAATTAGGGTGTCCAGTTCTATGTTCCAATATTAACTCACTTGTTTGAGAGTTTTGGTT
>OLOV01003139.1_pt1 | contig 10361 bp, 8 predicted proteins | sample 1672931 | NCBI WGS metagenome assembly OLOV01 (sample SAMEA3136738, study PRJEB25190) | human gut metagenome | biome: human gut; feature: human-associated habitat; material: faeces | place: Austria | collected 2013
CCTGGGCTTTGTCGAGAGCGTAGAGCATCTTGAGCCCGGATTCGTTGTCCGTGGAGAGTTGCCGCCAGAGTTCCGACATGTTTGGCTCGAAGGGGACGTGCTCGCTGATGATCATCAGGAGTTTCTTTGCCTTCTGCAGAGTTTCATAGGTTACATTCTCCACGGCGGGAAGGTCGGAATCAATGACGACGGTGACGGTCTCACGCAGCCGGGAAGGAAAATCCTCCAGGGATTCACGGTAGAAGGGGTAGTAGCCGTGGGCAAGGTATGCTTCGAAGAGCGGAGCCACTTTGATGCTTCCGACGATTTCCATCGCTTTTTTTACGTGGTGCTTCAGAATGTCTTCCAGCGGAATCGCCTCGGTCTTGAAGATGCCTTCCAAATCAAGATATTCGCGGAATGAGAGACCGTACAAGGTGTATGGAGTCTGACGACGGGACATATCCACGGTTGCATTGTCGAGGACCAGCAGGGAACTGCTGGTATAGACGATGCTCATATCGGGGTAGTCATCGTAGATGTTTTTCAGTGCCTGGGACCACCCTTCGTAACGATGAACTTCGTCCAGATAGAGCCGGGAAATGCCGTGCCGGTACGCCCAGTCGACGAGATCCATCAGACTGTGTGTGGCAAACCACAGATTGTCCAGCGAGGCATAGAGAGTCTGGTCGATGTCCTCATAGTTCTCCATGATATGCTGGAGGAGCATGGTGGTCTTTCCAACGCCCCTGGCGCCCTTGATGCTGATGATACGCGCTTTCCAATTGATCTGGCTGTATAGATAACGCTTGAAGCGCAGGTCAACCTTTGCGATTTTGCGGTGATAGCTGTCGTATAGTGGCTGAAGTTCTGCTTGTTCCATGACAATAACCGTTTCGTTTACTGGGCAAAGATAGCGATTTTATATTTCAAACCATAAGAATTTTGAAAAATTTATGGTTGCAACCGAAATGGATGTGTCTAAAGTGGCTGTTTTAGTCCAGAAGGGTGGTCATCCCCTTGATCATATCGTCGTCAATGTCGAGATAGCGGGCAAATGTTTGGGTTTATTGCTCTGAAACCATATTGATTTATAGGTGGTTACAAGCGAGTTTTGTTTTCATTTCTTTTCAGGGCTTTTCGTTTCTTATTTCCCTATGCACAACGCTTAATCATCTGAGAGTCAATATAAAGCATTTTCTTTGGCCTGTTTTGGGCGCCGAAGTCGCACAAAAACGCGCACCATTTCCGGCGGTCGTACCAGAACGGAGATGGTCAATGCAAATATATGCATATTATGTGATGTCGTCAAGAAAGTTTAGCGGCGTATAGGTGCTCATGCCGAATTCTTCACAGAGACTGCCGAATTGCATTTTCAAAAATGAAATTTTTTACAATAATAATCTCAAAAAATGCCCCAAGCGAGCAATTTTGTCGATTAAGAAGAGTTTTAGCTTGTTTCCTTGTAAGATTGACAACCGCAAGGGGCCGGTGGAAGTTACATCAAATGATCGTCTTTATTGAAGCACATGTGATAAGCTCTGGCTTATTCATCTTTAGAAAAGCCTACCGCAAATGTTTGCTCCGTTTTATTCTGATTCGCTGTTTGCAATCACAATTGGAGGCATCTGCCTACTGACTTTATCCATAAGTTCCTTGTCTTCACGGTAGTATTGGCATTGGTGGGCTTATTGTGGCTCTGGATTCTCTGGCGTGCCGTATTTTTTATAGAGACAGCAGAAAATTGGATCTAAGCGGAGGCCGACCTCGTATCCACTTCGGTGGTATTTGCAGAATTGGCAAGTTCGCACTTGGATTCCATTCTGAATCGCTGCCATATATCCGAACTCATAAGGAGAAGGGGAGTTCAGGTAGAAGCAGTCTATGCTGGCCTCGAAAATAGCTTTGTCGTTATCTTTCGTGTGAACCTCTCTGCATGATTTGGGTTCGTCCATATTAGTAACGAATGCCTTTCGCTGCGGAATAGGTAGAATCGTTGTATGTTGCGTTTCTCCAACGGTTCAGGTGAAGAGGCTTTCTTCTTGAAATTATGGAACTTTGCGAACCCAATCGTTTCTATGTCCCTGATATAACCGAATTGTGTGTCAGGGTTTTCAACGATAGGGGAGCTCAAGAGTGCTTTGATGCCCTCTTCTGTCTTTATGCGGATTTCAATGATTCGCAGCCCTGACTGGAGCTTTTGGTCTGTGCTCTTATGCGATACTTGAATCTCTATTAAGACCGGCTCCCGATTAGGCTTCTCTGAGCTGGTAAGCAGCAGGTCAGCAATGTAGTCATCTACTGATTGTTCCTCAATGCAGGTGTCATAAAATTGCTTCAGGTCAAATGTGTCCAGTTTCCATTCGTGACATTCTTCTGGCTTGGCGAAAGGACAGGTGTCTTGATCCGAGCATTTGACTTCGCGGTAGTAGCCGACCTCGAACGGGCCTTCTCTGTCGAACTTCTCTTTTATCCGTCGCTTGGCCAATTTGTGGAGGTAGGTCTCGTTTCCGCAATTATCGTCATCGCCACGATGGGCAAAATGGCGGGAGCGTACTTTGCCCATTCTAGGAATCATGCCGGCACCGCAGTTTAGGCAATGATAGGAATGGGCTTGTCTGTCTTCTATTGAAACATCGTCAATGCATACTAGACGGTCCTGCTCATCAAGAGCATAGTGATACTTTACACTAGACAATCTGAGTTTTTCAATTTAATATACCTATAATTCAAGGTTTTCGATTTTTGCCTTGGCTGGACGGCCTCTCTTTCTGGTCAAGCTCTTGGCTTTGGAGACGTAGATTGGAGCGCAGTTGTCGGGGATACTGAAGCCAAAGGCTTTGCAGATGTCAACCTGAGAGCCGACAAATGGCGTAATGAACTTCATCCTCCCGGTGTGCTCCACGCATCTGATCGTGCGCATCTCGGCAAGGACTGCTTCTGTCGATGTGAACTTCTTGCGGAGTACTTCATCACTTTGCCATACGAAGCGTACGTACGAAGCCAGGATGAGCCCCACAAAGTAGATGAACATCCTTCCTCTCTTGTCTCCCTCGGACCATGTTCTGAGACGGTCGTGCCCAAGAGGGCCTTTCTGTAGCGCAAAGCACTTCTCTTGCTCGTCACGCATGCCGTAGTTGTTTATTGCCTGCCGGGGGTCAAAGTCCACGCCGATTGTCTTGCTCGCGAAGAAGCCGGCCGTGAGCAGCATCGTGTCCAATCTCTTCTGGTTCACTCCGTATGATTTGACGGTATCGTCGACATTGAAGGCAATATCGAGCAGGTTGAACCTCTTTATCGTATCCTTGCGGTCTGCAACCGGTTCTTTGGTTCGGATCATGATGTCAAGTTCCGCGGATTGCTCCGATACCGCTTGCTGGATATCGCATATCTTCTCACCGCGCGTTGACGGGTTATAGTAGATGTTGAGCTTATAGTTGCCGGCCTTTATCACATTGTCTCCATTGCCTCCAACCGAGTATTCCATGTCATACTGGGCGTAGTAGAGGTTGTCCTTTGGCGCAATCGTCATGCCCTGAGGAAAGCCGCGACTCATGTCTATCGCCCTTATCTTGCCTAGGACATCACTGCCGGAGACCTTTACGCTTGTGATGACCTTCTGGCCCTTCGCGATGTACGCCTCAAGGTTCTTCATGGACTCGTATCCCCTGTCCGTAATAAGCACGAGATTCTTGAACCCAGCATGCTCCATCTCTTTCATGATGAGTTCGATTGTCCTGCAGTCCGGCATGTTACCCGGCAGTTCCTCATAATAGATGGGCATATGTGAGGTCAATGAATACACTACAACCTCCAATGTCTGCCGAAGCGGCAGACGCTCCTTGTTCTTGCCCCATCGGATGTCCACAAGGTTGAAGCCGTAGGTTGACATTGATGTGGAGTCAACCGCGCAAAGTTCACCTTTGCCTACCCGTTCAGCTCTGCATCTGAACAGGTCTATCCTGTGCTTCTCGGTTATGCTCTGCGTCAGACGGGTGATATTGACGCTATTGAGTTCATTCTCCGATGGAGCCTTCACTTCCTTCTGCCACTGGCTCAACTGGTTATATGACAGATTGTCGACAAACGGAACGTAGGCCATTGTGAGCACGTCGTTGACCATTTCATGGTTGCCGTCTAGGACTTTCAAAAGGTCGTCTTTAATGCCGGTCGCTTCAGCGACCTTGTCAAGGAGCCATGTGGCACCATACTGGCGGTCGACATCGTCTTCCTGATAGGACACTCTGCCTCTCCGTCTTGTACTTGACGGTTCGGACACCTCACTCATGTCCCATGTTGAAGGAAAGATAAGTTTGTTGCGCTCCGCGACAGGAGCGTAGAAATAATTGGTCCCAGGGTGGAACCTGTTCCCGTCCACAAGCGTACCCCAATGCTTGTATGCGTAATGCTTCTTTCCATCCGCATCCACGGTATAAACTTTCGTCGAAGCATATCTGTGATTGCCTATCGTGTGAACAATAACCTTGTTCTGAGTGTCTTTGTTTACCGGTCTTCCGAGTGCCATGTCGTAATCGTTTTAATGGGTATAAATATATCTATAAATATTGACATGTGCAACAGTTTTGGAGTTTTATTTTCAAATATTTAAGATTTTTGGGTACAAGAAATTGAAAAACTCAGAAAAGATTATAAAAATAATTTATTAAATTTGCAAGACAGTTTAATTTTTAAGATTCACAGCTATGAGTAAAGACTTAAATAGGATTAAAGTCGTCTTAGTGGAGAAACATCTGACAAGTAAATGGCTGGCGGAAAAATTAGGTAAGTCAATTTGTACTGTGAACAAGTGGTGCTCTCAAAAGTCGCAGCCAGATTTGCATACTATGAACTAGATAGCAGGCCTGCTTGATGTGAATTTGAGCGAACTTATTGTGGATTGAAAGAAACTTTTAGGTTAATCTAACGCACGACAATGAAAATTCCATTTGCAATATCAGCAAGAACAGCGCATCTTATTGGCATGGAGAATTTTGCCAATGCAGAAGGGGCTATTGTAGAACTAGTGAAGAATGCTTATGATGCAGACGCGGATATGTGTGTGGTAGTGGCAGATATCCGAGAAGATAAGGCAAAATCCAAGTTGTTCATAATTGATAATGGTTCAGGAATGACTGACGAAATCATTGTCAAGCATTGGATGACGATTGGTACGGATGATAAGCTTCTCAATGCCCGTTCTTCAAGTAAAAAGCGAGTTAAAAGTGGTGCAAAAGGTATTGGCCGATTTGCTTTAAACAGATTAGGGACTTCTGCAGAGATGTTGTCTTTTGCTAGTAGCGAGTTGGGTAAAGGTTATGTGTGGAATGTTGATTGGAAAAAGTTTGACCAAGCGCGTGTACTTTCAGATGTAGAGGCAAATCTAGAAGAAATTACTCCAGATCGTTTGGAAGGTAAACTGAATGAGTATGGTATTGACAAATTGCCAATATATGATAAATTTATTTCTGAAAATTTTCACGGAACAATCCTTTGTATATCCCATTTGAATGACGATTGGAATGACGATGCTCTGAATGGATTGTTGAAGAACCTTGAGATGCTCATCCCCGCAGAGTTACAATCATCTTTTGAATTGTATCTGTACAAGATGCATGATTTGCAGTGGCGTGGAAAGGTTAATCCGATGGAGTATGAGGATTATGACTATAAAATTTCTGCTCAGTATGAAGGAGGCCGTGAAATACAGATAAAGATTGAGAGAAATGAATTGAACTTTTCTAAACTTGAAACATTTTACGGCAAAGTATTTCTGCGAGATGCAATGAAAGTAGAACCATTTCGTTTAGAGGATTTTCAAAAAAGAGAAATCACTCAAACTATTCAAATAAACGAAAAGGTTGATGCTTATCTGCTAGAGCAGGTCGGAAAATTTGGATTTACGTTCTTCTTTCTAAAAAATACGTTAAAGGATGATCGAGACAAGGATGGAAATCAAAAATATCCATACAATTTATTTGATGAATCAGCCCGTACTCATTGGCTTGATAGGTTTGGCGGTGTGCGTATCTATCGCGATGAATTCCGTGTCCGTCCGTACGGAGAGAACGGGGATGATTGGTTGGGTTTAGGTCGCAGACAGGCAAAGAGTCCTGGTGGTGCCGGTCAGAAAATGGGCGGTTATAGAATCCGTCCCAATCAGATTGCTGGTGTCGTCAAGATTTCAAGATTGACAAATGCGGCTTTCGAGGATAAATCAAGTCGGGAGGGTATTCAAGAAAATGAGGCTTTCGCTTTGTTTAAAAATCTGTTGTTGCAGATAATTTCGGCTTTCGAGCTTGATCGTAATACCATCATGTACAATCTGTCGGAACTGTACAAAGAAGAACATCCACACACAGCACAAGCAAAGGAGATAGCCAATAAGGCTCTTGAGTCTAAAGATGAGAATTTGTCGAAAGAAGCAGAAGATTTAAAGATTCTTGCTGCTGATTATAAGTCTTTGGAGACAGAACTCAGTGACAAGGAGGCTGAACTTTCAATGCTTCGTGGACTGGCGAGTATGGGAATATCTTCTGCTACATTTACCCATGAACTCCGAAGCGTAATGCTTCGTCTTTTACCGAGAAACGAGTTGCTTAAGAATATTCTTTTGCAATATCTACCAGAAAAACAGTTTGAAGGAATGCGTTTCGACAATCCTTATCGGGAGTTAAGAAATATGAAAGAAGAAGACGAGAAACTTTATAATTGGCTACTTTATTCTTTAAATTCAATACGTCGATGTAAAAGAGATTGGGTAGATATTGATTTGTCGAATTACTTTTCTTTGTTTATAGAGTCCTGGAAACCTATCCTATTAAGAAAAATGATATATATTGATCTCCAATTAATAAACATGGATGGTACGTTCCTAAAAGGATTCGAAATGGATTTGGATAGTATATTCAATAATTTTGTAACAAATTCCATATCTGCATTCCTCACTTCAAAGGAAGAGAATAAAACGATTTCAGTAAGAGTGAGCAATGATCATGGATATGCAGTAATAGATTTTGTTGATAATGGTATCGGACTTCCTCAAGAATATAAAAATAACCCAGATGTTATTTTTAATGCATTCGAGACATCTATAGTGGATAATCAGAACCATAAGATTGGCACTGGCATGGGATTGTTTATCGCGAAAGGTATTATCAGCAAATATCCGGATGCAATGATTGCATTACTGCCTGTTGAGAAAGGCTTTGGAATAAGAACAATCTTTAAGATCAAATAATTATGAACGATAAAATCAGATTAGTCTATTTAGATGAAGATGCGGGCTGGCAGTCACAAGCTCGGGCTGTATTGAAGAACGAATTTCAGCTTCACATTCCAGAATCTATGCCTCAAAAAATAGAAGATATTTGGCGGGAAATATGCGAATTCGATGCACAAGCTGTATTAATTGATTATCGTTTGAATGATACAGGTGTATTATCATATACTGGCGATGATGTGATACATGCACTTCATCGTCACAACAAACATCTACCTATGTTCATTATAACATCATTTGAGAGTAATGCATTAATAGAGTGTAAAGAAGCCCAAATAATCCGCGGTAAAGAATTATTTACTGAGGCAAATCAGTACGAAAAGCTAAAGAGTATTATTACGGCAAATGTAAATAATTATAATAATCGTAAGACATCGGCTGAAAATATAATCAAACAGCTTCAAGATAAAGTTTCCAAAGGGGAGAACTTGACAAATGAAGAGTCGGCCGCCAGGTTTGAGGCTGAACTTTACTTGTCAGAGTTGGATTTGGATAATAGTGTTCGTGCTGATTTGATTACACGCAAATCAAATGAGACATTAGAGAAATTACTGGAAGTCGCCCAAAGTATTGTTGATTTACACAAGAAGTAAACTATGTCAGATTTCAGAAAAATAACCCCTGCTCGTCGAGAATCAGTACCGGTATATAAGACTCATAACGAATATAAGCCATTGCTACGCGAAGATTTTCATCAACGCTGCGGTTATTGTGGGGATCATGAGTTCTTTAGGGATACTTATTATGAGGCTGATCACTTTGTCCCTCAAAAGTGCCTTGTGAATATATCTCCTACAGAATATTCTAATTTGGTTTATTCATGCCGTTCTTGCAATAATTCCAAGCGCGCAAAGTGGCCTACGGGAAATGAGAATGTCCATAACGATGGGGAACAAGGTTTCATAGACCCTTGCGATGATGCTTATGCAGCACAATTTGAAAGACTGGCAGATGGATCTATCCACTCAATTACTAATCTGGGTGATTGGATGTGGTCTGCACTTAATTTCGGAAATCCTGCTCACCGAGTGAGATGGAAGTTAGAAGAAATTAAAATTATGCTTAAAGAATTAGATAAAGTGAACATTGATTCGCTAGAGGAACTAAAAGCCAAAGAAAAATTGAATAGATTATATCACAACCTAGAGGAGCAGTTAAGAGGAGAACCAAACTTTGCCTAATCAATGAACTCTCAAATTTTCGCATATCTTAAACGGAAACAACTTACAGATACACGGACAGTTAATCGCCTGTTCGTATCTTCTTTTGTTTTGCTTCGTAATCTGAAGATTGAGAATAATCAGATATTAAAAGAGTTGCTTATAGATAAAGAGGACGAAAATTTTGATTTGTTGCAGGAATTTGTATCAAAGATTCGCCATTTCCATCCTACTCCAATGACAATTGAAGACATGATCAGTCTCTTTGAATTTGTCGTTTCTCCAGCTGACCGTATTGTAACAGGAGCCGTTTATACACCTAGGTATGTAAGGAAGAACATCATTGAAACTTGCTTAAATACAATGCCAAATGAGCAGATGCAACATATTCGTGTGGCAGACATAGCTTGTGGTTGTGGTGGCTTCTTAATGGATGTTGCATTGTTTCTGCACAATAATACAGGAAGGACATTTTGTGATATCTATCAAAGATCAATATATGGAGTTGATGTCCAAAAGTATTCTGTAGAAAGAACAAAAATCTTGCTTTCACTTTTGGCCTTGCTTCATGAAGAGGATTCAGACTTTAATTTCAATGTTCTTCAGGCAGATACGCTGGATTTTAACACTGTGGAATGGAATCAGACTTACACACATTTTGATGTTATTGTGAGCAATCCACCATACGTTTGTTCGCGAAATGTAGATGCCTCCATAAAGGAAAAGATGTTGCAATATGAGGTTTGTTTGTCGGGACATCCCGATTTGTATATTCCTTTTTTTCAAATAGCAACGGAAATGCTTAATGACGGTGGACGGTTGGGTTTCATCACAATGAACAGCTTTATTCGTTCAGTTAATGGTAGAGCTGTACGGAATTATTTTTCTCGTGGAATTCACGATATTTCAATATTGGATTTTCGTGGCTATCAGGTTTTTCAAAAGAAAAGCACATATACATGTCTTTTCTTCCTTACAAAAAATCAAGCATCTGATGCACTACATTATGCCGTTAATGAGAATGGAGATTTAAGCGTAGCACCAGAATTTACCAATATCTTATATAATCAACTTGATAATAAAAAAGGATGGAGCCTCAATGATTTTGATGCAGTACGCCAAATGGAGTCCACAGGAGTTCCGATTGGCAAATATTGCCAATCCCGCCATGGTATAGCAACACTCAGTAACAAGACTTACATTTTCAAGCCGGTCGCTGAGGATGATAACTATTATTATTTAGAATCTAAAGATGGACGCTACCCTATAGAAAAAGCAATATGTAGAAATGTCGTTAATTCCAACAAACTCAATTCGAAGGTTCCCTTTGAAAGTATTATCGAGAAACTGATTTTTCCATACTACATTAAAGATGGAGAAGCCATAATTATTGGGGAGTCAGAAATGAGGATCACTTTCCCTTATGCTTATGCTTATCTTTTATCCCAACGCAAACAACTCGCAGAGCGAGACAAAGGCAAAACAGATAAGTATCCCACTTGGTATGCATACGGCAGAACTCAGTCTCTAATAATGCCAAGATATAAATTATTCTTTCCGAAGTTCGCAAACAAACCTCTTCATTGTGTTTTGAGAGACGATACAGATCTGATGTTATACAATGGTGTTGCATTTGTTAGTGATGATATTGAAAAACTACAAGTTTTGAAAAGCATTCTTGATAGTAATCTCTTTTGGAGCTATCTTGTCAGGAACGCAAAACCATATTCAACGGGATATTACTCGCTTAGTGGAGTTGACATTAAGAGTTTTTGTATCCCTACTAAAGAATAGAAGAAAACTATGACCTATTTAGACCGTAAGCCTCCGGTCTTCCACGTCATAGACTTCTGAATTATTATCTGGAACTTAGGCCATCCAAAACATGCGTAAGCATTCGGTAAACCCCGTCTTTTCCGCATAACTCCACCGGAGTATCTTTG
>OLOV01003143.1_pt1 | contig 10355 bp, 7 predicted proteins | sample 1672931 | NCBI WGS metagenome assembly OLOV01 (sample SAMEA3136738, study PRJEB25190) | human gut metagenome | biome: human gut; feature: human-associated habitat; material: faeces | place: Austria | collected 2013
TAAGAATGCGGAAGTTGTGGGCGTAATCAGTAATAATGCCAGTGCCTATGCACTTACAAGAGCTGAGAAACACAATATTCCAAATGAATGTATATCACCTAAGAATTATGAAAACAGGGATGTGTTTAATGATGCACTGCTTGAAGGTGTATCAAAATACAATCCGGACTTAATTGTTCTTGCAGGTTTTCTTGTGGCAATCCCTGAGAAAATGGTTAAAGCATTTCCTGAGAAAATCATTAATATCCACCCATCACTTATCCCTTCTTTTTGTGGAAAAGGATATTATGGACTTAAGGTACATGAAGCCGCTTTGCAAAGAGGCGTGAAAGTTACAGGAGCAACCGTGCATTATGTTGATGAAGGAACGGATACCGGTAAAATTATTTTCCAGAAACCTGTAATGATAGAGGACGGGGATACACCTGAGATTCTTCAGAAAAGAGTTATGGAACAGGCAGAATGGATTATTTTACCTGAAGCAATAAATATGATTGCAAACAGATAACTGAAAGGATAACGTACTATGAAAATATTGATTGTAGGCAGCGGCGGAAGAGAGCATGCAATTGCTTATGCATGCAGTAAAAGCCCTAAAGTAGATAAAATATACTGTGCACCGGGTAATGCCGGAATTTCGGAACTTGCGGAATGCGTTCCAATTTCAGCCATGGAATTTGACAGACTTGCAGATTTCGCAGCAGAAAAAGAAATCGACCTTACCGTAATCGGAATGGATGACCCACTTGTAGGCGGCATTGTTGACTTGTTTGAAGCGAGAGGTTTAAGAGTATTCGGACCTCGTAAGAATGCGGCTATTCTTGAAGGTTCCAAGGCATTTTCAAAGGACCTTATGAAAAAATACAATATTCCTACGGCTGCTTATGAGACATTTACTTCTGCGGACGATGCCAAGAAATATCTTGAGACTTCGGAATATCCTATAGTCCTTAAGGCTGACGGACTTGCACTTGGTAAAGGTGTTCTTATCTGCAATACCAAGGAAGAAGCATTGGCAGGCGTTGATGAGCTTATGCTTGACAAGAAGTTTGGCGATGCCGGTAATACCATTGTTATAGAAGAATTTATGACAGGAAGGGAAGTATCCGTACTTTCTTTCGTTGACGGCAATACAATTAAAATAATGTCATCAGCCCAGGACCATAAGAGGGCAAAAGATGGTGACGAGGGTCTTAACACAGGTGGAATGGGTAACTTTTCACCAAGTCCTTTTTATACAGAAGAGGTTGATGATTTTTGCAAAAAACACATATATCAGGCAACCGTTGATGCTATGAAAGCAGAAGGCAGGGAATTTAAAGGCGTTATTTTCTTCGGACTTATGCTTACACCTAAGGGACCAAAAGTTCTTGAATACAATGCTCGTTTTGGCGACCCTGAAGCACAGGTTGTTCTTCCAAGGCTTAAAAATGACATTATTGACGTTTTTAATGCCTGCATTGATGGAACACTTGATAAGATTGACCTTCAGTTTGAAGACAAAGCCTGTGTATGCGTTATCCTTGCCAGTGACGGATATCCTCTTGCATACGAAAAAGGCAAGATTATAACAGGTCTTGATAATTTCAAAGGCAAAGACGGTTATTACTGTTTCCATGCCGGAACAAAGTTTGATGACAACGGCAACATTGTGACTAACGGCGGACGAGTTCTCGGAATTACCGCAAAAGGCGATACACTCAAAGAAGCAAGAGCCAATGCTTACGCTGCAACTGAATGGGTTGATTTTGAAAACAAATATATGCGCCATGATATAGGTAAGGCTATAGAGAATATGGACTAAGGAGTATACTATGACAAAAGTATATATTGACGGAAGCGAGGGTACTACAGGTCTTAGAATCAATGAGCGATTCAAAGGCAGGGACGATATAGAGATTCTTACAATCCCAAGTGAACTTCGTAAGGATGTTAATGAAAGACGAAAATATATAAATGAATCGGACATAACTTTTTTGTGTCTCCCTGATGCGGCTGCAATTGAAGCCGTTTCCCTTGTGGAAAATGAAAATGTTACAATAATAGATGCCTCTACGGCACACAGGACAAGTCCGGGCTGGGCTTACGGATTTCCTGAACTTTCGGAAGAATTCAGGGAAAATATCAGAAACAGCAAGAGAATTGCCAATCCTGGCTGCTATGCTTCAGGATTTATTTCACTTGCTTATCCGCTTGTGAAAATGGGAATAATAGGACCTGATTTTCCGATTTCTGCATTTGCCCTTTCAGGCTACAGCGGGGCAGGCAAAAAGACTATTGCCATATATGAATCGGATGAGAAGACTGTGGAAATGAATGCTCCAAGAGAGTATGCACTTACGCAGAAACATAAACATCTAAAAGAAATGAAAGCGATTACAGGACTTTCAAGGGAACCTCTTTTTACCCCTATCGTAGACGATTATTATAGCGGAATGATTGTCAATATCCCGCTTTATGTGGATATGATAGGCATGAAGCCTGAGGAACTTCAGAAAGTATTTGCAGATTTCTACAAGGGTGAGAAATTTATCAATGTAAAACCTTTCGATGCACAGACAGAAGAACTTAACGGTTTTATGGCAGCCAACTCATGTTCCGGATGGGACGGAATGGAAATATACATTTGCGGTAATGATGACAGAATCCTTCTTTCATCACGTTTTGACAACCTTGGAAAAGGTGCGTCAGGTGCTGCGATACAGTGTATGAACATTGTGCTTGGCTGTGATGAAGCAAAGGGTTTGAATCTGTAATTTCACAGAATATTCACAAAAAATACAATATCTGGAAGTGCCCTTAGGTTGACCTTGAGGGCATTTCTTTTTATAATGTAAATAAATAATATTTGACAGGATAAAGTAATGAGCAATACAAAGAAAATTTATAAAAAAATAGTATGTCTCCTTACTGCGGTTGTTTTACTGGTAGGAGGTATCGTTGGGAAAAATATATACGATATTATGGCAGATACCTCATTTGAACAGACACTTAAGTCTTTTCCGGAATCATACAGACCTTACATACAGGCACTGCATGATAAACATCCTAACTGGACTTTTGAAGCGTTCAATACAGGACTTGACTGGAATGAAGTGCTTAAGAACGAGGCACTGTTAAAAAGAAAACTTGTTCCGGCAGCAGGACATAGTATGTCATTAGGACTGGCAGACCTGAAGTCTAACGGCGAATGGGCGTGGTATCAGACACCGACAGCCTGGAAAGCTTATGATGATGTAGCGGGTGCGTATAACTACTCCGCCAATAACTGGGTAAGCTTTGATACGGGATACTGGAATCAGGCATCAACGTCAGCTATTTCATACATTATGGATCCAAGAAACTGGCTTAACGAGAGTTATATATATATGTTTGAAAAGTTAAGTTATGACGGAAATCATGATACGGTTGAACTTGTTAATTCAACTCTTAACGGAACATTTATGTGTAATGCAAAATGTCCCGGTGCACCTAATAATATGACTTATGCCCAGGTAATAGTTGAAGCAGCCAAAAAGTCTAAGGTAAGTGCCATACATCTTGCTGTAAGACTTCGTCAGGAAAAAGGTACAAGCAATGATGAACTTGGTAAAGGTGTGTCAACCAAAGACGGCAGTCATTTTTATCAGGCAAATGGCGACGACAACGCGGTATATTATAACTTTTTTAACATAGGAGCTGCGGGAGATGGCAAGCAGACCGTTATTAATAACGGAGGCAAGGAAGCGAAGGCTGAAGGCTGGACAAGCCCATATCTTGCAATAATGGGCGGTGCCGTTAAAGTATATACAGGTTACATAGGAATAGGCCAGGATACAATATATTTTGAAATGTTCAGTGTGGTCAATCCTAAATATTATTACTGGAAGCAGTATGCACAGAATCTTACCGCAACACTGACTGAAGGCAGTAAGATATATGAGACTTATAAGAATGCAGGACTTCTTAATTCGTCATTTGTATTCAGAATCCCTGTATATAAAAATATGCCTTCATCATGTAAAAAGCCGGCTTCACCTTCAGGTGATGAAAGAACAACGGCTAATCCTAATACAAGGCTTTCAGGAATAAGCGCAACACTTATAGATATGGACGGAAAGAGCAGTAATGCTAACCTTACACCTACATTTAATTCGGAGAGAACGGAATATTCACTGGTTGTTCCGTATAAGGTTTCACAGATCAAATTGTCGGCATCAGCTTATGCCAAGACATCTTCAATATCGGGAACGGGAACACACAGCCTTAAAGTTGGCAATAATGAGTTTAATATTGTCTGTAAATCAGAATATGGTACAACCAAGACTTATAAGGTTAAAGTTACAAGGGCGGAAGGCAGTACATATCTGACATCACTTTCCTCAAGCAAGTCGGGATTTAATGAGACTTTTAAAATGAATGCTTATAAATACACCATGAGAGTTGCCAATGATGTTACGTCCTTAGCATTAAATTATAAGACGGAATCGTCAATAGCAATTGTTGAAATGAGAACAGGCAGTACAACAACGGTTCTTTCAAACGGAACCACGAGCAATATCAATCTGCCTGTGGGAACTACCAAGGTGTGCATAGATGTATATCCGTCAGCCTCCGACAGAAGTGAGCGTAAGACTTACGAAGTGGATATTACAAGGCTTACCAAAGTAAGCGTTGACTTTAAAGAACTTATACTAAAGGATCAGTATATACATAATTTTGCCGTGGGTGATACAGTGAATACCGCACTTCAAAGACTTAAGGTTACAGGCGGAACGGCACAGATTACCGACAGCTCCGGTAATGTAAAGTCTGGGGACAAGATTATCGGAACAGGCGATATGTTAAGAATACATGATTCAAATGGCGCTTTGTATATGTCAAAGAATATTGTGATATATGGTGATGTCAATGGAGACGGAAAGATAGATATATATGACTTTGCTTATATAAGAAAACTTATAATTAAGAAAACAGGATTATCCGGAATATTCCTTGAAGCAGCAGATATACATAAGGAAAATAAAGGCGTAGACATATATGATTTTGCTGTTATGAGAAGATATATTATTAAAGGAACTGCGATTGAACAGAAATAAAGGAGTAAGTAATGTCTAAAAATAACAAATTAATTAAAATAATGCTGATTGCTTTGCTGTGCATTTCAATATGTTTTACAATATTCTCAAAGCCTGAAAAGACTTATGCATCAGAAGGCACTATTACTGTTAAGGCAAGTGCCGGAGAAGTAATAGCAGGTAATACGATTACCGTGGAAGTTAAATTAAATAATCCTGCGGGAATAACATCGGCAAATTTTGAACTTATATATGATGGTAATATTTTCGCTTATGTCAGTGGCATGGATGGCTCAGGATTCAATGGAGTAATACCTTTTTCAGTTACAGGCGGTGCTACGGAACAGACCGAGTATAAGTGGAATATCACTTTCAAAGCTAACCAGACAGGAACCTGTAATTTTACAATAAAAGGATATCAGTTTATTGATACAGATGTGAATGATTTTAGTCCTGCATGCGGTTCGGCTTCCGTTAAGGTAATGGCAGTAGGTTCCGATGATGCCACACTCAGTTCAATCCAGGTAGGAGGGGCTAACTTAAGCCCTGCATTTGCAAAATGGACAGTGGATTATGTATGTTATGTGAACAATTCCGTAACCTCCGTTAATGTTGCAGCTACAAGCTCACAGGGTGGAAGAGTGGAGATAGCAGGCAACACAAATAATCTTGCGGTTGGTAATAACTACGTTACAATCACAAGTTATGCTCCTAACGGCAAGGCAATGAAATATAATCTTAATATTTTCAGGCTGGAGCCGCCTACAGATCCACCTACAGAAGCACCCACTGACCCTCCTACAGAGCCGCCTGCAAGCTTCAAAGTAACTATAGATGGCAAAGAATATAACGTATCATCTGAGTTTGATGCCGGCAAAGTGCCTGACGGATTTGAAGTAGAGCTTGGTTCATATAACGGAAAAGATGTAATAACCGCAACCGGAAGTGCAACAGGATTTACACTTATGTACCTTGTGGATTCTGAAGGAAACGGAAACTTTTATGTATATGATGGCAAAAATTTTTATCCTTATATTGTAATATCTAATTCTGAAAATACATATTATGTATTTGACAGCCGCAAGGCCGATACATCGATGGCAGGCGAAGAAAAGGATGTAAAAATTAAGGATACGGCCATAAAAGGATATGTTGACGGAGAATATATTTATTTTTACGCAATGAATTCCAATAAAAAGTATTCGTGGTATTCCTACGATACTGTGGAGGGTACAATACAAAGATTGCGTACCACATCCCCTGAAATTATTGAAGATGAGACAACAACACCGGAAGAGACAGCCTCAACTCCGGTAACAGGAAAAAACGATGACGGAGTTTCCTTTAACAATAAAAACATTATTATAATCGGCGGAGCTTTGTTATTGATTGTCATAGCCGGAGCAGTTATATTTTTAATCAGCAAAAAGGAAAAGAAATATAACGGATATGATGAAGAATTTGCCGCAACCGATGAAAAAACACAGGAAGAAGCTACAGCGGAATTAGAGGAAGTATCAAAGGAAACTGAAGAAAAATAAAAAAAGTATTAAATTTAAACGCAGCAGGGCAAAACTATTGCTTTTGCTGTGTTTACTTGTTATAGTATGTATATAACACGGCCAAGGAGTTGAGAATATGATTTTTAGCATTGATTTTAACAGTGATGAGGCAATTTATATCCAGTTATGCCACCAGATTATAATGAGTATTGCCAATGATGATATACATGAAGGCGATTCACTTCCATCAGTGAGACAGATGGCTGAGGATATAGGAATTAATATGCACACTGTTAATAAAGCATACACAATTCTTAAGCAGGAAGGATATATTAAACTGGATAGACGATACGGTGCCGTTATAGCTGTTGATGCCGATAAGATAGAAGCCATGGAATCACTTTCAAGGGATTTGAGGGTATCTATTGCTAAAGCAATGTGTAAGAATATAACATCAGCGGAAATACATGCACTTGTTGACGATATTATAAGTGAATTTGGAATAAAATAAAAAGGAGGGATAACAATGCTTTGTGAAAAATGTAATAAAAACCAGGCAACATTTCACTATGCGGAGGTAATTAACGGTGTCCGCAGCGAACACCATCTTTGCAGTGAATGTGCGGCTAATACAGACGTAAGTTTTTACAGCAGTATTTTTGAAAACGATGAGAATTTTACCAGACTGATATCTGGAATACTGGGCGGTAAGGCTATTGTGTCAGGCAATGGCGAAAGCGACAAGTCAGTTAATGTGACATGTCCTAACTGCAAGACAACATACGGCGAATTTGTTAAGAATTCAAGGTTCGGATGCCCTGTATGTTACGATATATTCGGACTTCTTATATCCGATAAAATGAAAAAAATCCATGGCAGCAACGTATATATGGGCAAGAAGCCTATGAAATACGGCAAGCCGGAGGAGGAACCTCTGGAATATGTTGAAAGGGAAGAAGATAACAACCTTGATAGAGAAATAGAGATATTACGAAAAAAATTAAAATCGGCGGTTGAAGAAGAAGATTTTGAAGAAGCAGCCAGATTAAGGGATTTAATTGCTGAACTTAGCAGAAAGGAAGGTAAAAATGCTTAAATGGTATGAACATGAAGAAACTGCCGGGGATATCGTAATCTCAAGCAGAATAAGGCTTGCCAGAAATTTTAACGATTATCTTTTTGCCGACAAAATAAGTGAAGAAGACGCTGCTAAGATGATTAATTCGGTTGCAAAAAGGTTTGAGGCCGATTATCCCGAAGAGTTCAGATGCCTTTACATGAAAGAGTGCAGTGAATCAGGCCGTAATGCCCTTAAAGAAAAGAGGGTAATAACATCTTATCTTGCAGGCAAAAATAATGGTGCGGTTATTTTATCGGAGGATGAAGGAACTTCTGTTCTTTTAAACGGCGAGGATCATGTAAGGATACAGGTATTATGTAACGGAATGGATATCCAGAGCTGTTTTAAGAAAGCCAATGAAATTGACGATTATATAGACGCACATTTTGATTATGCTTTTGATGAAAAATACGGCTATAAGACAACTTTTCCCACCAATACAGGAACCGGAATGAAAGCAGGATACACGCTTCACCTGCCTTCCCTGTCGGATGCCAGAAGACTTAACGATATCAGCGCGGAGCTTGGAAGATTCGGACTAAAATTCAGGACAGTTTATGGTGACGGTCAGAATGGATACGGTAATTTATACCAGATATCCACACAAAAGACCCTTGGACAGGATGAACGTGAGGTTATAAAAGACCTTGATGACATTGTTCTGCAGATTGTCAATCAGGAAAAAGAACAGAGAGAACATTTTTACAAAAAAGACAAGATACAGATGGATGATGAGATTTACAAATCATACGGTGTTTTAAAATATGCAAGAAAACTTTCATTAAAAGATTCCATGGTTCTCATATCGGAACTTATGACAGGCATATCGTTGGGCGTATTGCAGTTTGCACATAACGGAAGATATAATATCAACGAGCTTATAATGGATATACAGCCTGCAGTTTTAAGACAGAATTCAGGCAAGGCGATGTCTGTAGCAGAGACAGACGTATTAAGAGCAGAATATATAAGAAAATATCTCCCTGAAATAATCTGATTATTTCACAGATAGGAAAGAGGAATATATATATGGAAAGTGGATTTACCAAAAAAGCCGAGACAGCATTGCAGAATGCCGCGGAAGCAGCATTTGAGCTTGGGCATGGCAGTGTCGGCTCCGAACATATTCTTATCGGACTTTTAAGAACGGAAGAATGTATTGCCAATGCCGTACTTGTGAATAACGGTGTTGAAGAAAGCAAGGTTGTGGAGCTAATCAAGGAACTTATTGTTCCTGAAAAAAATGTGGGGTTGAAAGAACCTGATTCCTATACTCCGAGAGCTGCAAGAATTCTTGAAAATGCAAGAAAAGAAGCAAAAAGGTTCAAATCCGGACTTATCGGAACGGAACATATTTTTATAGGAATGCTAAAAGAGCAGGACTGCGTTGCAACACGTTTATTGGGAACAATAGGCGTCAAAATCCAGAAAGCCTACATTGATACTGTGGTCGCAATGGGCGAGGACAGCAATAACTATAAAGATGAGGTTTCTTTTAACCGCAAAAATAGAAAGAGCCAGACCCCTACACTTGACCAGTACAGCAGGGATTTAACGGCACTTGCCGAAGAAGGAAAGCTTGACCCTGTTATAGGACGTGAAAGCGAGATTCAGAGAGTTATCCAGATTGGCAGCAGAAGAACCAAAAACAATCCATGCCTTGTAGGAGAACCGGGCGTAGGAAAAACGGCTGTTGTGGAAGGAATTGCAATTAAAATAGCAGAGGGCAATGTTCCTGATACCATAAGAGGCAAGAGACTTCTTACCCTTGACCTTTCAGGAATGGTTGCCGGTTCAAAATATCGTGGTGAATTTGAAGAAAGAATCAAAAAGGTAATAAAGGAAGTGCGCGCAGCCGGCAATGTCATTCTTTTTATAGATGAGCTTCATACCATCATAGGCGCAGGTGGAGCAGAAGGGGCGATTGATGCTTCCAACATACTTAAGCCTTCCCTTGCAAGGGGCGAGGTACAGATTATCGGAGCCACCACTATCGATGAATATCGTAAATATATAGAAAAAGATGCTGCACTTGAACGACGTTTCCAGCCCGTTAATGTGGATGAACCATCGGAAGATGAAGCATACGAGATTCTCAAAGGATTAAAAGAGACTTATGAGACTCATCACGGCGTTACAATAACGGATGGAGCACTTCGTTCTGCCGTAAAACTTTCAAAAAGATACATCAATGACAGATTTTTACCTGATAAAGCCATTGACCTCATTGATGAGGCATCTTCAAAGGTAAGGCTGGGGGCGTTTATTAAGCCTGAAGAAATAAGCAAAACCGAAGCCGAAATCGAAAAACTTGAGGCTGACAAAGAAGAAGCAATCAAGGCTGAAGCCTATGAAAAAGCCGGGGAAATCAAGAAAAAACAGCTTAAAAAGTATGAAAAACTTGAAAAACTCAATACAAAATGGCAGAACGAGAAAAACAACAGAAACCTTGTGGTAGATGAGGAAAGTATAGCTTTAGTTGTATCAGACTGGACTAAAATACCTGTCAACAAGCTTTCAATCGGGGAATCAGAGCGCCTGATGAAGCTTGAGGAGACCCTTCACGAACGTGTTGTGGGTCAGGACGAGGCTGTAAAGGCCGTGGCCCGGGCCATCCGCCGTGGCCGTGTGGGTCTGAAGGACCCCAAGCGGCCCATCGGCTCCTTCCTGTTCCTG
>OLOV01003144.1_pt1 | contig 10351 bp, 9 predicted proteins | sample 1672931 | NCBI WGS metagenome assembly OLOV01 (sample SAMEA3136738, study PRJEB25190) | human gut metagenome | biome: human gut; feature: human-associated habitat; material: faeces | place: Austria | collected 2013
AAGTACTGGCACACCTGCAATGGCTTTTTCTATTGTTTCTTCTCCAATAAAATGAATTAGAGTATTTATTGCAAATGTAATTATTGTTATAAATATGAAAATATTAATTGTATGTTTTAATGCAGATTTGAATATTCCATGCTCACAATCACAGTGGTCATGTTCACACATATGCCCTACTGCTTCTTCTGGCTCTACTTTTTTAGTTTTTCCTATTACATTTATTACTAAATCTATTATAAAACCTGCTATAATTCCAACAACCAATTTAATTGCTAATACTTTTAAAATTAAGCTAGCTGGGGCTGCTTCTGAAACTAATATTGGTAACATTTCATCAGAAGTAGATAAAAAAACTGCAATTAATGTTCCCATAGTTATAATCTTACCAGCATATAAATTAGCTGCCGCAGCAGAAAACCCGCATTGTGGAAATATTCCTATAATTCCACCCCATAAAGGCCCTAACTTGCCAGATTTTTTTACTATATCTTTCGTTTTATTTCCAGTCTTATGCTCCAAATATTCCATAAGCAAATATGCCAAAAATAAAAAAGGTAACAATTTGATTGAATCAAATAATGTATCTTTTATAACATCTATCATATCTTTCACCTATTCTCTTCTTAAATTTTCTTTATTTTTTACTACTTTTTTATATTAGCACATTTTGTTAAAATAATCAATCCGACTGCTTTCAATCCAGCAAAATGTATACAGGAATCAATGTCTTCCTTTTCAAAAACTTCATTCAGTCCTTCACGATCCAGAATATCTTTTTTATAAAACTTCACCGGCTTACCTGTGATCTTGGATACTCTGTCCAGAGCCTTCTCACTGGAATTGCATAAATTGTCAACTACTACAACATCATATCCTGCGTTCTGCAATTCTACAACTGTATGGCTTCCAATATAGCCTGCTCCACCTGTAACTAAAATTGCCATAATAATTCCTCCTAACCTGTCTTCCTGCTACAATACCTGTTTTTGCAATTTCTGTTTTTTTCTCTTTCAACAATACCTATATTAGTTCACAGCATCAGAAATATCCTTGATAATTCTGAGTGTAATCTATAAAATTCTGCGGATATCCTGTTTCACATCTGCAAAATTTACCTCTGTATTTTACAGCACCCTATATTCAGAACTGTAAAATACCGTTGCATAGTACAGCATGTATTGTAGAAAATCCTGCGAAAATATGATTTCTCTCATATCCCCGCAGGATAATTCTATCCGAATCAGTTCATAAACACAAGTCTTTATGGACATGTACGTTTTTTTATACCTGTTTATACTTATTTACAATCTCTTTCATCCGGGAAAGTTTTTCTTCCATGTCTTTCACCAGTTTAAACTGTGTTCTGCAGCGATCCAGATTATGTCCCTCTCTGTGAATCTTGAAATAATGATCTCCCTCCAGATAGTCTGTGAGGAAACGCATTCCACATTCAAAGGTCATAAGGATTGCTCCCATGGGAAGCATATCCAGTTCTGTCTCAGTCAGCGCACCGCCACAGCCTTCAATGAAGCCTTTGACATAAACTTCATACAGATGAAGATCACAGGACACCTTCGTCAGATCTTTCTCATCCTCTGCTCCGGTACTTGCGCCAAAGCGGATAGAATCACCGAAATCATTCGCTGTCAGTCCCGGCATAACTGTATCCAGATCGATCACACAGATTGCTTTGCCTGTCGCATCATCAATCATGATGTTGTTCAGTTTGGTGTCATTGTGTGTTACGCGAAGCGGAAGTCTTCCATCAAGCTGCATATCATACAGGGCATGTGTCAGTTCTTCTCTCTCCATGATAAAATCAATTTCTTTCTGGACAGAGGCAGCTCTTCCACAGACATCCTCTGCAACAGCCTTTTTGAATTTCTCAAAACGGTCTGGTGTGTTATGGAAGTCTTTGATCGTCTCATGAAGCGTCTCTGCCGGATAATCTGCCAGAAGCTGCTGAAAGTGTCCGAAAGCAACTGCACTCTGATAGAAGTCATTGTCGTCTTTGACCAGATCATAGCAGGTTGCCCCTTCTATAAACAGATAAACTCTCCAGTATTCTCCTTCAGAATCCACAAAGTACGGAAGTCCTGTCTGGCTTTTTACCAGTGTCAGGGTCTCTCGCTCCGGATCGCCGCCGTTCTCGATAATCTTTTTGCGAAGCCAGGAAGTAACACCGCTGATATTTTCCATCAGTTCGATTGGTTTCTTAAAAATATTTCTGCTCATTCTCTGCAGGATGTATCGTTTCGTTCCCTGTGATGTCTCGTAAGTCAGTCGATAAGTATCATTGATATGACCGCTTCCATATCTGATGCACTCTTTGAGTTCACCATGCAATTTGAAGCCGTCAATCGATTCACGTACTGTATTGCTGATCTCCACTTATGCTTCCTCCCATAAATTCTGCGGATACAGCCCCTGATCTTTCAGGTTCTGAACTGCAGCCATTACCATTGGTTTATCTTCTTTGTAAGTAACTCCGTACCATTTGTCCTCGGATTTGAGAACTTTGACAGTTGCTTTGTGTTCCTGAAGAAGTTCATCAACAACAAATGGAAGGAAATATTCTCCTTTCATCGGATTATTCTTGATCGCATCATCCAGAAATGGTTTGAAACGTTCTTTAAGTTCCTTCAGAATGCTGTTTGAGAATCCCCACATATTCATGGAAACGATGCTGCCCTCCGGAAGCATGGTCCATGTCTTGCCGTCATCCTCTGTGTATGCTGTACCGCCGTCATGTTTCTCGATATGGGTACGCTCATTGATCTTGATCAGATGACCTTCCTCATCTGTCACACAAACACCTCTGGCAACATGACCATTCTCTGTCAGTGTATTCTCAAGGCGGTATCCTACCATCATGTAACGGTAAACATCTCCTTCTTCCTGCTCAAAAGTCAGGAAATCATATGCCATCTTGAATGCATGTACACCATAGTAATCATCTGCATTGATAACAGCAAAAGGTCCATCGATCTCATCGATACAGCTTAAGACTGCATGGCCGGTTCCCCACGGTTTCACTCTTCCTTCCGGGACTGCATAACCTTCCGGAAGATTGGTCAGTTCCTGGAAAACATACGCTACTTCGATCTGTTTGCTCAGACGATCCCCGATTGCCTCACGGAATGCCTGTTCATTTTCTCTCTTTATAATAAATACGACTTTCTCAAAGCCAGCTCTTACTGCATCATAAATGGAAAAGTCCATGATAATATGACCTTCTTTGTCAATCGGATCGATCTGTTTCAGACCTCCATAGCGGCTTCCCCTTCCTGCTGCCATTACTACTAAAACTGGTTTCTTCATCATTTTCGCCCTCCTGTATTCTTAATCAAAAATAACTGTACACCACAAATCCCAATGTGACAACAAATAATTTTCAATTTCTGCAGCCATTATTTAATATGGGCGTTTTTTTAGAAATAGTATTTGCACAATCACATCATATTTTTGCATAATACCAATTATGATTTGACTATTTCGCACAAATTCATTAGTATAAGAACCAAGAACAATATTACAAATCAATAAATGCAAGTGGATGAAGGAGGTCTTCCCGTGGCTTATCAGAGTGTCTCATTGGACCAGGAACTTTTCATAAAAAGCATTTACACGATCCATTACTACGAATATCAGAATGATTTTCATTTTGACGGCGAACGCCACGACTTCTGGGAATTTCAGTGCGTGGACACCGGTGCTGCCGAGGTTGTTACAGACAATGGCTGCCACACCCTCTCCCGCGGTCAGGTCATCTTTCACCGCCCAAATGAATTTCATACACTGAAAGCTACAGGAAAAACCGCTCCAAGCATCATCGTGATCTCATTTTCCTGCGATTCGCCGTGCATGGAATTTTTTGAAAACAAGATACTCACTTTTTCAGAAACAGAACGGAGCATCCTCGGACGCATCATCGCAGAGGCGCGGAACTGTTTTGACACACCTCTGGACGACCCTTATCTGGAGCAGATGATCAAGAAACCTGAGATTTCCTTCGGTTCCCAGCAGCTTCTGACACTTTATCTTGAGGAACTGCTGATCCACATGATCCGTCGTTATACGATCGCACATTATTCTGCTTCTGCCGGGATCTACGATCCCTGCCAGACAACTTCTGATACCTGCCGCAAGATCATTCACTACCTGGAACAGCATGTCCGGGAAACCCTGACGATCCAGGATATCTCAAGGAATAATATGATCGGGCGGTCACAGCTGCAGAAACTTTTTCGCGAAGAATACCAGTGTGGTGTGATCGAATTTTTCTCACGGATGAAGATCGACTTTGCCAAGCAGCTTATCCGGGAAAATGAGATGAACTTTACGCAGATCTCAGATTTCCTGAGTTATTCTTCTATTCACTATTTTTCCAGGCAGTTCAAGAAGCTGTCCGGAATGACACCGACGGAATACGCCACTTCTATCAAAGCACTGTCTGAACGCCCACAGCGTCAGAATTAATATTTATGAGGGTAAAAACTATATAAAAATACAATTGTCCTTAATTGGACGGGGGAGGACTTACCATGCAGATCTGCAAAGTAAAGAATTATCAGGAACTCAGCCGCAAAGCTGCCAATCTCATCGCAGCCCAGATCACTCTGAAACCAGACAGCGTTCTTGGTCTGGCCACCGGCTCTTCACCGATCGGCACTTATGACCGCCTTGTAGAAATGTACCAGGACGGCGACCTGGATTTTTCACAGATCACCACTGTAAATCTTGATGAATATAAGGGACTTCCAGGTTCCCATGAACAGAGCTATCGTTATTTCATGAATACGCATCTTTTTCACCGCGTGAACATCTCTTATGACAATACTTATGTTCCGGATGGTACGGAAACTGACAGCGAAAAGTGCTGCCAGGCCTACAACGAACTGATTCACCGCGTCGGACCGGCTGACATCCAGCTTCTTGGTCTCGGTCACGACGGTCACATTGGCTTCAACGAACCATCCGACCATTTTGAAGATGAGACACACTGTGTTGACCTCACTGAAACAACGATCCAGGCAAATAAGCGTTTCTTTGCCAGCGAAGAAGATGTTCCTCGTCAGGCATACACCATGGGAATCGGAACCATCATGCGCTGCCATAAGCTGCTCGTTCTTGTCAGCGGCAAGGATAAGGCCGCAATCCTGAAACAGGTGATCCAGGGACCTGTCACACCAGAAGTTCCCGGATCTATCCTTCAGTTCCATCCGGACTGCACGATCATCGCCGATGAAGCAGCTCTCTCCGAGATGGATCTTTGATTTCGCCTTCAAATTTATTTCTTTTACAACGCACAAAAATGGAGCCAGTCTGTCAAAAGACCAGCTCCATTTTTGTGCCCTGTCCTGGTTCGCTGTCCAGGACGATTTCTGCGTTATGAAGGATCGCGCCGTGCTTTACGATTGAAAGCCCAAGCCCCGTTCCACCGGTTTCCCGGGAATGACTCTTGTCCACTCTGTAGAATCGTTCAAAGATCCTCTTCTGCTCTTCTTTCGGGATGCCGATACCATTATCCTCCACACGATAATATGGATGGCTTCCTCTCTGCCCTACAAAGATCTTTACGATTCCATCTTTATTCGTATAGCGTACTGCATTGTCCGCAATATTGTACAGCATCTCATAGAGGACCTGACGCACACCCTCGACGGAAACTGACGCTCCCTCAAGCTGTAACTGAATATTCTTCTTTGATGCTGCACTGTCCAGATGAAGGACGATATCCTCTGACAGCTCATACAGATCCACCGGCTCAAACGGCATATCGCTGTCCTTCTCATCCAGCCTCGACAACTGGATGATATCTGTCACCAGTGTACTTAAACGGCTTGCCTCGTGGTAGATCCTTCCGGAAAACTCCTGTATCTTGTCTCCCGGAACCATCCCGTTCATCATCAGCTCCGCATAACCGGAGATCGACATCAGCGGTGTCTTAAGCTCGTGAGAAACATTCGCAGAAAATTCCCTGCGGACAGCCTCTGCCTCCTTGAGCTCTTCCATCTGTTTCGCGATCTGGTGGTTCTGCTCATCTACACGCTCCAGAAGAGGTCGCAGTTCCTCATAGCGGACTTCTCCAAGCGGATGTTCCAGATCCAGTGTATTGATCGGCTCAATCAGGTCCTGTGTCTGTTTCCGGACAAGGATAAATGCCAGCACCAGAATCAGAAGCAAAAGCGCACCAAAAAGTGCCGAACTGGAGACCATTGTCGAAAAGACACTGTCTGTCGTTCTTCCCACACGGAGGATATCTCCATTGGAAAGTTTCACCGCACAGTAAAAATTCTGCTTTGAAAGTGTCTCTGAATAACGCAGAGTCTCCGCATAGCCTTCTTTTTCTGCCTGAATAAATTCCGGACGGTTGCTGTGATTGGCAAGCTCCGTCGGATCTTCCAGTGAATCAAACAAAACATTTCCTTCACTGTCCAGAAGTGTGATACGGGCAGCGGAAGCTTTGCCAAGATCCTTGTCCAGATAGGATTCACCCATCTTTTCTACGCTGTCCTGGATGTATTTTGTACTGTCCCGGACGCTCTGCTTCAGATCTTCATTATACTTGCTGTACATGACCAGACTCGCTGCAAGGAATGTCATAAGCACTGACAGGACTACGAGCAGACAGGTATGGTTTAATATCTTTTTTCTCATTTTTATGCTCCGATCCGGTAGCCTACGCCTCGAACCGTCTCGACCAGATTTCCGGCTTCCCCAAGCTTCTGTCTCAGGGTACGGACATGTACATCGACTGTCCTCGTCTCACCGTCAAAATCATATCCCCATACATGGCAGAGGATCTGATTTCTCGTCATGACCAGTCCCTTGTTTTCCATCAGATACTGAAGAAGTTCAAATTCCTTACGTGTCAGTTCGATCTTTTCGCCCTTCCAGCAGACTTTGTGCTTTCCGACAGACAGTGTCAGATCCTGACATTTCAGTTCTTTGTCGTCCTCCTGTCTGGAACAGCGGCGCAGGACCGCCTTTACTCTGGCGACAAATTCCATCATTCCAAAAGGTTTTGTGATATAATCATCGGCTCCTGCTTCCAGCCCGCGGACCTTGTCAAATTCGGCTTCTTTTGCCGTGACCATGATCACCGGGATATTTTTGGTCTCCTGTGAAGCTTTGAGCCGTTCGAGAATGCTGTATCCGTCTTCCCCCGGAAGCATGATGTCCAGAAGGATAAGATCCGGGAGTTCTTCTTTAAGAAGTGCCCGGAGTTCTTTCCCATTCGACACACCCTTTGCTGAAAATCCTGTCGTTTCCAGGGTATAGATCAAAAGCTCTCTGATATTTCTTTCATCTTCTACACAATAGATCATTCTGTTGTAACTGTTATTTCCCTTTCTGTCCGGAATCTGCCGTTACTGTGTGTATCTTTTACGGAAGTACATACTCTCTCTGCAGTTCTTCCAGACGATTGTAATAGCCTTCATCTGGTTCGTTTTTGAGGCTCTCCAGATGACTGTGTGTATCATAAAGATTCTCTCTTACCTGTGTTACGCAGACGCTGATGTTGGAACAATGGTCTGCGATACGTTCCAGACTGGTGATCAGGTCTGTGAGGATAAATCCCATCTCGATCGTACATTCTCCGGAACGCAGACGGTTGACATGGCGACGTTTCATCTCCCTGCTCAGCTCATCCACCATTTCTTCCAGAGGCTCTACATCACGGGTGAGGTTCATATCCTGCTTGTCGAATACGTCATATGCAGTATCTACGATCCTGCCGACTACACTGACCAGAACCTGAAGTTCCGTTCTGGCCTCCGGCGAGAAACTGAGATTCTTTTCGTGAAGCTCTCTTGCGGATTCCATAATATTTACCGCATGATCTGAGATACGCTCGAAATCACCGATGCAGTGAAGCATGATGGAAACGCTGTGGCTATCCTTCTCGGAGAGGTCTTTGTTATTCAGCTTCACCAGATAAGTTCCCAGTTCATCCTCATAACGGTCTACTTTTGTCTCGATCTTCTGGACACGCTCTGCCTGCTCTTCCTCATAGTTACGGAGCAGTCCAAGCGAAATATCCAGAGCCTTGCGGGAATCACGCTCCATATGTCTTGCTGCATTTCTTCCCTGCTCTACGGCAAAAGCCGGTTTTTCCAAAAATCTGGATTCCAGGATCATGAACTCCTGATCTTCCTTGCTGACTTCATCGGACTTGTCGTCACGGATCGTGAGACAGGCAAGTTTCACAAGAAGGTTAGAGAATGGAAGCCATGCAACCGTCGCTGTGATATTGAAGACACTGTGTGTGATCGCGATCGTTGCCGGTGTTGCCATCTGCGTCATAAATGGGAAATGTACCGCTGTATTGATAAGGTAAAACAGTGACATGAACACAACGGTTCCGATCAGGTTGAAGTACAGGTGGATCATCGCTGCTCTCTTTGCATTCTTGTTTGCACCGATCGCAGACAGAAGTGCTGTCACACAGGTACCGATGTTCTGTCCCATGATGATCGGGAATGCGGAACTGAACGGAACTGCTCCAGTCATACAGAGTGCCTGAAGAATACCGACAGATGCAGAAGATGACTGAATGATCGCAGTCAGGATCGTACCTGCAAGGATTCCTGCTACCGGATTGGAGAATTTAAGGAGAAGACCTGTAAATTCCGGTACATCCGCCAGAGGCTTTACTGCGCCGCTCATGGATTCCATACCAAACATCAGCACTGCGAATCCCAGAAGGATGGTTCCGATATCTTTCTTACGGGAGCTCTTGGTAAAAGTCAGAAGAATGATTCCGACCAGTGCCAGGACCGGCGAAAAAGAACTCGGTTTCAGAAGGCTGATAAAAAAGTTGCTGCTCTCAATTCCAGTAAGGCTCAGAAGCCAGGAAGTGATGGTAGTTCCGATATTCGCACCCATGATGATGCCGACTGCCTGTGTCAGTTTCATGATTCCTGAATTTACAAATCCGACTACCATAACCGTTGTTGCACTACTACTTTGAATTACTGCAGTAACTATGGCACCAACAACTACAGCGATTATAGGATTCTTAGTAACTTTCTCTAGTATATTTTTTAATCCTTCTCCTGCTGCGTTTTCAAGCCCGTCTCCCATGATTTTCATACCATATATGAATAATCCAAGACCACCTAATAAACTAATTATAACCATTATTGTATCCAAGTTAGACTCTCCTCTACTTTTTATTTCTCTAATAAACGATTATTTTCCCAAAGCTAGTTTACTATATTTTTTAATGTTTGTTAATAAATTTATTGTCTTTTTAACATGAATTTAATATTTCATATTTTTAGTAATAAAAAAAGAGAGGCTGAACCTCTCTTTTGTTGCAAAAAGAATAATACTATCTCTTAGAGAATTGTGGAGCTCTTCTTGCTTTCTTAAGACCATATTTCTTACGTTCTTTAACTCTTGGATCTCTTGTAATAAATCCAGCATTTTTAAGAATATGTCTATAACTATCTTCTCTTGTTTGGTCAGTATTAGCATCGAATGCTAAAAGTGCTCTAGTAATACCTAAACGAATTGCTCCAGTTTGTCCAGAAAATCCGCCACCTTTAACATTGATATCAATATCAAATCTGTTTTCATTTCCAGTAGCAACTAGAGGTTGTTTTAAATCCATTACTAATGTTGCATAAGGCATATAATCATTAACATCAACACCATTAACAGTAATATTACCAGTACCTCCAACAAGTCTAACTCTTGCCACACTTCTTTTTCTTCTACCAGTTGCTGTCCATTCTTGTTTCTTAGCCATAATTCCTCCTAATTAATTTCTAAAGCCTTAGGCTTTTGAGCTTCATGCTTATGATTTGCATCACGATAAACAAATAATTTCTTACCCATAGCTCTTCCAAGTCTGTTATGAGGAAGCATTCCCTTAACAGCTCTTTCAACCATTTCTTCTGGATATTTTTCTTTCATTGCTCTGTAAACACCACGAAAACTACCATAAGTTATAGAATGATCACCACCACATATAACTGGAAAACTATCCTTAGCAATTGCATTAGTCTTTTCTGATATTGCATCTTGATTTTCGTTTGGATGCGTTGGATTAACATAAACGTCACCCAAATCTGCAATTTTAAAATCATTTGTCTTTAAATATTCACTATGATCTAAATCATACAATTCCTCTCCATATATTCTATCCCAAAATGAATATTCTCTTAATTGTCTTGGTGCATATTTTGCTCCTAGTCGATATGATGCGCCATAATCACACGGAACTCCTAAAAAAACAATATCATAATTTTTAATTTCGTTTTCTCTAATAAATTCTCCACCCATAAATGTTGGAATACCTGCATATATATATTCTTCTTTTCTTTCTTCCTTCATA
>OLOV01003149.1_pt1 | contig 10331 bp, 26 predicted proteins | sample 1672931 | NCBI WGS metagenome assembly OLOV01 (sample SAMEA3136738, study PRJEB25190) | human gut metagenome | biome: human gut; feature: human-associated habitat; material: faeces | place: Austria | collected 2013
GTAAGGGATTGTTCATCGTGAAGCAGGTTCCTTCTCATATCACTAGTGACATCATTCCTAAGATGCAGTCATTGCCACAGATTGCTAAGGACATTCTGATGAAGCGTGAGAATCCCCACATTGATTATACCAACCAAATGTTGATTATCAATCCGGATGGTAGGGCTGATTCATGGGTTCCTTCTTCATCTGATGTGTTTGCGGAAGATTGGGAAGTTGCAACAGATTAACTAACCACCCTCTCCTGTAAAAGGGAGAGGGTGAAAGAAAAGAATATGGCAGAAATAATTTACTTTGGAACAAATGGGTGTTCCGGTCATTATCCTATTGGCATTGACCAAACGCTGACAGGGGCAGAGTATGAGATATGGCGCGAATGCGATAATGAAACTTGGATAAATAATATCCGAAAGAATCCTGGTCGCCATCTCATCAAACATCATGGAGAGGTTTACACGAACTATGGTGTTCCATTCTCTGTAGACGACGAAAGAGGAGGCTCACATACCGAACTTTTTTGGAAAGGCATTCATACAGAAGAAGAAATTATCAACTTGATAAAGAATGATTCTTTTTTATCAAAGCAGTTTAATCTAAAATAATATAGTTATGGCAAAAATGAATGTAACAGAAAAGGACTTTGAAGCTTTCTTTCAAGCAACAGAATCCCTTATGGCTATGTCTGGTACTTTAGATGAAGGCTTTGATGAAGAGGCTTATGCTATAAACAGACAGTTCAAAAGTTTCAAGCGAAGATACTTAAAGGCAATGGAGGATAAGCAATGAGCAAAGAAAAAGCAATAGCTCACATTAATAATGTTTCCAAGATGATTGGCTCAAAAAGAATAAAATTGAGTGAAGGTACTACAATTCATATTCAAAACGAGTTAGTCTTGACACTTAAAGAGTTGGAGAATTGAGTATGAAAGTATATATTGTTATTACAGAAGAGTATGACATTGGCATCAGTGATTTTGAAAGGAAGGGTGTCGAAGTGTTTAAGGACCCAGCAAAAGCTATTGATTACTATTGCAGTAATAAGCCTGCTGAAATACTAATAAAAGAGTTGGAGGATTAAGTATGAATCGTAAAGAAGCAACAGAGCTATTGCCGATAATTCAGGCATACGCAGAAGGAAAAGAAATTGAAATTTTTGATAAGACTATGAAAATGTGGAGAACTGCTATGCTGCCACATTTTGACTGTGATTCAAACAATTATCGCATCAAGCCAGGACCAAAGTACCGCCCATTCAAGGATGCAAAAGAGTGCCGGTCAGAAATGCTAAAGCATCAGCCATTCGGGTGGCTAATGTCCCAAAATGGTGAGGTTAACAGCTTAATCATATTTATAGATAATGAAGGGATTGTTATTGGTGATAGAAATAATGGTGTGATTGGATTTGTCACTGCTACGGATTTGTTTAAAATAAAATTTGCCGATGGTACTCCATTTGGCGTGAAAGTGGAGGAATAGTTATGGAAATTAATGAAAAAATAAATGAAATAATTCAACAAGCAAAAGAAGAAGGAGATTATAAGGAAAATTTTGACGCATTTGAACAAGAGGTATATGACAAAGGTTTTCATGATGCAATTTATTCCATGCTGTGGAATCCAAGCGAGCGAAGTTGTTCTAATTGTCAGTATCAGAACAGTAGAGAGCTATGTGGGGAAGAGTACTGCGGGCAAAAATACTGGAGACCAAAATTGGAGGAATAGTTATGGCACTACCTAAAAATTATAGTATATGGCTTGCCGTTGATTATGATGGTATAGAAAAAGCTTTTTGGTATAAACCAAAAAGATGTGAGAAACATGGAGAATGGTGGGGTGATAAAATGGTTCTTCCGCATGGAAGCGTTAAGAAGCTCATCGGAAGAGAATTGTCTTGGAGCGATGAGCCGGTAGAACTTAAAGAAGAATAGCTTATGCTTGGATTTTGTGTTATACTTACACTAGCTGTTCTATATATAACTTTTATGGGTGGAGTTATCGGTTATTTAATTGGTAAATATTGGAAGAGAGATATATGAGCATGCAAATATGTAAGGAAGCCTATCAAGAATTGATAGACGGAGATATAGAATGGCTTCTTAGACAGCCTAGAGACCTCGAAAGAGACCATATAGAGGCAGTGCTAAGAAAGAGTGTTGAACTTTTATACGGGAAGGAAGAATAGCTTATGTATAGACCGATTACAATGTATCAGATTGTTTGCGATAGATGCGGAGAAGTATTTGGTGGTACAGATACTTGCTCTGCACTATTCAGTAACAAAGAAGTTGATATTGGTGACTACTCTGATTGGGAAATGATAGATGGCAAACACTATTGTCCCGATTGTTATGAAGTAGAGGTCATTGATGGAGTGTATAACGTTAAAGCAAAGGAGAAATAGATATGGAAGTATTAAAAGACATAAGTCAGTTAACAAAAGGTTGCGGAGTGACATATATTAAAAATGATAATTTCCACTTCTACGAGTACCTTATGGTACACCCTAATCGTGAAACCTATTATCTATTTATAGATAACTGGACGCAAGAGGTTGTACGAATACACGTCAGCGAACTCTTAAATGGAGATTACTATATAGGTAAATATGATACTGTTTTCGTTAATAAAAAGATGATAGAATTTTATAAACGTATGATTCAGTGTCACGAAAATAGAATTAAAGAGAAGAGAAATTTAAATGAATAGTTATGACAAAACCTTACAGAATCAAGCATAAGGCTAGTGGATATTTCTACCAACGTTACAACGGAAGTAACCTTGGCAAGAAAGGCAAGGTGTATATGAATAAACAATCACCACTTACAATGTGTGGTAATGAGAACTTTATACGTATTCAGATTCGTCACAACACTTTAGCTTATAAGGCATTGAGAGATACGCTTGCCAAATATGTTATAGGTAAAGATGATGAGTGTGAATGGCATAGTACATCTTACAGAGTTCCGAAAAGTGAATTTGAAAAAGAAGAATTATAACTTATGAAAATAGAAAATATAAAGTTCAAGGCAAAACGTCTTGACAACGGAGAATGGATAGAGGGTGAAATCTCTCATTTTGAAAATACTATATGGATAGTACCTATTGATCATAAACCATTCCATTCGGGATGTGCTGAAGTCGACCCAGATACTATCTGTATGTTCACAGGACAGAAAGATTGTGATGGCAAAGAAATTTGGGAAGGTGATGTTCTTCTTGATACAGATTCTGACAGCCAATATACTGTAATGTATTCTGATTACGGTGGCGCATTCTTCATTCGTAAGAATGGAACAGTGAATGACGATATGTATCTGTTTGAACTCTCCGATGTAGACAAATGTATCGCATTCATTGAAGTTATTGGTAATAAATTCGATAAGGAAAAGTAGCGTATGAAAAGTATATTCTCTATGTTTGCTTATTGGGATAGATTACATCAATTCCCAGACGGGCATATTAAAGTAGAAAATAATTTAGCTTGGAGAAGAAAACATATGCATGTTCGCAGTAGTAATAAACAAATACCTTTTTAGCGTATGAAAAAAGAAACAAGAAATGTAGTAGTCCTCGATTTGGAGGATAAAATTAAGCTACAACAATCTATCAGGGATTTAGAAGAAGTTGCTGAGACTTACCAAAGACCTTGCAAGGAACTTACAGGTATCAATAATACACTTTACTATCTCAAAACGATTGAGGAGAAAATTAATTAGCGTATGAAGAAGATTATTTTTATAGTACTATCTGTTCTATCTCTTGTATCTTGTAGCGAAGAACAGAAGAAGAAAGTGAGAGAGTCATGGATAACTCCAAATGACGAATGGTTTTACAAAGGACATCACTACTTGGAATGGAATGGTTCTCAGTATCGTGATTGTATTGTTCACGACCCAGATTGCCCTTGCCATTTAGACACCTTGGGTATCTATGTGGTTGATAAGAAAGATACAACTTATGTGATTAAAAAGAAGTAACGTATGAAGATTAGATTGGCAAAAAAGATAATGAGGCACAATACACCTTATTGGATATTTCGTTACCTCTGCTATAATCGCATAATGTTACCAGGAGCTGGATATAAAGTCGATTTTAAAGACCACCGTATCATCAAGGCGATAAGTTTAACGGATCACTGGAATGCCCGTAGGTATATTAACGAATTGATAAAGACCAGTGAGAAGTATCCGTTCAAGCTAAGAAATGTTAAACGTGATGCAGAAAGATTAGAACAATGCAGCGTATTGAAATGTTGCGGTAACTGTCATTGGTTTGACAACGAAGACGTTTATGGTGTAGGATGGTGCAGCAATAACGATCATGAATCATCTTGCTACCAAGTGTGTAGTGAACATGAATTTTAAACTTTAAATATAAAATGGAAAAGATTTTTAGACATTTCAAAGGAGGTTATTACAGATTTATTACTGAGGTCACTAATAGTGAAACTCAGGAGAAAGAAGTTGTTTATATGGCACTCTATGGTGAACACAAGATTTGGACGCGCCCTGCCGATATTTTCTACGGTAAAGTTAATGTTGGAGGTGTAATAATGAACCGGTTTACCGAAGTTATTGGTGAACCAGTTTTGTTCAAGAAAACAGACGAGAATGCTATTATGCCAACCAAGGCGCACGATGATGATTTCTGCTACGACTGCTATGCTGTATCAGAAATGGAGATTTACCCTAATGTATGGAAGTATGGTCTAGGATTCGCTTTACAGATTGAAGACCAAAAGAAACCTGTTGACATTTCAAGATGTTTTACATTTCGTTCACGTTCTTCTATATGTAATACAGGAATGATTCTTAGTAACGGTATTGGTACAGTAGACAATTATACAGGCGAGATTTCTGCTGTATTCTATCACGTATTTCCAAAAATGCCGCGATATAAGGTTGGCGACAAAGTGGTACAATTTCATCTTGAAACTTGTGACAACATCATGCTTATCGAGACGGACAAATTAAACAAAACAGAGCGCGGCGATAACGGCTACGGCTCTTCTTGTAAAAAGTAATACATGAATATCACAGATGAACAGAAAACGTATATAAAGGAACACCCTTACGAATCTCCTTACGCAATGGCCAAGAGCTTCGGTTGCGCAGTACAGACTGTTTACTGGTGGCTACATAGGCTGCATGGGGATTCGTTCAAGGACGCGAGAAAAGAGCAAAGAGAGAAGATCAGGGAATCTGTCCGTAAGCTGTATCCGGATTACTCTTCTTCCGAAATTTCCAAAGAGCTTGGAATAACAAAGTCATGTGTAACAAGCATAGCAAAGGCACTTGGCGTTACTCATACCCAGGAAACGGAAGAAAGACTTCGGTTGAAATGTGCACAGGCAATAATAAGACCGGAGATAATAGCTAAACGTTCTGAATCTCTAAAAAAGACGCTGAGGCTTGACAGGTACAGAGCAACGAATGGAATAAAACAGAAGACACGACGCAAGTTCAAGACCATTCCGAGCAGATGCCTCTGCGCAAGGAACTATCTCTGCAATAAATACAACTACTTCTACGACAAAGATTACGGAGAACTACTTACCGTCTTCTACGACAGTGAAACAAGAATGCTGACAGAAGATCAGCAGAAACACTACGAGACGAAGTATGGTATCAAGTTCCTCCAGGGAGCTGAAGAATAATTTCTGTGTTTAGGGGTGGCTACACATCGCGTGCGGTCACCCCTTTTTGTTTGTATCAACTAATAACCAAATAAAAACATTAGAAAAAACTAAGAACGTTTATGTAGCTTTAGTCTCCAGTATATCCAACCTAAAAATGCGAGAATGCTTATGAAAAGACAAGCTGAAGCTATCTTACCTATATTCAAAAATGCCCTGTCAGTTCTTGATAGTTGTTTCTCTACATATACTTTATCTTTCGATATTTTATTTATCACTGAGACTAAGGAGTCACACTTGCTATGATATATCGCAGCACTATCCTTGTATTCCTTAAGACTAGAAATACTATCTCTCAGTATCTGTACGTCCTCTTGTGATATTTCGTGATATTCGTAGTGAAATTTATCCTCACCAACCTTGTTGCCGTTCGCATCATACTTCGAAGCTGTACTATCCTTGATATGTGTCTTTTCCTTGGTGGTTGACTTCACGGATTCATTGTGAGATGCTTTATACGATTCCAACTCTTTAATAAGTCTTGCATTGAAGAGTGAATCCCACTTAGCCTCGTTACGTTTATCTGTGATGTATACCTGTTTTTCTATCACACGTTCTTTCGCCTTACATCTACAGAACATTGATAGAATCAGCATTGCTACGGCAATGGCAATTACAACCCTTGTTATTTTATCAATCAGTTTCATAAGCTACTGAATTACAATTGTTACTTTTTCCTTTTTATCCCAAGCTGTCTTCATAGTCTGAATGAGCTTGCTAGTCCATAATCGAGAATCGCTAACCCATCCTTTCTTATCGTTTTTACCGATAAGAATACACCCCTCTGTGTCTTTTGCCGAGTTACCGGAATGAATACGGATACCATCGAACCCTGGCACATCCTTTAGTAAGGGAAGCATCTTCTTGAATCTGTTAGAGTAGGTATATACGCACTCATAACTGCCGCGTGGTATTGCAGTCTGCCCGTACACCTTTTTCTTCTTGATTTCTTCAAGCTGCATATCTTGGCGCAATCCTCTATCAGCATCTTCAAGGGTATTGCAGCCGAATAATTCACCGTTGACGTAAAGACGGCTGATAGTATAGCCATCCTTTTTCCAAGCTCTATCTATTGTAATTAACATGATTGATTTCCTTTCTGTTGTTTGTATGAGTTAAAAAATGATGATAGGAAAGGTATCCTCTCCAAAAAGTACAGTCCAAGGCAATAATGCAGAAAGTTCGCTACCATCCATGGTGGCGTACCTTTCTTGAATATCTCCATCATCTTTTGAGTGATATTCATGCCATAGAAGTAAATCACAACGTAGGTAATCATTGACACACATTGAATAGCTCCATCCATTTGCCCTTTCCATCTACCAATGGTATATACGGCTGCACATAGAACGAAGTATATCGTTGCGTGACCTACGCAAATAAGTGCCTTCTTGAGTTCGAATTTCTCACCTTTAGCTATCATACCACTAAGGTATCCAAACACAAAGTTGAGAAAGAAAACCAAAGCCAATGTCTTCAATTCTCCATCAATAGGCTTTAAGTAGGCTACGACCGCTATCACGACCCCTACTAATAATTCTCTTAATCTTTCTGCCATTTTCGTTATCCTGAATAATTAATAAAAATAAAGTTTCGGTCTCTTTCTGCAAAGATAGCAAAAAAAACCGAAACTTCATTCAGAATAACGAAAAACTTTAGACATTCAAGTCGTAATATGGAAGTCTGCCACTTTCCAGGAAGGAAATACATTCATCGAAAATCTTTTGCTCGTAGTTGTACGTGTTGATCTTCGGGAACCATTTCTTTATCTTTGCGTCGTTACGCTTTACCATTTCGCCCCAAAGAACGCACCAGTCTTCGAGATTGATGTTGTCGTTCTTGACCTCATGCCAATAGTCCTTGGCTACATCTTTAGTGTGAAGCTGGCCTATGAGACAAAGATGCATATCTGCCATCTCTTCGTTATAATGACACGCGCCAATCTCTCCCTGGACCTGCTTCATCACATCAAGCATTACGCTGTCATTCATTCCGACTTCACAACAATCTGCCATGATCGTAACACAGTTCTTGATAGCCTGCATATCATTGCTAGCTATAATGTCTTCGAATACCTTTTTCATAACCGTATATTTTTGATGTTACTTCAGAAAATACTCTCTGATGTTGTATACACCATCCTTGTCTTTCAACAAATCGAGTGCAAGGCTGTGGGCATACTTAACCAGATGTTCTGTATCAATGTCCTTAACATCTTCCTTGCCGAGTATCTTAGCAATTGTGCATCCGTGGTCGCTTACAACCTGATTCATCGCAACGTACAAAGCGTAATCGTTGTAATAAGGTTTCTCCTCTGTTGCAAGTCCGAGACCGGTCATAGCATTGATCCATGTCTGCATATCCCAGGTTACTGGTGGATTCATACAGGTTACAATCTCAGAAGCCTCCTTCTTGGTGAGATAGTTATTCCACTTGATAGCGCAAAGCTTATCAAGATACTCTTGCGCAAGCTCTGGGTGCTTTGCTGCCATATCATTCATCATGCAACGCATCGTGTTACCGAATACGTGCATATACTTTACGTTTGCTGATGATGCCATCATTCCGTACAGCTCGTCAAATTTACTCATAATCTCTTTTGTTTCCATATCTTATATATTTTAACCTATTATCAAATCTCTCAACTCTACAAAGTCCTCCTCTGTGAAGTTGATGCTTCGCTTGCTTCCAAAGAGGATAGCAGTAGCAATTCCATCTGGCAGGTCAATAGACACAACTCCTTTGTCGATATGTCCGTGTATAAAACCTACATCGAATTTGTAATCTTCCACGGATTTTAGCATTTGCATCATATCTTCAAATATCGTGTTGGCATCTATGTTGCCGTCTTCATCGGCGATGAATAGGGTAGCGTTGTCAATGCTCTTGCCCCAACTATCCTTGTGCTTGGCGATGATGTTGTGCGCCGCACGTTTCATGTACACTGATGGTATGGCGAGCATCTGGTTAGCCTTAACCATATCGTCTATTCTAGCATCTGCCCACAAATCAAGCGATGTAAGCAGTTTCTCTTTCAATTCTGTTACGTTCATTTCTTAGTTCCTCCCTTCTTTGTCCCTTGAACCATAGCGAGATACTCTTGCCACGTTTTATCACTATGATTTGTCATATAGTCGTTAAGCATAGCGGTTTTCTGCTCTTCCGCCTGTGCTACTTCTTTTCTCAGTCGTTGCATCAAAGACAAATGTTTCTTTAATGCCTCCTGTCCTTGCTGAGTGCTTTCGATACGAGGGCGTATAATGCGCAATTCCTCGTCTTGCACTAGCTTAGACACATATTGCAAGCTGTTGACGTATTCCTGATTCTGCATCAAGTACTGACGTTGTGCGCCTGTAAGATTGTCTTCAATCTTATCAATCTCATCCCATAAAGGGGTGGAAGACTGCTGTGCTTGCATGTTGATAGATGCTCGTTTCTGTTGTATTGCCTCATACATCTTCTGTAGCTCGGCATCCATCATCTGCGGCTGCTGCTGACTTGTACCCATATCCAATAATGGGCTGTTACCAAAATTCATCATAACAATCAATATCTTTAAAGTTGGTGATATATTATAGAGAGGTGAGAGGGCATCCACCAACGAGGGCAAACACCCCTCACCAACTCATTTTTTCTTAGTCTTTTTTACGGACTTTCTTGCTCTGTTACGCTCCTGTAGTGGGAGTGGAAGGAGCAGTGCAGTTACATCCGTAGCTGCCGTAACCAGAAATTACTGGCGTAGATGGGAGTACCAACTGACCACGCAAGCAATTGCAGGTCTTCTCGTTAACGTAAGCCATCATAAGCTTCTCCTTGTAAGGAGTGAGGGCTTCCATCACAGCTACCTTCTTGTCGAGGTCATTATACTTTGCTTGCAACGCATCGTACTGGTCTCTCTGATTCTTGTACAAGCCGAAATCAGCATCAACCTGAGACTTGTAAAGACCGAACTCAGCCTGCATTGCACGGCGGTTCTCAGCGTTGATAGCATCTACCTGCGACTTGTAAAGACCGAATTTCTCGGCAACATCTGTCTCACGCATAGCATAGAACTTGTTAGCGGTGTCGAGCTTCATACCGAACATGTAGGTAAGCAACTTCACCTCATCATCGCATTCCTTCTCCATTACCTGCAAGGCAGTTGGCTGATTTGAACTTGCGTTAGCCCCATAGGCGTTGATGTTCACGTTCTCAGGCATATTGCTGCCACCGAGTGAACCAAACACACTGCGGTTGTTACCGCCAAGCAACCAAGCACCAGCACCGAGTGCTGTGCCGATGATACCAAGGGTAAGACCAGCATTACCTGTAGCCTTAGAAGCATAATCGTCATGCTTTTTCCCCTCTTCGTAGATTTTCTTTTCTACGACCTTTGCATCTGTCATCTCCATTTTTACAATCTTTTTAAGTTATCCTTAATATTAACTAACACTATTGTAACGTTACGGATGCAAAGGTACGAAGAATAGGGGAGAGCAAATATAACTCTATCACACTTTCTTTTAGTGGTTGATTACCAGTGATTTAAGGTGATAGTGGGTAGTATCATTTTGAGCCAATATATATATTGAAGAAAGATTGGAAATAAAAATCCCCTATACTATTGGCGTAGTATAGGGGAATATTACATTCCTGCT
>OLOV01003153.1_pt1 | contig 10322 bp, 8 predicted proteins | sample 1672931 | NCBI WGS metagenome assembly OLOV01 (sample SAMEA3136738, study PRJEB25190) | human gut metagenome | biome: human gut; feature: human-associated habitat; material: faeces | place: Austria | collected 2013
GATCGTTCTGCTTCTTATCCTGACTGTAATGGTACATATGAGGAACAGTACTATTAAATAAAACCGATGACGAATATCTATATTACATGTTATGTTTTTATACAGGAGATTTTGAAACAGTCGGACGTGCATCAATTAATCCACAAGGATCATTAGGATGGAGTACATCTTTTATTCAATATGGACTTCGAGCAATAGGATATTTACGATTAGTTCTTTATACAAAGAAGAATCCTGAGTAGTAAAAATTTACTCAGGATTCTTTTACATAAAACTTAAGCTCTTTTTATTGGAACCCGAAATGAAATGATCCGAGGTGTTTCTATTTGTTCAAATTTGATCATATATGCATTTCGATCAGAAAGGATGGATTTAATCCTACCTTGTCCAAAGACATTATGAATGATCTTATCACCAACCTGAAAAGTTTGTTCAGCGACATAACCATCTAAATAGCGATTACTGTAATGAATGTAATTTTTGGTTTCTGCGATCAGAGTATCTTCTGGTTTTTTAACGTATTCTAAAAATTTTTGATCGATATCTAAAATAAATCTAGATGGGTAACGGGTTGATCCATCAAAATTTTTTCCGTGTGATTCACTTAAAAATAAACTTTTCATGGCACGTGACATTGCAACAAATGCAAGACGACGTTCCTCTTCCATTCCCTCAATTGTAGAGGTTTTCTTGGAAGGAAAAATTCCTTCATTTAATGCACATAGGAATACGTGTGGGAATTCCAATCCTTTTGCAGCATGAACGGTCATCAATTTTACTTTGTCAGAATCATCAGTAACGTCACTATTCGTAAATAGGGCAATATGATCAAGATAATCAGGTAGCAGAGCTTCCTCGCCACAAGATATTTCATAATCATAAACAGCTTGTTTTAATTCAGCCAGATTATCAAGACGTTCCTGATTTCCAGTAGTTCGAAGCATTTCTTCATAACCACTTCGATCCAAAATATCAGATAAAACTTCAGAAATTGTTCGTTGCTCATAAGTCACTGAAAAAGCATCGATCAATGAGATAAAATCTTTTGCATCTGTTCCTTTAAAAATTGGATCTTCCACACATTCTTTTAATGCCTCATAAAAAGAACAGTGATGAGCATTTACATATGCTTGAAGAAATTCCATTCGTTTTTTACCGATATTTCGTTTTGGAACATTCACAATCCTTAAAAAAGAGAGATCATCTTTGTATGTGATCATACGCAGATAAGACAGTGCGTCTTTTACTTCCATTCGCTCAAAAAATTGAATTCCACTATAGATGCTATATGGGATTTTCTTTTTTAACAATGTCTCTTCCAAGGTTCGGGTAACGTAATGAGCACGATAAAGAATCGTGATATCCTTATATGAGATATCTTTTTTATGTAATTTTATGATCTGATCTGCGATCCAATCAGATTCCTCTTCTGAAGTATCTCCGTGATAATAAAGCACTGAATTTTTGCTATGACACATTGGCAGAAGGTCCTTTTTCATACGATTTTTATTCTTATCGATCAGTGAATTGCATACCGATAAGATCTGAGGAGTAGAACGATAATTTTCATTCATCATGATCGTTTTAACATCAGGGAAAGCTTTGTCAAAATTAAGGAGATAGTTGATATCTGCACCACGCCAGGAATAGATCGTCTGATCTGGGTCTCCTACAATAAAGAGGTTTTTATGATATCCGCATAAGACTTTCATTAATTGATATTGAATCTTATCAATATCCTGGAACTCATCGATCATGATGTATTCCAGACGTTTCTGCCATTTTAAACGGATCTCTTTATTCTTTTCAAAAATATAAAGAGAAAATTTCAAAAGATCGTTGTAATCGAGACCAAAACATTTCTTCTCCTGATATAAATATCCATAAAAAATGATATCATTCACATCGGTAGCCCTCAAATATTTTTGCCGTAATGTATCAAGGGACATTGTGATCAGATCAAGATAATAATTAGGATATCGTTCTAATTTATACATCTCGATCATATCTCTTGCCTTTGAAAATGTCTTATGACGAAGTGTAAGTCCGCGTTCCTCATAAATGATCTTTAATATAGAATCAATATCCTGATTGTCTAAAACAAGAAAATTCTTTGGATATTGTACGGCATGGGAGTCTTCCTGTAGAATGGATACACAAAATCCATGGAAGGTATTAATATAACCAGTATCGTTATCAGCAATGAGATTATGAATCCGATGTCTCATTTCGTTAGCAGCTTTGTTTGTGAAAGTAACACAAAGGATATTGCCTGGCAAAATTCCAATTTCGTTAACCAAAAAGGCAAATCTGTGAGATAATGCTCTGGTTTTTCCAGAACCGGCCCCTGCGATCACTCGGATAAAACCTTCTGTAGATGTAACAGCTTCTAGTTGTTTCTGGTTTAATTGGCATAATAATTGATCCAAAATAAAATTCCTCCCGTATATATGTTCGATTAATCCTATTATAACGAAATGACAGCAGAAAGACAAGGCTCTATCAAACGTCATAATTTGAATAGACGTTTGATAGAGCTTTTACATAAAAACCTCTTTCTTTCGCAACTGTTTGCATTAAAAAAAGGAATGGTTATGTAAAAAATTGCACTTGCATTAAAGCAGTATTGCAGATAACATAAGGATAGTAATAATACTTGCATTAGAACACGCAGAAATGAAGAAACTGATAATAAAAGCAAAAAGGAGTCTTCTATGGATTATCAATCATACCTATCTCATAATGTAGCTGTCAACCTAAAAAGAATTCGAACTTCCAAGGGCATGAGTCTTGATGTACTATCAGAACAAACAGGTGTTAGTAAAAGTATGTTAGCTCAGATTGAGAAAGGAACAGCAAATCCATCGTTAGGTGTTTTAGGAAAGATCACAAGCGGATTAAGAATCGAATTCCAAGAATTAATTGATGCTCCACCAATGGAATCCTGCCTTGTAACACCAGATCAGATGACACCAACAAAAGAAATGATCGGTGAATACAAAGTATGGACATGTTTTCCATATGAAGATAATCACCAATTAGAGATTTACCGCATTGATATCGAACCAGGAGGCAAATATATCAGTGGCAGCCATGGGGAGAAGACAAGAGAATATCTTTCAGTTACAGATGGAGAACTTACGATTGAGTGTGGTGAAGATGTTCAGAAGATCACGAAAGGGGAAATCTATCGATTTGAAACAGATAAAAAACATAATTATAAAAATGAAACACAACAAAAGACAAGTTTTATCTGTGTGTTTGTAGATTATCGGTAAGTATCATACGGAAGTAGTAAGATGATAAAATGACATGTTCAATATAATGGACAGATGTAATATATAATATTTTACAAAAAAATTAAAAAACAATAAAATACTAAGAAAAAATATACAATATAATAATAAAATATATTATAAAAGATAAAAATAAAGAAATTTCAAAAAATAACAAAGATATATTGACAATTCAATCCTCCAGTGTTATTGTATAGTTGTACAAAATAAAGGATAGAAATTAAGCAAGGGCGCTTACCAACAGGATAAGTTTCCCTTGCTTTTCTTTTTATTATTTAAAGTTTATCAATGAAAAAGATAAACAAAATCTGGCCCAGAGAAGTTAAATAACCAATAACATCATGAGGAGGAAGCAGATATGAGATTAAAAGATACAGGATTAACAAGTCAGGATATTAAAGATAAAGTAAACAAATATATGATCGAGACATACGAACGTTTTGATTTCCTTGCAGAGAGAGCAAAAGATATGTATATGTACGATGAAAATGGTGAGGAATATCTCGACTTCTATGCAGGAATCGCAGTAAATAACGCAGGAAGCTGTAATGAAAAGGTTGTAGCAGCAGTTAAAGATCAGGTTGGCGACATCATGCATACTTTCAATTATCCATACACAATTCCTCAGGCACTGCTTGCTGAAAAAGTATGTGAAACGATTGGAATGGATAAGATCTTCTATCAGAACTCTGGTACAGAGGCAAATGAAGCAATGATCAAGATGGCTCGTAAATACGGAATCGAAAAATACGGACCAAACCATTATCATATTGTAACAGCGAAGATGGGATTTCATGGAAGAACATTCGGAGCAATGTCAGCAACAGGACAGCCGGGAAATGGATGTCAGGTCGGATTTGGACCAATGACTTATGGATTCTCATACGCACCATATAATAACCTTCAGGCATTTAAAGATGCATGTACAGAAAATACGATCGCGATCATGATCGAGCCAGTACAGGGTGAAGGTGGTGTTCATCCAGCAACACAGGAATTCATGAAAGGATTAAGAGAATTTTGTGATGAAAATGATATGTTGCTCTTGATCGATGAAGTTCAGACAGGATGGTGTCGAACAGGTGCAGTGATGTCTTATATGAACTATGGAATCAAACCAGACATCGTATCCATGGCAAAAGGCTTAGGTGGAGGAATGCCGATCGGAGCAATCTGTGCAACAGCAGAAGTTGCTAAAGCATTTACACCTGGATCTCATGGAACAACATTTGGTGGACATCCAGTCAGCTGTGCAGCAGCATTAGCAGAAGTTAATGAACTGATCGATCGCGACTTGGCTGGAAATGCAAAGAAAGTTGGAGATTACTTTGCTGAGAAATTAAAAGGACTTCCTCATGTAAAAGAGGTCAGACACCAGGGATTATTAACAGGTATCGAATTTGATGACACATTAAACGCAGTTGATATTAAACATGCATGTTTTGATCGAAAACTGTTAGTAACAGCCATCGGAAGCAGTGTGATCCGTACAATCCCACCATTGATCGTAACAGAGGAAGAATGTGATAAAGCATTTGCGATCATGAAGGAGGCTGTAGAATCTTTAGCATAAAATAATATCTTTGAAAAAAGATCAAAATATCAGGGAGGAATGTAAATGAAACATTTTATCATAAATATCGGATGTGAATACGGAAGTGGTGGTCCGGACATTGGAAAGATGGTTGCCGAATCACTTGGAATTCCATTTTACGACAGGGATTTAGTAGATCAGGTCGTAGAGAAACTTGGAGTTGACAGAGATCTGGTAGAAAAAGCCGATTCCGGAGAAGAAAATGTCAAATATGAATTTGACACAACCTTTGGACCAAGATATGCGAATCTTACAAACCGTGTTATTTACACACAGTTTGAGGTTATTCATAAACTGGCGGCAAAATCATCTTGTGTCATTATCGGAAGATGTAGTAACTATATATTAAAAGACAGGGATGACTGCTTAAATATCTTTGTATATGCACCAGAAGAATATAAAGTGAAACATATCATGGAACAAAAAGGTGTATCACAAAAAGAAGCACAAAAACTTGTAAAATATAATGATGGGATGTTGAAGTCAAGATATGAATATATGACAAGCTCTGATATGAGAGATTGTCGTACCAGACATATGATGATCGATTCTAGTATTCTTGGACTTGAAAAAACAGCAAAATATATCATGCAGTTGATTGATCTGCGATTTGAAAATTAAAATAAAATACATTTACATTCTAACAAAGGCGTTAAGAGATAAGGATCTTTTAGCGCCTTTTTTCTTTCGAAACTTTAAACAGAATGTGAAGCAAGAAAGGAATGATATATAATGGAAAAGAAAAAATCAGAATTTGACAAAGTATTTAGTGCATGGGACATTCTTGTCATTGCATTTGGTGCTATGATCGGTTGGGGATGGGTTGTTTCAACCGGAGACTGGATCGGTCGAGGTGGAGTTTTAGGAGCTGTCATCGGTTTTGCGATCGGTGGTATCATGGTATTCTTTGTAGGACTTACTTATGCAGAACTTACTGCAGCAATGCCACAGTGTGGAGGAGAACATGTATTTAGTTACAAGGCAATGGGACCGGTTGGTTCATTTATCTGTACGTGGGCGATCATTTTAGGATATGTCAGTGTTGTATGTTTTGAAGCATGTGCACTTCCTACAATTATCACTTATATTTATCCTGGATTCTTAAAAGGATATCTGTATACTGTTGCAGGATTTGATATTTATGCATCATGGCTTGCAGTTGCGATGATCGTAGCATTCTTTATCACATTTATCAATATCAAAGGTGCGAAGACAGCTGCAACTTTACAGACAGTTTTAACAGTGATTATTGGTGGAGTTGGAATCCTTCTGATCGTAGCATCTGTAGTCAGTGGAGATGCCAGCAATTTAACACCACAATTATTTGCAGGAGATAGTGCGTCAACTACTATGAAAGCGATCATGAGTGTTGCGGTTATGACACCATTCTTCTTTATTGGATTTGATGTTATCCCACAGGCAGCAGAAGAGATCAATGTGCCGCTTAAAAAAATCGGTATGATCATGATCTTATCTATCGTACTAGCAGTTGCATTTTATGCGCTGATCATCTTAGGTGTTGGTTATGTTATGAGTCCATCTGATATTTCATCTTCACAGGCAGGATCAGGACTTGTTACAGCTGATGCAATGGCAAAAGCATTCCACAGCAGTATCATGTCAAAAGTATTGATCGTCGGTGGTATGTGTGGAATCGTTACAAGTTGGAACTCCTTTTTAATTGGTGGTAGCCGTGCAATGTATTCCATGGCTGAATCTTATATGATTCCAAGAACTTTCCGTAAATTACATAAAACACACAAAACACCAGTTAATGCATTATACTTGATCGGTGGATTATCCATATTAGCTCCATTATTTGGACGTAAAATGTTAGTATGGATCGTCGATGCAGGTAACTTTGGATGCTGTCTTGCATACTGTATGGTTTCCTTATCTTTCATCATCTTAAGAAAGAAAGCACCAGAAATGGCACGTCCATACAAAGTAAAACATTATAAGATTGTTGGTGTACTGGCAGTCTTAATGTCAGGATTTATGGTCGCGATGTATATTATCCCAGGATCAGGGTCAAACCTTGTACCACAGGAATGGGCAATGGCTGGTGGATGGGCTGTTCTTGGAATTATCTTCTTCATTGTATGTAAATTAAAATACAAAGAAAAATTTGGATCTCACATCGATGTTGCCGTTGATGAAGAAGAAACAGTGGAAGAAGATCATACTTTCGAAGAAGCACTTGGAGCTGTCAATGCTACCGAAAATGTAGTAGAAGTACAGCCAGCAATTAACTTTAACTACTTCCTTCCAGTCAATATTGCATTTGGAAGCGGTAAAGTCTTAGAAACAGGAGAGCTTACAAAACCATATGGTAAGAAAGCACTGATCGTAACTGGAAGAAGTAGTGCAAAGAAATCCGGTTTATATGATAAAGTAGCAAACAGTTTGTCTAAAGCAGGAATTGACCATGTACTATTTGATAAAGTTGCACAGAATCCATTAACAACAACGGCGATGGAAGGTGCTGATTTTGCTAAGGCAAATGGCTGTGATGTCGTTGTAGCAATCGGTGGCGGAAGCATCATGGACTGTGCAAAGGCAATCGCATTCTTAAGTATCAATGACGGAGATATCAATGATTACATTTATAACAGATTACAAAGTGATAAAGCATTACCATTGATTTTAATTCCTACAACATGCGGAACAGGATCCGAAGGAAATGGATTTGCAGTTCTTACAAATCCGGAAAATGGAGATAAGAAATCCTTACGTTGCAATGCGATCGTTGCAAAAGTATCCATTGTTGATCCAGAATGCATGATGACAATGCCAAAACATGTACTTGCATCTGTCGGATTCGATGCATTATGTCACTGCATGGAAGCATACACGTCAAAGATCGCACAGCCATTTACAGATGCTCTAAGTTTATACGCGATGGAACTGATCGCAGGAAACCTTGTCAAAGTATATAAAGGTGAAGGCGGCAAAGAAGCATGGGAGAAGATCACACTGGCATCAACGATCGGTGGAATGGTCATCAATACAGCAGGTGTCACTCTGGCACATGGAATGGAACATCCAGCCAGCGGACTAAAAGACATTGTTCACGGACAGGGACTTGCAGCATTAACACCAGTGATCGTAGAAGCATCTCATAAAGGAAACCACTTCAAATTTGCTAAGATCGCAAGAATCTTTGGCGGGGTTACTGCAGAAGATCTTGCTGGTAAATTAAGAAGTTTGTTAAAGGATATCGAGCTTTCTTGTACATTATCTGATCTTGGATTATCCGAAGAAGATATTCCTTGGATGGCAGAGAACTGTATGAAAGTATCTGCGGCAAGTATTCAGAACAATCCGGTTGTATTTACACAGGAAGAAATTGCTGAGATATACAGGAAAGCAATGTAGGATAGTAGATTTTTGTGAATAATATGATTTATTATAAAATATAATATATATCAAAAAATGCTCCGTTTTATTGACTTTACACTAAATTTACACCAATTTTTTAAAAGTTAAAATACGTAATGAAGACAAGAGAAAATTTACACAATTCACAGGAGTTTTAATACTAAGAATTCCAACCACAGGTTCGCCTGTGGTTTTTTCTTTGTCAAATCTCTCATATTTGTAATAGGAAAGAAATAAGGAGGCATTTGATGCACAAAAAGAAATTACTTTATTTATAACTAGCAGCATGTATGATTAAAGTACTTAAGTCTCAGAAATATTAATGAATTAGTTTATAAAATAAACTGCGTAAATAAGAATAAATTGTTCCAAAAATTCTAAACAAAATAATCATTTAATGTGAAGAAGAAAGTCATTATTAGGATGTGTTTTATATAAAATAAAGGCATATCATGTAATGGCTTTTTTATATTGACAGAATGACTATAAGTGATATAATGACAATATAGTGACAAGTCAGTATAGGAGGGATATTATGGCAAGTAAATCAATACAAGGAAGTCAAGAATTAGCAAAAAAAATTAGATCAAGAAGAAATGAACTGGGATTTACAATTGAAGAAGCAGCAAAAAGGGCAGGGGTCGGAACAAAAACATGGTGTCGATATGAAGCAGGAGAATCAATTCGAGAGGATAAATATCGAGGAGTCTGTAAAGCATTAAATTGGAATTATATGCAAGAAGAATCTGATGAAGAACAGTTTAATATTACAGAATGTCGAAAATATGAAATGTGGTCGGATTATATTGAAGAAAATTATGGAGAAATTGCAGCTGCATCTTTAGCAATAGGAAGTGATTTAGTATTCGATTATGTAAAACAAGATTTGGAAGCACTTTCAAAAATGCCGAGATATTCTCATATAGGACAGATAGAAGTTTCATTTTTAGAATGTATATTACCACAACAATTTTATGTTCGATATGATTATGAATTTTTATATGCATTATATATCACAATTTATAAATTACGCCAACAAGCTAAGATGAATTTAGAAATAGTTACACATAGTGTTTTAGAAGAATTAGCAATTTATTTGATGGTGCAAGAATCAGAAATATTGATGGATATTAGTGATTTACAATTGGATGGTAATTGGCAGGATTGGGTTTTTGATTTATTTGGAGATATGGATATAGTAACATGCTTGTATTCAAATATATATTTAACAGAAGATAATATTTATCATTTTGATCATTGGATGGACAATCAATTCTGGCAATAAAAGAAGAGAGGACAATATAAATAAAAAACAAGGAATCACAATTTTTTAGGAGAACAAAAAGATGAGTAAAAGAGGTAATATAAAAACAAGCAGAAAACAAATAATAGAATATTGGGAAACCTGTCAAGATGAATGCGAATTAAGTGCTGATTGGGCTGAAGCAGAAGAAAGATGTTGGAGATGTGGGTGTGAAACAAATAGAAAATTGGATCGATGCCATATTATACCACATGCATTAGGTGGAAAAGATGAGCCAGCTAATTTTGTGTTATTATGTAAAAGATGTCATGCAGAAGGTCCAAATGTCTCTGATCCAGAGATTATGTGGGATTGGATAAAATCATATGGAGTAGCTTTTTATGATACATTTTGGATTCATATGGGATTAAAAGAATATTATTTTATTTATCGAAGAACAGTGAGAGAAGAAATTGAGGAAATAGTAAAAAAATCCAACCGTAGCTATAGTGAAGAAGAACAAGATAGATTTCTTAAAAATATACCAGAAGAACTGAACAAAAGAGTAAGTATTCATTTTGGGCAACATTATCTTAATGTTGCAACTGTGGCAGGAGCGTTAAGAATGATAATAAAAGATTTAGCAAACGAATTAGGTGTAAATTTAGATGAATTAGAGCAAAAAGAAAAATTGCCGATATCATGGTGGCTAAAATACTAATTCTATTGTTTGGAGATATGGATATAGTTATATTTTTTATTCACTTGATAGATGAAAGGGAAAATCAATAAAAACATAGCAACTATG
>OLOV01003162.1_pt1 | contig 10289 bp, 9 predicted proteins | sample 1672931 | NCBI WGS metagenome assembly OLOV01 (sample SAMEA3136738, study PRJEB25190) | human gut metagenome | biome: human gut; feature: human-associated habitat; material: faeces | place: Austria | collected 2013
GAGCGTATTCCCCGCACCCGATAAAGCTGCGTCAGCGTGGTTCCGACGGCAAGTGTAGATAGCAGCTTTTTGTGTAACTATCAGTGGTTGTAAATCTTACAGACAAAGCAGAAAGCAAAATCAAAAATTATACAATGCCATAGAAACAAATGAAGTTGAAGCAGCCAAAGAAGCAATTGATGATGGTGCCAATATGAATTCGTTTCGAAATATAGGCTTGATAATGGATAGTCTTTATGGAAAATCAGATAAAAATCCAGTATATGCTGATACAGCCATGCATGAAGACAATAAAATTGCCCAGTATTTAATAAGAAAAGGAGCTGATCCCAATTACAAGGATAAAGACGGAATTTCATTACTTATGCTTGCTGCCCAACAAGGAAATATAAAATTTTGCAAGCAATTGGTAGAAAAAGGAGCTGATGTTAAGTATAAAAAAAGAGGAATATCAGCTCTAGATTACGCATTATCAACGGGCGAAATTCAAGATGCCAAAACTCAAATAGAATTAATAGAATATCTGTATCAACAAAAAATTCCAGTTACAAAAATGACAAAAAGAATATTGATCAATGGATATCGTACGGGCGTTTATGGAGATACATCGGCAAACACGGAATATATTTTTCAATGGGGAATGAAGCAGGGAATTGTAAAAATGAAAGACCTGTCAAAGAAACGAAAGATTTTCTATCAAATCTCAATAGGACAAGAAATAAATTCATCAATTTTAAAAGGAATTTCCATTCATGAATTACATAATACATATGGGGAGAATATTGCAATGGTTGCTGCCCAATATGGAAATTTGAAAGTGTTAAAATATGCAGTAAAGAATAAGATTTCTGTTCGAGAAGAAAATGCAGATTTTCAAAATATATTTGACCTTGCGATAAAATCAAACAACATTGATACAATAAAATATCTAATGGATATTATAAAACCATCTCCAAAAGATATATGCGAATCAATTGAGAATTCGATAGATTCTATTTCGGAGAAAACATTAGGGTACTTATTGACAAAATTAACAGATATAAATATATCACCAGAAGATAATGATGAAAATATATTAGAAACAGCAGCAATGAGTGACCGAATAGATCTTGCAGAATTGTTAATAAAAAAGAAGGCAGTAGTTACACCAATAGCATTAATAAACGCGGTAGATACGGGAAATATAAAATTAGTAAAACTATTGCTTAGCAATGGAGGCGAAGTTAATAAGATTGGAAAATACTCTGATGGAGAAAAAATGACATCTGCTTTATATGAAGCGATTACATTAGGAGATTTTCCAATGGTAAAATTTTTGATCAAGGAAGGGGCGGGTGATACGGATATAAAAGAAGCTTTAACAGACAGTAATAGTTATAGAATAAAAAAATATATTTATCAAAAGTTTCCGGGATTGCAAGATGACTAATACTATAGTGACTTAAGTTCCCTGAGACCTTATGAAGTCAGAAAACGAGGAATTAATAACACAATAAAAGAGTGTAGAGTGAAGAAATCAAAAAAGCAGAAGTAGTAATCTTAAAAAAGCAGAAGATATGGAAATTGCCAGATAACATAAGGTCTACGGTATTGATGTGTGATTAATTAAGGTCCCAGGGACATTAAGATTTCATACGATATTTTTGGACATCAGTCATCTGATATCCCTCAATGGATTCTATAACAGCATCTTTTTTGGATTTGAGACGCCGAAGAAGTCTGGATGCGATTTCTTCGTGGTTAATGGATGTATCCGATTGTTCAAGCAGATAATCGATAATGGATGAGGATGACTTCCCAAAGATATCGGAAACAACAGAATCTAATGCAACATTACAAACAGTAAGAGCATTCTGGTATCTATTCTTTTCACTTGAACGGTAGGAAACAAGCTTGTAACGATAACGGGTGTATTCTCTGAGAATACGGACTTTCTTACAAGGGATATAGCTGCCTTTGACAAGTCCAAGACGGAACAAATCCCCGATCCATTTAGAGCCTTTGGTATCATCTTTGTTGCCTTTGACAGCTTTTACCCATTTGGGATTGGCAATGACAACATTGATTTCATCTTCCAGAAGATTAAAGACAGGAACCCAGTATTTACCAGTGGATTCCATACAGACATCAAGACAGTCATTGTCGAGAAGCCAATGTTTAAATTCAAGAATTGAATTATTAAAGGTGGAAAAGCGTTTCTTTTGATAAGATGGCTCAACGCCACCAGTAGTTTTTACAATTGTGGCAACGAGAAAAGATTTGTGAACATCGACACCACAACAGGTTTGGTAAGTAACTTTCATAGACAAACTCCTTTCGTAAATGATAAGAAGCCATTGACTGAACTGCCACACAATTAAACTAAGGCGCTTAAACAATTCTTAGTGTACGGATTCGTGATGCCACTTATTTGTGCTTGAAAAGGCAGAACTTACACTGATTAAAATGCTGTCTAAAACGAAGAAAGTTATTACAACTCCTCCTCCTGTGCTTTGTAGTATAGCTTCTTGGAAACTATTTTAAAGCATAGTGTAGAGAGTTGAAACACTTTCATTACTATTTGTGCCGCCGACCGAAGGCGGCGGAATGGAGATTAAAATGAAAAACAGGAAAAAGATTTTTATTATAATTGCAGTGCTTTCAACGTTTTGTTTTTCCATATGTGGATGTAGTAAAGATAAAGACAAGGATATATCCAAAAAACAGTTATACGCTTCTATTTGCAATCCCAATATGCAAGGTGTAAAGGAAGCATTGAAAAATCATGCAGAACTTGCAAAAGAAACAATCAAAACATCATCAAAAACGAAGCCGTTAGAATTAGCCGTCAGAGAGATTGAGAGCGAAAAGATACAGTTACAAATATGCTCACAATTGATAAAGAGTGGTGCAGATGTTAATGAAAAAGGAATAGATGGAGATACGAATCTATGCTGGGCAATTGTTAATGATAGATTTGACTTAGCCAATCAGCTGTTGGATGCGGGTGCAGATCCAAATCAAAAAGGAGATGAAATAACAGCACTAAAAGGAACGGTAAGTAGGATTTCATTTGAAAATTATAATGAGAAAATGGACATGTTAAATAGACTATTGGAATCAGGTGCAAAACCTGATTCCGATATAATTTCATTTCTTTTAAACGATGATAACAGCAATTGGGGAATGCAGTATTATTTTACGCCTCAAATTTTAAAAAAATTAGAAAAATATGACGGAAAGCAAAATATATCACAAGGATTACGAGCAGCAATGAATGGAGATGATCATAAACTTCAAAAACTTGTGATATCAGATAAAATAAATAAAAAAGATAAAGGGCAGGTATTAGCTTTTGCAGCAGCGCATTGTAATGTGGATACATTGAAGATCATGAAAAAACAAGGATATGATTTTGCTTGGAAAGACTCAGATAAAGTAGGATTATTGCAGATCGCAGCACTATGCAATCATTCTTCAGTAGTAAAATATTTGTTAGAACAACAATTAGATTCAAAAGCAAAGGCAGATTATTATAAAGTGAGAGCAGTTGATTTTGCGATTGTAGCAGGAAACTTAGACAATGCAAAGATTTTGATAGAAAAAGACAAAGTGAATTTCAAGAAAAATCATCACGGAAAACCTTGTGATGTATGGGAATTTATTTTAGCTTTCGGCGATAAAAAATCTTTTAAAACACTGGAATCTTTAGGTCATCAGCCAACAAAAGAAGAAATATATGACACCTATCAAAATTACGGTAAGGAACAATATGAGCAGGGGGTAAAAGTAAAAGAAGATGAATTGCAGGAAATAATCTGGAATGGAGAAAGTGATATTGCAAGAAAAATACTAGAAAACAAAATGACAAAAGGAAAAGTCAGAAAAGAATATTTATTACAGACAGCAGTTGATATTGGGGATTACACAATGGTACGTTATCTTGTCGAACAAGGAGCAGATATCAATAAATATGTAAAAGAAGAAACTGAAAATTATTCTTCTACAACATTACAGACAGCGTGCGCATCACAAAGTCAAGAAATTTTGAAATATCTGAAAAAGCATGGAGGTGATAGTAAGAAAAAGGATTCAGAGGGTAGAAGTTGTAAGAAAATTGCAAAAGATAACAAGGCGGTATGGAATTTGGAACTTATACAATAAAAAGAAAGCATTTCTAAAGCAAAATTGGAAAATCCTTTCACAATCCAATACAAGGATGTGATATAAATGATAAGGAAAAGAATATTTCAAGTATTGAAAATTATTTTTGTATTAATAGTAACTCAACTTTCCCAGCTAATATCGCTAAATAAAGCCTGAATAAATGTGGCTTGAGATGCAATCCATTCACTTACTTTACATTTTATAATAGATGTGATATCAGCGGATAATGTTAAAATGTGTTCCACAAACAGAGCCATAAGGCTCTGCAGTGCATTGGTTAGATCCATGTCCTGAATATCATCACAGAACATGAAGAATAATTCGCCATACGTTTTCTGGTCATTTTGGTTTCTTCGGATCCATTCCAGAATAATAAATTTAAGTGCTCGAATAAATTTAAGTGCTCGTAGACCATATGAAGTCAGAAAACAAGGAAAAAGAGATGCAATAAAACACGAAAACGTAGTGAAATCAGAAAAGTAAGTAGAAAAATCATAATAAACCAAATAATATAAAAAATATCAGATTTCATAAGGGCTACGGTACCTTAAGTATGTTACACAGAGAGAAGAAGCAGACCACAAAGTCAGTGAGACATTAACAAGCACACAGGGAAAAATGACACAGGAAGCTATAACTTCTTATGATGCGATGGGAAGGGAAGTTTCAAGTACTGACCAGAATACAGGAGAAGTGACAACCACAACCTATGACTTTATGGGACGTGTCGTAAAGACAGAAAGATCCCTGACAGATCAGGAAGGAAATAAGACAAGTCAGACAGAGACAAAGAGCTATAATGCAAACGGTGCAGTCACATCAGAAACAAGCAGTGCAGGGGTTACAACCGAGTATCGTTATGACAGCAGAAACCGAGTGACTACCACAAAGGAAGATGCGGACAATACGACAAAAACAACAGAAACTTCGTATGGATACGAAACTGCCGTGATCCATACCCTGACAGGCACAAAGACCTATAAGGATCTTCAGGTACAGACAACCAAAGTCAATGGAACCGTGACAGACAAGACATGGACAGACCATGCAGGCAATGCAGTCCGTACCTTAAGCAGCGGTATCTATACGGATCATGTCTTTACCGAAGATGGAAAAGAGATCGCAGCGGTTACCCTTGGAAGCAGCACCGATGGAGAAGGAAAGATCTCCCTGGCGTTATACAATAAGGAAGGGAAAACAACCCATACGATCAGCCAGCCGGTAATTGATGGAGACAGTATCACCACAGGAAAAGATACGATCATCAATGAGACTGCATATGATATCAATGGAAATGAGAGTGCCGTGACCGATGGAAACGGAAATGTCACAACCTATACTTATGATGACCAGAACCGTGTCACAGGTGTCAGCAGAAAGAATGGAAACGAAACGATCAGCAACAGCATTTCTTATGATATGGGAACGGATGGAAAGACCACGACCAGTGTCAAAGATGCCAACGGACATGTCAACAAAGAAGTGACAAATGAAGCAGGACTGACAGAAAGCACCACAGATCTTGGAGATGGAGAAGAACAGATCACAACAGCTTACAGTTATGACACAAACGGAAACAAGATCAGGGAAACCTATGCAGACGGCGGCTATAAGACATTTGATTATGACAGGAAGAACCGCCTGATCAAGACAGAATCTTATGAAGCAGGGGAAGCAGGAGAAAGTATCGGAGAGAAGACCTTAAAGACGGTCTACAGCTATGATATCAACGACAGACTGTTGGAAAGTATTGACTATCAGATCGACGGAGCAGAAGAAACAACTGTACGTTACACAGAATATCAGTATGACCGCAGAGGACAGACAACAGGATATGCAGAATTAAGTCAGGAAAACGAACCGACAGCAGATGAGATCAAAGCACACCAGATCAGATACCATTATGACAGTGATGGAAAGCTTACAAAGGTTACCTATCCAACGACCAAGAATGGAGTTCAGGCTTTAGCATATGAATATGACCAGAACGGATGGCTGACAAAGATCAAAGGAGAAGTTCAGTCAGCAGACACCAGTACAGAAAAGACAGTACGAAGCTATACTTATGACAGCTATGGCAAGGTCAAAGAGATCAAAGACTACAGAGATCTGTTAAACAGCAGTGATCAGGCAGTGAAGAAAGCCTACACTTATGACAGCCTTGACCGTGTCAAAGAGATGACCTACACAGATCTTGAGACAGGCAAAGTGATGGAATCCTACCGCTACAGTTATGACAAGAATTCCAATATCACAGAGAAAACAGAAGTCAACAACTATCCAAAAGAAGAGAAAGACAAAGTCAATGAGACAAAAGCCTATACTTATGATGCACTCGGACGACTGACAAAGACTGTGACAACCGATCATAAGAATGATGACAGGACAAAGACCGTTACCTATACTTATGACAAAGCTGGAAACAGAACCAAAGAAGATGATGGAACCACACAGACAGCGTATACCTATAACGGACTGGATCAGTTACAGACAGCAACAAAAGAAAAAGGAACCGCAGTTGACGAAGTCCGCCAGTACAGCTATGATGCCAATGGAAACCAGACGGATGTCAAAAACACAAAGACAGGACAGACAGAATCCTATACTTATGATGCAGAGAATCGCTTAAGTAAAGTATCTGTCACCGACAAAGACGGAAAGACGGCCGTGATCCAGCAGAACCGTTATAACGGAGACGGACAGAGGATCCAGAAAGTGGAAGGAAGCAAAACAACGAACTATTACTATCAGGACGGAGTAGTTTCCTATACAACCGATGGAGAGAACAGCCAGACATCCCAGAACCTGATCGGAACCGACGGAAATATCCTTGCAACACAGAGATATGGAAGTGACCATACGGACTATCTGTTGTATCATAAAGATATCCAGGGAAGTACCACAAGTCTTGTAAAAGAAGATGGAAGTGCTGATGCAACATACCGGTATACAGACTTTGGAGAGACAACGATCAACGGAGATAACAAAGCAGAGAATGAGGTTTGTTATACTGGAGGAATCTATGATCATAGTACAGGGCTTTATTATCTGAATGCAAGGTATTATAATCCAGAAGATGGACGGTTTGTGACAGAGGATACTTATCGAGGAGAGACTGCTAAACCAGAGACAGGACATTTATATGCTTATTGTGCGAATAATCCGGTGAATTATGTGGATCCTAGTGGACATAAATATGATAAGCATGCTGCTGCAAATTATGCACTTCGTTGGGGAATGAGTTTTAATCCTGAATATGCTAATCATACAGGGCAGGGTGACTGTACTAATTTTGTATCACAATGTGTACATGCAGGTGGTGTTCCGATGCGAAGACCACGTAGTGTATATGCACGTCCTGATATATATAGAACAAATATGTATTGGTATTCAGTAAGATATAAAAATTACAGGAATGCATATAGGTGGAAAGAAACAACTGCTTGGACAACTGTAAAGGGATTTTTTGCACATTGGAAATTTAAGAAAAACACAAAGATTATTAAATGCAAAAATCTAGAAGAATTAAAGAAAAAAGTAGATCTAGGAGATATTGTACAATTACATAGTAGAAAGGAAGGCTGGCATCATTCAATTATAATTTCAGTTAAAGAAAGTTCGAAAATTTGTTATGCAGGGCATTCAAAACGACATAAATGGGCCAATATAAATAAGATAAAAAAAGGTCAAGATAAATATAGAATTATTAGATTCAAATAAAATTGAATTATTGTACGTATTTAGATATTTGGTTCGCTTAAGATAATCAAAAACTAACTAAGAATAAATAACAAATACACTAAGTGAACCAAATATCAATATAAGAATAGTTATATTAAAAAATAAGAAGATGAAAAATCTTAATATTTAAAAAGTGTTGAAATATTTTGAAACGGAGGGCAAGTATGAAAAAACGTAATATTGCAATTTTTTTAATAATCAGTATATTGGTTATTTTAGGGATAGTTAAAAAAATTCAAAATATATATGAATTTCCTTATCTGTATGTGATAAGTGATGATAAAAAATGGAAAGCATATGCATATCCAGCATATGAAGGTGGTCAGTGGACTGGTGAAATGTTTTTTTTAGGAAATAAGGAAGGAGATGTGGGAAAAATTCAGTATTCAGTTAAATACAATGGAAAAGAAAATTATTATAATGGAGAGATTAAACCTACGAAGTACGATATTCATAATACGGAGACAGATGAAAAAATTATAAAAGAAAAAAGAAATAAGGTTTATGAATTATGGGAATTTGCGGAATTTGATGAAAATGAAAATAATAAAATAGAAATAAGAGTTAATTGGAAAGAATCAAATAAACAACATAGTCAAGTATTAAAGTTAAAAATGTATTATGGAAGGACTAATTACATATTAAGAAGAGTAAAAAGATTTTTATTATAATGCAATACCTTTAATATTTTACTTGGCTATATATAAACATGATAACGACAAAGGATATTGGAAAAAACAACAAACAGAGGAGCGAGGAATATGAAAAAAATATGGATCCTGACCCCAAAAGCCGTCTTGCCATGGAAGAATTCTCCGGGGCTACAACGATCTCTGTCTTTCAGGAATTTTATATCGGTCTCCTTTTTTCCAATCTGTCTTCCCTGGTGAAAAATCAGGCAGATGAGGAGATCCAGTCCACCTACAAACGAACGAATCAATACCGTTATCAGGCAAACCGTTCTTTCATTATTGGCCACTTAAAATCGTTGTTTCCTAAAATATTGTGCTGCTTATTGGAACTGTCCGCAATTGACCATTTATATAAGGAAGCCCTTCGGTGTAAATCTCAGATCATACCGGAACGATCATTTCCACGGAAGAAAAATAAAGCGATTGGACGAACGCATTTTAGGAATAAAAAAGTATCTTTTTAATCTTTTGCATTTCAAAAAATAGTATGATTTATATAGCTTTATTAAAGTGTGCCTTCTTTTCAGATTTTGCTTCCTTTTTATTTTTTTAGTTGAAAAATACTTCTACTTTTTTACAAATTTCCTTAAGTTGACCACATTGTATAAGACCCTTGGGGTCAGGCACCCTTAAGAAATTCGAACAAAATACACATTTAATTTGACTCGTGGAGGTGATAGCAAGAAAAAAACTTAGAGCATAGAAGTTGTAGAAAAATTGCAAAAGATAACAAGGCGGTATGGAATTTGAAGCTTATACAATAATGAGGAGTGAGAATATGAAAAAAATATGGATCGTAGCCATGACTATGTGCATTTTGTTAACAGGTTGTGGAAGTAAAAAACAGGTAAAAAAAGCAGATTGGAAAACAGACAAGATCCTTGCAACAACGAGTTATCATCAGCAGACAGGATGGGCAGATTCAATTATAGAAAACAAAAAATATGTTATTTATACAAGAAAAGATCGAAAAATTATTCGATATGACAAAGAAACAGGCGAAAAGAAAAAGCTGTTTCAGTTAGATAAAAAGCAGGATATAGAAGATATGGTGACAGCATTAGAGATATATCAAAATAAGTTATACTATTTAAATGCGAACCGTTTATATGAATCTAACATAGATGGCAGCGATAGAAAACTGGTTGCAGATGCAGATAAACTGAAAGGATTTGAAGATGAAATAAAATGGATCTGAAGACAAAAAAATCAAAGTTATTAAGAGGACAGGAAGCACCAGAAGATGATGATCAATATGATAAGATCATGAAATATAATGATTTTTATATGATTGATGGGAATTTTTACTATGGTGCAATCGTAAATAATGTACCAGAGAAAACTGGACTTTATAAATATAATACAAATGGAAAAGATCAGTTGGAAATAAAAGATAAAAAGGGATATGCTGCATATTCAGCACAAAAAGGTGTGTATATCAATAAGGAAACGGATAAAGACGACGATCTTACATTGATGCTGTATGCTAATAACAAAAAGAAACAGTTACTAGAGAAATTTGATGCTCAAAATGATATGACAATCATAGATGGTTATTTATTGTATTTGGAAGACGAAAGAGAAGATAAAGTGTATAGTATGATAAAATTACCATAGATAAAAGTCATAAATTGAAGGAAAATCAAAAGGCATGGGCATCACAAAGTCAAGAAATTTTGAAATATCTGAAAAAGCATGGAGGTGATAGTA
>OLOV01003165.1_pt1 | contig 10283 bp, 11 predicted proteins | sample 1672931 | NCBI WGS metagenome assembly OLOV01 (sample SAMEA3136738, study PRJEB25190) | human gut metagenome | biome: human gut; feature: human-associated habitat; material: faeces | place: Austria | collected 2013
TTATATTGGAGGGAAGACTGGATACCATCACAGCCCCCCACATTAGAGGAAGAGTTAAAGTGATCTCTGGATGGGATTACAGAGTTAGTCTTTGATTTTGGAAAGCTGGAATACATATCTTCAGCAGGACTGCGTGTTCTTTTTGTAGCTCAGAAGATTATGAACAAGCAGGGAAGCATGATCATAAAAAATGTAAATGATGTGATAAATGATGTGTTTGAAGTGACTGGCTTTTCAGATATCCTGACGATAGAATAGAATAAAAATATGGCTTTGTGGAATAGCTTCGCAAAGCCATATTTTTATTATAAAGAATGAATATGACCAACAACTTTATGAATATTATGTTGGAATATTTGAAAAATGGAGATATAATATTTGTAAGTGCGTAGCTGTAAATATTTCTCACGATCATAGCTGGAGATTATGCACTGATATTCAGAGGAGGCCGTATGAAATCAGATACAAAAAAATATTATAAAATACCACAGAAAATGCTGGAAATCTTCCTTGCGCGTGGTTATCAGGAACTTAGAGTGGAGGATCAGAGCCTGTTTGATCCGTATTATGACAGTATGAATGAACACTGGTCAGCCAACACCAGCTTTTTGAATTTGATTGGATGGAGGGATTCCTATCCCACCTACTTCAAAATAGCAGAAGGGCTTTTAATCAATATTACATATTTGAATACAGAAGGGTATCCGGTAGCTGTTCCGTTTGTAGGAAACTATTGTCGCTGCCGCCGTCCAGAAAGAGGAAGCAGACGTCGTTGCGGTAGCGCGGCGTGAGCTGCTCGGCGGTGCGGAGCAGCGCCGCCACGCCGGAGGTGTTGGCGTTGACATTGTTCTTCTCCGACGGGCCGTATTTGAGATACGCCAGCGCGCCGATCAGCAGCACGAGAAAGAGCGGCAGCGTCAGGTTCGGAAGGCTCAGCGCGAAGGTCACGCCGAGGGAGACCGCGAAGCAGAGCACCAGCGCCAGCACGGGCGTGAGCGCCTGATAGAGCAGATAGGTCACCGGCCGCGTCGGGCAGAGGATCGCCGGCAGCGGCTCGCGCAGCGGCGTATCGTAGTGCGCGGCATAGAGGATGCTCGCCCGCTCGGGATCGCCCGCGATGACGTTCACCGCCTTGCCGCAGTCGTTGAGCTTTGCGTCGTAGCCGAGCGCGCGCAGCTGCCCCATGAGGTAGGTGCGCATATTTTCTTTTTCCTGTGCCTTGCGCCGCACGGGATAGTCCCGCGTGATGCGCTGCGCGTACTGGTCCATCGGCAGCGGTTCTCCTTTTTTCAGATCAGCAAATCAACTGATATTGTAATGCCATACGGCGAAAAATGCAATTCTTTTTTACGTTAAAGCGAATCAAAACGAAGAATTCACAGCGCGCTGCGGAACGCGTCCGCCGCGCTCAGCAGCTCCTCCGCGCCGCGCAGCTGCGTTTCGGTCGCCGCCGCGCCGCCGGTCAGCCGCGCAAGCTCCGCGCAGCGCTGTGCGCGGTCAAGCTCCACGACGCGCGTGAAGGTGCGTCCGTTCTCCTCGCCCTTCTCGACGGAAAAGTGCGTGTCCGCCATCGCGGCGAGCTGCGGCAGATGCGTCACGCAGAGTACCTGACGTCTGCGCGAGAGCTTCGCCATCTTCTCCGCCACGCGCTGGGCCGCGCGGCCCGAGACGCCGGTATCCACCTCGTCGAAGACCATCGTCATCACATGATCCTGCTCAGCGAGCACGTTTTTGAGCGCGAGCATGATGCGCGCGAGCTCGCCGCCCGAGGCGATCTTGTGGATGGGCTTGAGGTCCTCGCCCGCGTTCGCGCTCATGAGGAAGCGCACCGTGTCGATGCCCGTCGCGTCCGGCTCATGCTCTGTAAAGTCGATGGAAAAGCGGACCTTGTTCATGTCCAGCTCGCGCAGCTCCCGCAGAATGCGCTCCTCGAGCGCTTTTGCCGCAGCCTTGCGCGCGTCGGAAAGCGTGCGCGCCGCGGCGAGCATTTCCTTTTCCTGCTTGGCAAGCGTCCCCTGAAGCTGCACGATGCGATCGTCCGCGTATTCGATCTCGTCAAGCTCCTTTTTACTGCGCTCGAGGTAATCGAGCATCTCGCCGACCGTCGCGCCGTACTTTTTCTTGAGGCGGTAGAGCTGGTCGGCGCGGCTCTCCACCGCGTCGAGCTCCTGCGGGGAAAAGTCCATCTCACTTCTCAGGTCGCGCACCGTTTCGGCGAGATCGTAAACGTCGGAATACAGGCTCTCCAGCCGCTCGCACAGCTCGGAGAAGCGAGCGCCGAGGGCGCGCACACTGTGGAGCGCGTTCTCCGCGTTCTTGAGCTGGCTCGCCGCGCCGAGGCCGTCGTCCCCGCCGGAGAGGGCGTAGTCCGCCGCGGCAAAGGCGTCCATGAACTTTTCGGCGTTGCGCAGCAGCTCGCGCCGCGCAAGAAGCTCCTCCTCCTCGCCGTCGCGCAGCTCCGCGCGCTCCAGCTCGGCGATCTGATGGCGCAGCGTGTCGACGCGGCGGGCCTTTTCCGCCTCGTCCATTTCAAGCGCCTCGATCTGCCGCCGGGTCTCACGCGCCGCCTGATAACGCTCGGTATAGGCTTCCGGCAGGCCGTCGAGCCGGGCGAAGCGGTCGAGGTACGCGCCGTGCTGCTCCTCGTCGAGCAGTTGCGTGCCCTCGTGCTGGCCGTGGATATTCAAGAGGCTCGTCCCCAACGCGCGCAGCTGCGCGACCGTGATGGGCCGTCCGTTCGCGCGGCAGATGTTCTTGCCGTCGGCATAGATGTCGCGCTGGAGCAGCAGCACGCCGTCCTCCGGCTCGACGCCGAGCGCGGCGAGCACAGGAAGCGAGGCGTCCACGCCGTCAAATTCCGCGCTGACGAAGGCCTTGGCCGCGCCCGTGCGGATCAGGTCGCGCGAGGTGCGCGCGCCGAGCACCGCGCCGAGCGAGTCGATGACGATGGACTTGCCCGCGCCGGTCTCACCGGTGAGCGCGTTGAAGCCCGCGCGGAACGAGATGTCCGCGCGCTCGATGACGGCGATGTTTTCGATGTGGAGAAGCTGAAGCATTGCGGCCTTCTCCCCTTCTTACTTGATCATGGCGGTCAGCTCGGTGCAGAATTCCGCCGCGCTCTGCTCGTCGCGCAGCACGACGAGCACCGTGTCGTCGCCGCTGACCGTGCCGACGATGGCGGGGATCTCCATGCCGTCGAAGGCGGAGCCTGCCGCGGGGCCGAGGCCCGGCATCATCTTCACCACGACGAGGTTCTGCGCGCGGTCGGCGCTGAGGATGCTCTCGCGCAGGATGACCTGCAATCTGCCGGCAAAGTTGAGCTTGATCTTCTGCGCGCTCACGGCGTAGCGGTAGCGCCCGCCGCCGACCGGCTCCTTGATGAGGTGGAGCTGCTTGATGTCGCGCGAGATGGTCGCCTGCGTGCTCTCAATGCCCTGCTCCTGCAGCTTCGAGAGAAGCTGCTCCTGTGTTTCGATCGGCTCGGCCTCAATGATGGCCAGAATTTTCTCCTGTCGGTTATTCTTCATGTCCCAACACTCCCATCAACATCTTTTTTTGCAGGATATCGCAAAAGCTCTTATTGGAAAGCCTTACGAGCTTTGTTTCATATTTTGAGCGCCGGATCTCCACGGCGTCGCCGTTGCGCAGCGAGAACGCCCGCCCGCCGTCGGCGGAGAGAAAGATCGGCTTGTAGCCGGTTTTTTCCGTCTGCACGGTGACGGTGCGCTCCGGCGAGAGCACATAGGAGTTGGCGTGCACGCTGTGCGCGCAGATCGGACTGACGATGAGGTTGCGCGCCGTGGGCTCGACGACCGGCCCGCCCGCGGAGAGCGAATAGGCCGTGGAGCCGGTCGGGCTCGCGACGATCACGCCGTCGCCCGTCACATCGAGCAGCCGTCCCTGCTCGGTCCGAATGTGGAGCCGGATCACGCGGGACACCGCTCCGCGGGTCACGACCGCCTCGTTGAGCGCAAGGTTGGAGTAGATGACGCGCCCCTCGCGCACCACGCTGACGTCGAGCATCATGCGGCTCTCGACCGTGTATTTTTCGTCCATCAGCTCGCCGAGGCGGCCAAGCTCCTTCTGCTCCAGCTCCGCCATGAAGCCGAGCGAGCCGAGGTTCACGCCGAGCACCGGAATGTCGCGGTGCGCCGCGGTCTTGGAAAGGTGCAGGATCGTGCCGTCGCCGCCGAAGGCGATGATCATGTCCGCGCCGCGCAGCTCCTGCTGGAGCGGACGGATATCGAGGCCGTAGCCCTCGGGCTTCTCCTCGTTGCGGAACGGCACGCACACGACGTTCGGACAGTGAACGCTGTCGAGGATGCGCTTGGCCTCCTTGGCGACGGTCAGCTCATGGTCGCGGTAGGGGTTTGGACAAAGTATCACCTTTTTAAGCATCGTTTTCGCCTTTCTTTTCCTCCAGCGCCGCGTGGGACGCCTCGACCAGAGCCTTCAGGTCATGGACCGGCGGCTCCTCCTCCGCACGGGAGAGATAGCCGAGATATTCAATGTTCCCCTCGGGGCCGCGAATGGGAGAGTACGTCAGGCCAAGGACGGTAAAGCGACTTTCCTTTGCGTGCTCCAGAAAGTGCTCGAGCACCTCCAGATGCACGGCGGGATCGCGCACGACGCCCTTTTTGCCGACCTTTTCCCGTCCTGCCTCGAACTGCGGCTTGACGAGGCAGACGGCGTGGCCGTCCGGCTTCAGAAGCCCCGCGAGCGCGGGCAGAATGAGCTTGAGCGAGATGAACGACACGTCCACAGATGCGAAATCCAGCTCATCGGGGATCTGCTCGTGCGTGAGATAGCGCGCGTTCGTGCGCTCCATACACACCACGCGCTCGTCGCTGCGGAGCCTCCAGTCGAGCTGACCGTAGCCGACGTCCACGGCGTAGACCTTCTTCGCGCCGTTTTGCAGCATACAGTCGGTGAAGCCGCCGGTGGAGGCGCCGATGTCGGCGCAGATGCAGTCCGTGAGCGTGATGGGAAACTCCGCCATCGCCTTTTCAAGCTTGAGCCCGCCGCGGCTGACGTAGCGCAGCGTGTGTCCGCGCACCTCGAGCACCGCGTCGGCGGCGACCGGTGCGCCGGCCTTATCGACCTTTTGCCCGTTCACATAGACGATGCCGCTCATGATGCTCGCCTGCGCCTTGGCGCGCGTTTCGGCAAGGCCGCGCGCAACGAGCGCGACGTCCAATCGTTCCTTTGTACTCATTGGTAGACCTCCTTTGCCGTGCGAGCAAGGCTCTCCGCGTCCAGTCCGCATTGGCGGTACAGCTCGCCGACGCTCCCCTGCTCGATGAATCTGCGCCCGAGGTTGCAGAGCATGAGCCTCTGCGGCTCGTGCCCCTCCTCGGCGAGGATCGCCGCGATGCGCTGACCGATGCAGCCCACGCCCGAGCATTCCTCCGCGACCAGCAGCCGCTTCGTTGTGCCGAAGATTCTGGAAAGCTCGCCGCCGCGGAAGGGCGAAATGCGGTTGAGCTTGACCACCCGCGCCTCGATGCCGTCCTCGTGCAGCAGCTCCGCCGCGCCGAGCACGTTGTTGATGAGCGTGCCGTAGGCGCAGAGCGTGATGTCCTTCCCCGTGCGCAGCTCGGCAAAATCCCCGGCGCTCGTATCGGCGGTGAAGGCGCCCTCGCCGCCGCGCGGATAGCGGATGGCGACCGGGCCGGTCATTTCAAAAAGCGCGCGGCGCAGCATGGCGCGCAGCTCCGCGAAGCTCGCGGGGCAGAGCACCGTCATATTCGGGATGCCGGATAAAAATACCGTGTCCATCACGCCGTGATGCGTCGCGCCGTCCGCACCGACCAGGCCCGCGCGGTCCACGGCAAAGACGACGTGCAGTCCGCTCAGCGCCACATCGTGCAGCAGCTGGTCGTAGGCGCGCTGGAGAAAGCTCGAATACACGGCGAACACCGGGAGCGCGCCCTGCTTGGCAAGGCCCGCCGCCATCGCGGCGGCGTGTCCCTCGGCGATGCCGACGTCAAAAAAGCGGTCGGGGAAACGCCCGGCAAAGGGCGTGAGACCCGTGCCGTCCTCCATCGCCGCGGTGATCGCGCATACGCGCGGGTCCTCCTCGGCCAGCTCCGTGAGCGCCGCGCCGAAGACGGAGGAAAAGCTTTCCTTCGCCGGCGGCACCGCGCCGGTCGCAGCGTCGAAGGGACCGACGCCGTGGAATTTCCACGGCTCACGCTCGGCAGGCGCGTAGCCGTGCCCCTTCTGCGTGCGGACATGGACGAGCACCGGGCGCTTCATCTCCCGCGCCCATTCGAGCGTGGTGGTGAGCTGCGCGAGGTCGTGCCCGTCCACAGGGCCGAGGTAGGCGAAGCCCATGTCCTCGAACATCGTGGCGTTGGGCAGCATGGCCTTTTTGAGTCCCGTTTTGAGCGAGTGATTGAAGCGGTAGAGCGCGCGTCCGACCGCCGAGCCGCTCAGCGCGTTGTGGTACGCCTTCTTGAAGGCGAAGTATTCCGGCTTCGTGCGCAGGCGCGAGAGATGCTCGCTCATCGCGCCGACGTTGCGGTCGATGGACATACCGTTGTCGTTGAGGATAACGATCAGCGGCTCGCCGGAGGCGCCCGCGTTGTTGAGTCCCTCATAGGCAAGACCGCCGGTGAGCGCGCCGTCGCCGATGAGGGCAAGCACGCTGTAATCCTCGTGCAGCATCGTGCGGGCGCGCGCCATGCCGAGCGCCACGGAGACGGAGTTGGAGGCATGACCGGCGATGAAGGCGTCGTGTACGCTCTCGCAGGGCTTGGGAAAGCCCGAGATGCCGCCGAGCTGCCGCAGCGTCGGAAAGCGGTCCGCGCGGCCGGTGAGTATTTTATGGACGTAGCACTGATGCCCCACGTCAAAAACGAGGCGGTCGCGCGCCGTGTCGAACACGCGGTGGATGGCGACGGTCAGCTCCACCACACCGAGGTTCGAGGCGAGGTGCCCGCCGGTGCGCGAGACCTGCGTGACAAGAAAGCCGCGCAGCTCGTCGCAAAGAAGCGGAAGCTCCGAGCTGTCGAGCGCCCGGAGGTCTTCCGGCGAATGAATTCGGTCCAAGATCAACGTAGTATCCCCTTGCAGTTGTTTTCGGGCGGCCCGGCAGGAGCGCGGGATACCGCCGTCATGTCAAATCATGGTCATTATAGACCATCGTGCGGAAATATACAAGATATACAGCGCGATATTCACCGCAAAATTTTTGTGAACGACGCAAAACAGGGCGGAGTCCCGAAGGTCTCCGCCCTGCCGGGCGTTACTTGTTCCGCGTTTCCATGCTGTGCGAGAGCGCGGCGAGGAAGTCCGCTTCTCCGCCGAACGGACTGAGCGCGGAGATCGCCTCGTCCGTCAGGCGCACGACCTCTCGTTCGCACGCTGCAAGGCCGAGGAGATCGACGAAGGTGGTCTTTTTCTCCGCCTTGTCCGAGCCGATGGGCTTGCCGAAGGTCGCCTCGTCGCCGATCACGTCGAGCATATCGTCGCGGATCTGGAAGGCAAGGCCGAGCGCGTCGGCATAGCGCTGCGCCGCATCCGCCTGCTCCGCCGTGCCGCCCGCGGCGGCGACGCCCATCAGGCAGGCCGCGCGGATGAGCGCGCTCGTTTTGCGCAGATGGATCGCCATCAGCTCGTCGCGGTCGAGGGAGCGGCCCTCCCATTCGAGGTCGAGCTGCTGGCCGCCGCAGATGCCGGCGTGACCTGCGGCGTGCGTCAGGATCTGCCCACAGCGCAGCGCGCGCTCCGGCGCAAGCGGCGCGGAGAGCACCGCTTCAAAGGCGAGAGCCTGCAGCGCGTCGCCCGCCAGCACGGCGGTGGCCTCGCCGAACACCTTGTGGTTCGACGGCTTGCCGCGGCGCAGATCGTCGTCGTCCATGCACGGCAGATCGTCGTGGATGAGCGAATAGGTATGCAGCAGCTCCACGCCGCAGGCGGCGGGAAGCGCGGCGTGAACATCGCCGCCGCAAAGGCGGCAGAATTCCAGCGTCAGGATCGGCCGCAGGCGCTTGCCGCCCGCAGTGAGACTGTAGCGCATGGCGTCGAGCAGCCGCGCGTAGGGCTCGTCCGCGGCGACGCATTGTGCATCGAGAAAGTCCTCGACCATCGTGCGGTATTCCTCCATGCGGAGGGCAAACAGTTCTCGTTCCATGTATTATTCCTCCGCAGCAAAGGGGGCTTCGACCGGCGCGCCGTCCGCGCCTTTGGTCAGGCGCACGACCTTCTGCTCCGCCTCGTCGAGCATTTTTCCGCAGGAGGTGACGAGCTTCGTCCCCTCCTCAAAGAGCTTGAGCGAGTCGGCTAACTTCGCGTCGCCGCGCTCAAGCTGCGACACGATCTCCTCGAGCCGCGTGATGTTATCCTCAAAGCTTTTTGCCATGGTTGTTCTCTCCTCTCGTTTCGTTGACCGTACAGGCCAGACTGCCCCGTCCGAGCGTCACGTCAATCGTCTCGCCGACGGTCACCTCGTCCGCGCTGCGGAGCACCGTACCGTTCGCCGTCCGCGCCACGGCATAGCCGCGCGCGAGCACCGCGAGCGGGCTCATCGCGTGGAGCGACGCGCACAGCGCGGCAAAGCGCTGCCGCCGCTCCCCCACCTGCTTTTCCGCAAGCGAGGCGAGATTCTTCTGTGTGTAGTCGAGCAGCAGGCGCTTGTCCGCGATGAAGGCCATCGGGTCGCGCAGCACGCGCTTTCGCTCCAAGGCGGTCAGCCGTTCGCGCAGCGCGGAAAGGCGGCTTTCCTCCGTTTTGGTCATGCCTCGCTCCAGCGCCGTGAGCCGGGCGCGGACGTCATTCCGGTCGGGCACGGCGATCTCCGCGGCGTTCGACGGCGTGGACGCCCGCGCGTCCGCGACATAGTCGGCGATGGTGACGTCCGGCTCGTGACCGACGGCGGAGATGACGGGGATCTCCGATTCGTAGATGGCGCGCGCCACGCGCTCGTCGTTGAACGCCCACAGATCCTCGATGGAGCCGCCGCCGCGGCCCGTGATGATGAGGTCCGCGACCTTGTATCTGTTCGCGTAGCGCAGCGCGCCGGCGATCTCCGGCGGGGCCTCGGTTCCCTGCACGCGCACGCCGAGGAGCTTGACCTCCGTCAGCGGCCAGCGGGCGCGGAGGATGCGGAGCATATCATGCACCGCCGCGCCGGCGGGCGAGGTGATGATGGCGATGGTCTTCGGGTACCTCGGCAGCGGCTTTTTGTGCGCGGGATCGAAAAGCCCCTCGCGCTCCAACTGCGCCTTGAGCTGCTCGAAGGCGACGTGCAGGTCGCCCGCGCCCTCCGGCGAGAGCTCGGAGACATAAAGCTGATAGGCCCCGTCGCGCGGGAACACGCTGATGCGCCCGAAGGCGATGACCTTCATGCCGTTCTCGGGACGGAAGCGCAGACGCAGGGCGTTTCCCTTGAACAGCACGCAGCGCATCGCGCCCTCGGCGTCCTTGAGCGTGAAGTAGTGGTGGCCCGAGGGGTAGAGCTTGTAGTTTGAGATCTCGCCGCGCACGAAGATCTCCTGCAGCTGCGGCACGCGGTCGAGCAGAGCCTTGATGAAGTTGTTGGCCTCGCTGACCGAGAAGATCATTTGCTGTTCCATGCGTTCTCCTGTGAAGCATTTTTCCTTTGCAGATGCCGGATATACAAAGCAGAGCGCCGCCGTGCGCGGTGCTCTGCTTCTTCGCTTATTCTGCGCTGATCTCCGCGCGCACGAACGAGCCGAGGATGCCGTTGATGAACTTCACGGTCTCGGGCGTTTCGTACTTCTTGGCGATCTCCACCGCCTCGTTGATGGCGACAGAGTTCTTCCTTTTTTATATCCTATTATAACACAGTCAGCTTATATTAAACAATTAACATTCAAATGCCGGATATTATGTCAGTCCTTCCTGTATATTCTTCTTTTTCTACATAGAATTATAAACGCTCCCGAACTGAATATCAGTAAAAGCAATGACAAAGCCGCCGAGCTTGTATCTCCTGTTTTCGCTCCTTCCGTCTTCTCCGTTTCCGTATTTTTATCCGGCATTTCAGGATGCTGCGGCGCTTCCGTGATCCACTCGCTTTTTGGTTTCGTTACAACATCCCATATATAGCTGCCGTCTATTTCTTCCGGAATACTGATCAGATACGGCGATGCCTGATAACTGCCCTGCTTCTCATCGGTCCACACCTTTGTCTGGGCAATCAAATACAATCCCTGTTCTAATCCGCCGAAGTAATTTGCTGTGTTTCCGTCTACTGCAATATCCTTGTCAAAGAAATCGCGCTGAGGAATTAGTCCGTATTCCGCAGAGTTGGTAAT
>OLOV01003168.1_pt1 | contig 10278 bp, 10 predicted proteins | sample 1672931 | NCBI WGS metagenome assembly OLOV01 (sample SAMEA3136738, study PRJEB25190) | human gut metagenome | biome: human gut; feature: human-associated habitat; material: faeces | place: Austria | collected 2013
CGGGTGATTTCTTCCAATTTTCGATACTTACGGTACACATCCAGAAACGGATAAGCGTTTGGAGCAGTCTGTAGGTTTTGCCGTTCTGCTTCCAGTTCTGTGATTTTGCGGTCATACTCTTCGATTCGCTTGCTGTACAGTTCGTTGTAGTTCAGGAAATCCTCCCGTGTGAGGATTTCCTCTGCGTAATCCCCATACAATTTTTCCTTAATGCCCTGTGTATGGGCCTTTTCTGCAATCAGCTGCCGAATCTGCCGTTCGATGCGCCGCACACGGTAGGGTTCCTGTTGGGCCTGCCGGATGCTTTCTACAAACTCTGCTTCCTCCATCACGATTTGGATCTGCATCTGGAGCGCATTCCGCACAATGTTATAGAGCTTTTCATCCCGCAGGTTATGGCTCGTGCAGCTGCCCTTGTTCTGCTTGCTGCCGGAGCACTGATAATAGATATACCGCTTTCCCTTATAGCTGGCCGACCTGCGCACCAGCCGGCTGCCGCAGTCCCCACAGTAAAGAAATCCTGCAAACAGGGCCACCGTTTCGGCATCGTTCGGCCTGCGAGTTTCTGTTTCCAGAATCCGCTGCACCAGTTCAAACTGCTCTGCCGGAATGATTGCTTCATGGGTATTGTCCACGATTACCCAGTCCCTCATCGGCACGTTCATTTTCTTTTTGGAGCGATAGTCCAGTCTCCTTGTCTTTCCCTGCACCAGTTTTCCGATATAGACCTCGTTGTGCAGAATGCGGTCCACTGCCTTGGCAGACCACGGCGGCTCATCGCTCTTGCGGAAATGCAGGCTCAGCTTTGCACCGCTCTGCAACTTTCGTGCAGCTGGGGACGGCACTTTCTCCACATTCATGCGGTCTGCTATGCCCTGATTGCTCATGCCATTGATCTTCCAGCGGAAAATATCTTGCACTGTTTCCGCTGCCAGTTCGTCCACGATCAGCTTGGTATGATTGCTGGGGTTCTTCTGGTATCCATAGGTTGCAAAACTTCCCACAAAATCACCGCGTTTCCGCTTGACCGCAAGCTGGCTCTTGATCTTGACGGAAATATCCCGGCAGTAGGCATCGTTGAGCAGATTCCGCATCGGGACCATGATGGAATCGCTGGTCTTCCACGCAGATTGACTGTCATAGTTGTCTGTCACAGCAATCAGCCGGACCCGCATGACCGGGAAAATACGTTCCAGATAACGTCCCACTTCAATGTAATTTCGTCCAAAGCGGGACAGATCTTTCACCAGAACACAATTGATGGTCCCCTGCTCCAGTTCCCTGAACAGGTTTTGGAACGCAGGCCGTTCAAAGTTCGAGCCGGAGTAACCATCGTCCACAAACTCATCCACAATACACAGTTCCGGGTGGTCTGCGGCATAGGCTTCCAGCATGGTCCGCTGGTTTGCAATGCTGTCGCTCTCTGTCTTATCACCATCCTCACGGGACAGGCGCAGATATAATGCTGTGCGGTATCTTGTTTGCTGTGTTTTCTTCTGTGAATTCATATCAGGGTATAACAAAAGCCTTCCACCTCCTTAACGAATCGGCAATACTGTTCGTCAGAGAAGTGAAAGGCTCCACATTTTCTATGTAGAACAAGCCCACCGAGCAAGTTCTGCTCAGTTGGCACATTCCTATTTTCTTACCCGTAAACAGCTTACCAGAATCCTCATCCTTTGTCCAGTGCTTTATCGCATTAAAGTGCGAAATTTTCTGTGTGATTTTTCAGCAGCTTGCCGAAAGTTTCTCTGCATTTTCAGCTGGCCGACTGAAAGCACCTTCCAATGCGTTCAGACAGCGTGCTGCTCCCTCTCGGTGCGAAATTCAGCTTCACAATAATTCCGTTGTCCAGATAGCAATAAGGATTTCGGACCTTATCCAGCAGATTTTTCAGCCTTTCCTCCTGCGGCAGTCCGTGTTCCACTGCATCCTGCGGCAGTTCCTCCAGTTCAGACTGTTCTATCGTGCGAATATCCCGGTTCTTCATCTGGTGGACCTGCTCCAGCCAATTCATTGTGCCGTTTTCTTTCAATCGCGCACCTCCCTTTCAGGCCAAAAGTGTTTTCAGCAAATCCAATTTTGCCTGCCCTATGGTCTTTCTCATACTGGGGCCTGTGCAGGCAATCGGTGTACACAGTTCCAGCAGACGGTCATAGATACGGGCGTGTGCGGTATCCTGCGGGTTCTTCAACTCCGTCAGGGTCAGGTTCGTGGTAACGATCAGTGGTTTCCTGCTGCGGTAACGGCTGTCGATAATGTTGTAAATCTGCTCCAGCGCATATTCCGTGCCCCGCTCCATGCCGAAATCGTCAATGACAAGCAACGGATAGCCGCAGAGCCTGTCCACGACTTCATTCCGCCCGGAAAAGGCGTTATTCAGTTCATTCATGATTCGGGCAAAATTCGTCATGCAGACGGCCACTTCCTGTTCCATCAGGGCATTGGCAATGCAACCCGCCATAAAGCTCTTGCCTGTACCAACACCGCCCCAGAGCAGCAGCCCCACATTCTTTTCCCGCATTTCCGGCCAGTGGGCCACATACCGCTGTGCCAGCCGCATCTGTGGATTTTGCCCATGATCGTTTGCAAATGTCCAGTGCTGCATCGCCCAGTCGGTAAAGCCCTGCAGCTTCAGCCGCTGCACTTTCTCGTAATGCAGCCTTGCACGTTCTTCTTTCTCTTGCTTTTCCCTTGTAGCCTGCCTGCACCGGCATTCAGCCGGATGGCGGTCACGCCCAAACAGTTTTTTGCCATTCGGAAAGAACGCTTCCTTGGGAGTTTTGCAGCTGCCGCAGTACAGCAGCCCATCTTCTGCAACATAGTCCTGCGGTTCCACAGAGATCGTCATAAGCCTGTCCATCGCTGTCTGGATCGTTTCCGTCATAAGCTTTCCTCCTTGTTGTAGGTATAGTCCGGGATGCCTGTTCCCGGTTTCTGTTGCTTTCTCTTTCGTGCTGACCAACTGCGCAGGGTCGCCGCATGGTCTGCGTACTTCTTGCCTGTAGACTGCATATAGATTGAAAGGTCATCAATCAGGGAATCCAACTCTGCAATTTCCATTTTCAGTTCTGAATAATCTTCCAGATAGACATTCCAATAACGCCCATATGCTTCTTTGGTTCTACTCAGTTGGTTCAATCTTAGGTTGTTCTTATTTATTTGGTTAGGTGTGCAGTTTTGCGCAATCGTATTGCCCACTTTTGAGCAATCAGGCTGCTCATTTTTGACCATCCCGATTGCGCATTTCTGCGCAGTCCGGGGAACGCCGAGAAATATCTGATTGGGCTTGGAAAAGCCATTGGACCTCCGTTCGATCAGCCGTGCGGCTTCCAGTTCCCGCAGGGCACGGGTGACACTGGAAATGCTGCTCTGAAGATCTTCCGCCAGCCCTGCCAACGGATAGAGCACATATGCCCGGCCCTGTGCATCCACCCAGCTGTTCTTCTGAGAAAGGGTCATACGGTCCAGCAGCAGAACATATGTTAGCCGCGCTGTATGGGACAGGCTCATCTGCAGCAGAAATTTCGGATAAGGGAAATAAGCGGGTAGTGGGGTTTGTGCTTTGATGTACTCTTTACTCAAACTTCCTCCTAATCGTTTTCAAAAGTCCCTGCCGGATGGGAAAGTCCTGCACGGGCTTACGCATCCGGCAGGGTTCCGGGGTGCGGGGTGGAAGACCCTGCTGATTACAGGCTCATATCATAGCTGCGCTTCTTGCGTTTCGGTTGACGCTCACGCTGTTCCTGTCGAGCCTGCTCCTGCCTTGCCTTTTCGCGGGCTTCGGCCTCCCACTTTTGTTTCCATGCAAGGTCGGATTTCATCTCATTGGTTTTTCGGAAGATGCTGTACACATTATCCGATGCAATTTCCAAACGCCGGGATTCTTCCCTCAGGGGAGCATATGCCTTTTTCCTCTCCGCGATTTCTTTGGTCAGTTCTTCTTTCCGTTTTTTCAAAGATTTCAACGATGGCAGCTTTCCATCGTTTTCTTCCCGGAAGTATTTCACGGATTCTGCATAGGCATCTAATTCCTTGGAATGCTCTGCACGGAATTTTTTCTTAAAAATCGCTTTCGCAAATTGCTGCTGAACCTCTTTGGTAGAAAGGTACTGTCCCGCATAATGAATCTGCTCATTGGTTTTGTACAGTTCATCCTCTGCCTGTGACAGCCGTTCATACGCAGCCTGCGCATTGGCCCGTGCTGTCTTACACAGATCGTTCAATTCTGTCAGGTCGTTGATGTTGTTCTCCTGTACCCATACCAGCGTTTCGGCCATTTTCTGCAAATTGCTGATTTTGACCTTTAGCGCATAGGCCAGATTTTCCTGTGCCTTAACATTCTCCTGCAGGTCCACAACGAGCCGCAGCCTGGTTCTGGTTGTAAAGATCAGTATGGGTTCTTCCTTGTACCGCAGATTCTTCTCGGCGTTCTGAACAAAGAATCCTTCCAGACATTCTCTTTTGCAGCTTTCTCCCAGAGAACGCTCCGATATGAACTTGTTCCGTTCCGGCGGCAGATAGCTGTAACGCCCACGTTGTGTTTTGACGAAAACATCATATTCATCCTGCAGGATGTCTTGAAAATCTTCATACGAGATTGCTTTCTCACGAGCAGCGGCAACGGCATCCCGGATAAGCTGCTTCTGTGTTTGAAACTTTGTCGGATTGGGCGTAAATCCTTCCATTTCGATTTTCTGCTTTTTCTCATCCAGCCGCCGCTGTGCCCAATACTCCGCTTCGGTCACACCCGTTCTGGATGGTGACAGTAAATCGACCTGATGCAGAAATTCGCGGCGGCACAAATCCATGAGGGATTTCTGCAGGTGTTTCAGGTACACGTTCGTCACATGGTGCTTGTACCCTGCCTTGCAGTCAATGGGCCGTTCCATAAAAGGCCGCGGCGGGACATCCAGTTTCCGCAGACTGTTGATTACGATATGGACATGAATGTTTCCGCTGCCATTGTGCCCGTCCATGTGCGTACAGACCAATGCCTGATGCCCCGGAAAATTTGCTTTTGCGTATTCCAGTGCAAGCTCCTGTGCCCGTTTCCCCGTCAAACAATTTTCTGTGCTGTCCCGTGGATCAAAGCTGATGATGTAATGGTGGCTTTTGATTTCATTCTTGTTTTTGTTTTTCTGGTACTCGCGGTTCAACTGCTGGCAGGCCGCATCAAAGGAATAGGGTTCACAGTTCAGACCGTCCAGATAAAACTCATCTCGCATGATACGATTTCCGTTCTGGTCAAGGATCGGAGTTTTCCGAAGTTCGTCATGCTTGAAAATCAGATACTCCAGTGCAGCACCATAGTTGGAACTCTTACTTGCGATGTGCTTTAATATTGCCATAGTTCTTTCCTGCCATTTCTGCGACTTGCTCCCGCATTTCAAAAATACAGGAAATTGCATGGTTGATGTTTTCGAGCATAGCGCGCGACTGGATACCGCCGCTGTTGAAGAAAGCCGCGATCTGGTTCAGGTTGTTCCCGATGGCGGCAAACTCCCGTGTGATGGCTTCGATCTCGTCCGGGTGAACATAGAATACATACGAGGTATCCACGCGGCCTTTCATCAGCATCTGCGCTGCAAATTGAGAGAGGGTCATCCCGGCATCTTCTGCCTGCCGGTGTAAAAGTTCATGTACTGTTTCTGTAACTCGTGCGGAGATTACTTTTGTCTTTACGATAGATTTCACTTTTCTCTTTGTTCGTGGCATGGGGTCTCCTTTCCAAAATCAAAAGTTTGATTTTCCCGGCAGTGCATCTGCACTCCGGCTGTGACCTGCTGCGGCAGGCCACCAACAGGCAAAATTATGTGATTTTGCACGATGTGAGGGTATGGGGAGTGCAATCCCCATCAAGATGCCGCCGTAGAAAAATCGCCCGCAAGAGCGGTTTCGTATACAAAGGCGAATCTTGCTCTTAACTACCGTCCACTCTGTCCCAGCCCGTTCCTGCCCGATTCTCTCCGACGTTTTTTTCTGGTAAGACATGCAGAATGCACATTCAGTACCGGAGGTATCCTGCTGGGGTGGCTCATGAAATTGTCAAGGTTCGATGTGGCTTTGTAAGGAATCGGGGAATTTCATCAGTGATACCGTAGTGAATTGGCTTACTTTTGAAAACACTTCCTATACCCTATACAAACTTTAAGGGGTGTTTTTAAACCGGGTCTTTTGAAAGTTCAAAAAAAATTCATTTTTCCAATGTTCCCCTCTACCTATAACATTCTAAAATGGGCGTTTGGCATACAGATTTTCAAATTTTGTTGAACTGCCTAATTTTAGAATATAGATTTTGTTCATTTTCCACTTATAGAACCAGCGGAAAGCTGTTCTACAAAAGATTTTGAAGGCCCCTACACTAGTAGGAATCCGCAGAGCTGTTTTGGAATACAGTTTTGAAAATTTCACAAATTTGGACAAAAAGAAAAACGGCAAAGTTCAAAATCGAACCTTACCGTCATCCATAGAGATGTCTTATAATGTAAAAATACTGCGGCAGACAGGTGTTGCGCCTGCTCATCGTGGACATATTGCTATTTTAACATTGTGTTGTTCATGCACTGGTAACCTTGACACATCCGTATCAGGACGATTTATTAAAAGCTTTCTTCATCTTTTCTTTCGCTTCATCCGACGCACCGATCAGTCCGAACCGATAGAACATCCCGTAGATGTAAGTCACTCCCCGGATATCGCCCAGAGCTTTCGGTCGTTCAACTACTTCTCCTCCCTTTTTAATATTGCCCAGAGCCAGCAACACAGAACTCCACGCCAGGCTTTTACTGTTTTCTCTACGATCGATCCACAGTTCCTTTGTGTATTGCCCATTCCGGCCCTTTCGTATTTCATAGGTAAATGGTAAACCCGAGTACGTTTTGAAACGCACACCAGTATAAAGAAGAACCACCTCCCACAGGTGCTCCTCTGTTGGCTCGGTTCTCAGTTTTCTTATCGCTCTGTATCTCCGCTGCCGCTCTGCTCCGACACTGATCTTCTCTTTATCTGCTGTGCTTGTGAAGTACACGCCTTTTTCATAGGGCAGGTACGAGGTGACGGAGGCTTTGGAGAGTTGAAGAGTATTTGCGGTTGAGAGTATAGCTTCTTTATAGCGCTGGGTTTCTCGGTACTCTTCAAAAGTGTCTTGTACCTTCTCCGCCACTTCCGATTCATACACACCGGCTGTGATGAGCAACTTTCTCACCTTGATAGGATTCAGATTCAGAGCATTGGCGATGGATTGGAGGGAGCAGTCCTCCTCATAAAGCGCCACAGCCGCATCCATCTGCTCCTTCAAATTCTTCCCGGCATCATACTTCGGCTTCAACTTCTTCCTGCCGCCACCAGGCTTTCGAGATTTACACGCTCTTTTCTCTCCCATAGTTCACAGCACCAGTTCATACAATTTGAACGTCATCTTCCCGACTACATCATAATAAAGCATCTTGGTCTGGATATATCGAAAGCCCAGTTTCTGATACAGCTTTTCGGCCGTTGTGTTGTTCTCGATCACATCAAGTCGCAATGCTTTCTTGCCAGCTTTTCTTTCCTGTTCAATTACATTCTCTACTAATTTCCGTGCAAGTCCTTTTCCGCGATGATTCGGATGAACCGCCAGAACATGAAGAACAATCACCTCATCCGAATCAATCTGCCACGGAGCATCTGCATACCCTTCGACCTCCTCATCGTTTGCTATGACACACGCTGCGATCTCACCACCATCTGCCAGCACATACAGGTCCCCTTATCAATACTGTCCTGTATCATCTCATCAGATGGGTGGATTCCTTTCTTCCAATGCGGGAATGACGGGTCATCCTGCTCCTGATCAATCAAGTTCCAGTACAGGGATCTTATTTTTCTGCCTTACATCTTCACCAGTAATGTTCACTGTGATTTCATTTTCTTGTTCAGTTTGTATTTGGTATTGTGGAAATGCCTTTCTAATCTCATTTTGGAATTTCACAGGCATTTCAGCTTCAATGGATAAAATAGTCGGAAAATTCAACTGATACGCCACCTCGACCAATGGGCACTTTCCATACCTTACTCTCTCAATTTGACACACAGTGCTTTTCCTCCTTTTCTATCTTATAATAATCTATTTTTATGACAAAAATCCGTCTCATTCCATTTTCCACATCTCAGCCGATCACAGATCGTTGCCTGCTGCTCACCACGAAGAGGTGTGTGATTATTACGAGCAGCGTAGGGAGCTACTGCTCCCAGTATATCACAATTTCATCCAGTTTTACAGACGCTTTCTTACCTTCATCACCGCATAGTACATCAACCCGCCTAGCACTCCGCCGACTGTGTTATAGAAGATGTCTGACACTTGGAATGTCCCCAGTCGAAGCAGCAACTGCAGCATCTCGATGCTCACGGAGAAGATCAGGCCAAGCTTTGTGCTTTTCCATACTACACCCTTCTCAACATCAAACGTCCACATCACCATCCCGGTGAACGGCATCATCAGGATCACATTCTCGATGCACTCGGTCGTCAGCTGTCTTTCTCCGTTCACCGTTTCCCAGATGCCCCAGCCGCCCATTACATCGGACAAAGGATTCATCCACAAGTCCCGATTCAATAGCGTCCGGAACAGGATCATTGAGGTGACAAAAACAAGCAAGAATAACTTTCTAAAAAAAGAGGATACTTTGAATGCAGTAAACCATGTATGGATTGCTGCTTTCCAACCTTTTCCGGCTTCAGACGGGTAATAGGCATAAAGGTAAAAAAACAGAGCAAAAAAAGAAAGCAAGCATGAAAAGCCAAAAGGTTTATATAGAGCTGCTAGAATATTAGTAAGGATTTTTTTGGTAATAATTAAAAGCTGACTCATTTTTACTTTTCTCCTTGATTTCTTTCAGACAACAGCTCAACGCATCCTATTTTAGTCAGAAGCGGAATACTTCGACCTTTTTATAATGTTCAGGCTATTCTGATCATGTTACTTTAAGTGAGCCAACCAATAGTGCAACCACTATAAAAAATACTAAAAACAGCATTGTTTTATTTCTCCATATTACATTCTTTCCATCCTATATTTTTACTTGTTTTTAATTTTACCAGCCATCTTCTTAATATTTCTCTTCAACCCTTTTGGAAGCATTCCGGAAACCGTATATTTCAAGATATCCTTCTTATAGTTTTTATGGAAATAGCGGTCAACCGCTTCATAGCCTTCTTTCTGGTACAATTCCAGAATCTGCTCACGTTTCGGGCTGTACTTGCTGGGCGAATGCAGCTGGTCGTTATGCCGTGCAACTTTCTCAAAGTCTGAGGTCATCAGGACGAACTGACCTTCGCACTGCTCCAATAGCGGGATAAAATCATCTTCGCATCCCACCTCCAAAAGTCGAGAGGCAATCTTCATATCGGATAACAGCGAACGAATCTTATTGATTCGGTTTTTCTCTGTTGGATAACACAAAACCGATTTGTTGTACTTAATAGAAAAAACTGTCCCATGAAATGTTCCAGTAATAACTTTTTCTGCATTCCGAAACAAATCAACCCACTCATATGGAGTCAAGTCAATAAATCCTTCATCATAGAATGTCTTGTAATCACCTGCACCAATGATCTTCAAATCATTTTTCTTTGCATATTCCTGTAGCTGTTTCGCCATCGGTTGCCGTAGCTCATTGCCTCCAGCAGACTTAATGGCATTCCTTCCAGATCAGACGGCAGCGTGTAGATGTAAGCGTTGCTGTATAGTTCACCCAGCATTGCTCCCTGCACAAACCCGGTAAAGAGAATCCGATCGTCACCCTTCGCCAGTTCTTTCAATTCCTCCATAAAGGAATCCGTATCACTGGAGCCACCTGCAATGACCAGTTTTTTATCTGTCTTGACATTCTTGAAGGCCTCAACCAGATATCGAATCCCCTTTTCTGGCACCAGACGACCGAGGAACAATATGTATGAGTCTTTTTTCAGCCCGAACTTATCTGTAATCAGACTTGCTTCCCGAATCTGCGGCCTATTCACGCCATTAGGGATAAAGTGCGTTTCTCTTCCATAAGTTTCCTTAAAATAGTTCTGCACTCCTTTGCTCAGAACAATGACCTCGTCCGCATATTTCACGGCATTTTTTTCGCCCTGACGAATAAATTTGGAGCCAAATCCTGACTGCCACTTTTCACGCTGCCAGTCAACGCCATGGACGGTAACAACAACTCTTTTCCCAAACATCTTCGGCAGCCATGCAAAGAACGCCGGTCCTTCGGCGTGGATGTGCACCACATCGTATTTTCCAAATGC